>Ga0310694_10003646_pt1 | contig 15075 bp, 14 predicted proteins | sample 174DNAGHGhighgp2_FD_203884 | JGI IMG/M metagenome (GOLD analysis project Ga0310694, IMG submission 203884) | Sheep rumen microbial communities from Palmerston North, Manawatu-Wanganui, New Zealand - 1742 DNA GHGhigh gp2 (v2) (version 2) | ecosystem: Host-associated > Mammals > Digestive system... | reverse complement strand
TTGTCAAGGTGTGGAAAAGCATGCATCGATATCAAGGGAAAAACAGCAGTTCCGTATACACCTGGATTTACCGAATTGCGATCAACACATGTAAAGACTATCTCAGGCTAAGGTATTGCCGAGGCGAGTCTGATACAGATCCAGTATTCAGTTGTGGTTTTGGCCGGCTTGTGATATGATCTGAGCACGATGGCAGACGGGTGCCATCGCACATTGCAGCTTTTCTCCCCATCCGAGGTACGAAACGAACTGTTATGATCCGTTTATCTGCGCCGCAGCTAATGAGGAGGAAAACACGATGCGTTCATTTATGTATACCATTAAGGTTCCGGTCGGATTGCATGCCCGGCATGCGGGACTGCTCGTCAGGGAAACCGGCAAGTATCAGTCTGTTATTACATTAACCTGCAACGGTCGCAGTGTAAACGCCAAAAGCATCCTTGCACTGATGGGGCTTGGCGTCAAACAGGGTGACCTGATTGAAATGACGGCAGAAGGCGACGATGAAGACGCTGCAATAGCAGATCTTAAGTATTATATCTGGTCTCATTTCTGATTATTCCAATATGAATATTCACGATGACTGGACACGAAATGCTGCAATTTGAAACAACATCACCCGTATCCTGAATTTGAAACTGCATTCTGCTGTTGTATGCGCTGTTCTGTTTCAGCAGCGCATACAGAAGGCAGAAGCATCATGCCTTCTGCAGCGACAAGGAGGATCATTTTGAAACACGAAACGAATTACCAGATATTTAATCCGCAGCTAAGTCTGCAGGAAAACTTCCCGGACGGGAAAACAACAATACTTCTGATGGAACACCTGAGGCTGTTGGATTATCCGATCAGCCGCGGAATATCCTATGAAAGAACCGTGGATGAGTTTTTGCTGCAGCTGGAAACAAATGACTCGCTTCGCCCTTTGAGAAACTGCGAGCATGTCGTTATTCTCCTGAATGAAGAGGGAGCCATTATTCACGAAGGGGGAAAGAGGGAGCTCCTTTTCTGCCCTGATAAGACAGAGGGAATAACCATCGCAGAGGGAACAGATCTCAGCTCAGTTTACAGAAAAATCCTGCGGGGAGAAAAACAGGGGAGCTTCTGCCGGGTTGCGGTGCCGGAGCGCAGCCTGAAGGAACTGATTGCAGGGATTTCTCCATTCTCCATACTCGATGAATACTGCAAAACACAGCCGGGCAGGTACCTTTCTGTTGCCGAACAGATTGTCTATGAAGGTACCGACCTTATATCCCGGCATGTTCCAACCTGCCGGTACGGAAAACTGGTTTCTGTCGACAAGGAGGAAATCGAGAATTATCATACGATCAAGTCACTTCTTGACGATTATATCTATCAGTATGATCATCAAAGCAGCGACAGCCTGCTGCAACCGCTTTCATTTGCCGTTTTCGGGGCGCCTGGCTGCGGGAAATCCTTTGGTGTCCGGGAAATTGCCGGCAGCAGCGGAAGGTTTGATATCACTTCCCTGAACCTGTCTCAGTATCATGAACCGTCAGAGTTTTTTGAAGCGCTTCGGGAATCGCTTCAAAGCCGGAGTAATCAGATTCCCTTGGTCTTTATGGATGAATTTGATTCAGAACTGAACGGAACCCCCAGAGGATGGCTCAAGTATTTTCTGGCGCCTATGCAGGACGGGGAATTCACATTGAACGGCAAGCGCTGTGAAATCAATGCGGCTGTTTTTGTGTTCGCAGGGGCAACAGCGTCTTCCTTCTCCGCTTTTCTTCCGCACAACCAGGAAGAGCAGGATGTCTTTACAATGGTTAAAGGAACCGATTTCGTCAGCCGCCTGAAAGGAATCCTGAATATCAAAGGGCCGAATCCGATGCGTGTTACAGACAGAATCGCTGTAATCCGTCGTGGTATGCTTCTCCGGGATCTTTTGCTGCGGAAGTGCCCCGAGATTTGCGATAACGGCAGGATCAATATTTCCAGATGCCTGCTTTCTGCCATGCTCAGTGTTTCCGAGTACCGCCATGGAACCAGATCGCTGGAAATGATCCTGGCGATGAGCCGGCTTTCAGGGCTCAGACGGTTCCAGCCAGCCAGCCTTCCTTTGGATGAGCAGTTGAATCTTCATCTGAAGGTTAAGGACTTTAGACAGAAGCTGGAGTTTGAGCAGATCATGGGTGACGTGGTAGAGAGATACGCAGAAATCGAGCATGAACACTTCCGGACCCAAATGAAAGAGGAAGCGGCACTCAGCTCTTTATCCGAAGAAGAAATGCAGAAATTCCTGGCGCAACCGGAAATGAATCCATGGAAGGATCTGGATGAATTCTATAAGGAAGGACATCGCTCCAAACTGCGTTACCTGGGTGAACACCTGATAGGATATGATTCCAATATTGGCCTTCGTCCTGCTTTGCCTGGCCGGACTGATACCATCTCCGAGCTTTATGGCCCGACCCTGGAAACACTTTCAGAAATTGAACATGCCAGGTGGATGCGGGATAAGATGGCGGACGGCTGGCGACTGGGGAAATATGATAAAGAACTTAAGCTTACACCGGAACTTGTTCCATATGATAAGCTGGATGATGAAACCAGGGAAATAATCCGGAAATCTCTCCGCCCGATACCGGGTTATCTTCGGGAAATCGGCTATGAACTATACACAAAATCTTATTAACGAGTTTGGTCATCATTATTCTTTGAATAAGAGCGGGGAAATGCCTGCTAAAGATATAGAAGAAGTGTTTGACCGACTCAAAGAATGGCTGAATAATTAAATTCCTGCTTGTGGTGAAAACCCGTTGGAAAGAAAACCGGAAGTTATCCGAGCTAAAGAAGTTGGAGGAAGCAGGATCCTGCTCCCTCCTTTTTAGTATTCTTTCAAGCTCCTTGGAGTTTCAATGAAATTGAATTTCAGCATCTGGGGAATCAGATCCTCGAAGAATATCCCATTCAGAAGACAACACTCTGCACCAGTATAGCCAAACACCGTTTTTTCCATCGTATCCCCACGATACTTATTGTATTGAGCAAGCCGGGGAATCCCGTGCTTATCGCAAAGATAATCAATCAGGCCAAGAGAATAAAGCGCCTGCGCGCATAAGCCGGCCTCATACATGCTTTCGACGAATTCAGTCTGAGCAGCGGCATATATGAACGTTTCCTCGTCAACATGCTGCAGTACATCCAGGAGATCACCCCTAAAAGTGCTGAAAACATCCGGAGAGCAGAGTTTATGAAGCTTTCCGCTTTCGTTTCTCTCAGGCATACACCTGGCTAGAGAATCGAGTTCCATCAACTCGTCCATGCTGAGTCCAATACCGTGAGAGAGCTTCTGGATAGTGCGAGCCTGACAATGGGTCAGTTCAGCTTTGCCGCTGAGAATATCGCTCAGTGTTGAAGCAGGAATTCCAGTCGTTTTGCAGAGTTCCTCAAAGGAAATCCCCGCATGATTGATCATGTCACAAATCGTCATAATACTAAATCTCCATTTCTTTGGGCGTATTTTTGCCATGAGGTGAATTGCCGGACAACCGCTTCAGTTCGCTGAGAACCGAAGGCTTTTCTCGTTCAGCAGTCATATGCAAGTCAATTATGGATTCCATCTTTATTCGGGCAACATCGGAAACAGATAGCGTTCCTTCATGCTCGAATGATAGAGGCTGGATATCAGACATTATTTTGAAAATCTTATCCGCATCTTCTGGCTTGCGGACTACGATGCTCAGGGTACCTTTTGTATCTTCATAGTCACAACGGAACTTTGTCCAAACGTTATACCAACCGTTCAGAGCATCACACATCCGGTCTATGGCTCGTTCTGAAAGCCTGTAAAATTCAACTCTATAGCCTTCTCCTGCAATAGTTGAGTCTTCAAGCTTTTTCCATCCTTCGAATATGTTCTTGCGGTACCCGCTGAAGGCTTTCAATTTGATGGATGATGGTATTGCAGGAGTCATTTTCTGACCGTCCTGCCTAAGCAACTTGTTGCTTTCAGCAGCTTTCAATGCTCCTTCAAAAGCATAGAGAGAAGTTCGGGAGAACTCCCCGAAATAGTCATCCTCATCATGGATGCCATCGCGAAGGAGTTCTCCCTGCTGTTCGAAAAAGCTGCTGGTATCCTGCCGATCCAAGTAGGACGAAAGATCGGACAGTGCATCATGGATGATTTCAGAGAACGATTCGCCGCCGTCACTGTTATATTCCATTTCTTCCGTGCCCATGTCCGGATCTTCAGAGTCAAACGCAAGCTGCAGATGAACCTGATCTCCCTCTTTGGAATAAGTAAGATGTGTGTCGTCGGGATAATCGTGTGAATAGTCCATTGAAATGGTTTCAGCTGCCGGTTTATCGGTCACACTGATCACCTCTGCATGTCGCTCGTCCGCTGCTTCTCACCGGTGCCATGGACTGCAGGCTGCGCCAGGGCATCACGGATAGAATTCTTTTCCCGGGATTTGTAGCTTTCCATCATGGACTTCAGATCCCGGTTGGAAACCATGCGGGAAGTGTTTTCATAGATGTTCTTGCCATTCTCATCCTGGCCGGTAATCACAGAGCGCGAAACCCGTGTCTGCCCATCGACAGGGAGCTTCATCCACATGCCTTTGCCAAACTTGTCCTCGTGTACACGATTGGCACCAACAACAATGGATTCCCAGGGAGTTTTGTCAGCGGGATCTGCATTGGGAATCTTGATGCCGACACACTCTTTGCCGGTCTTGGCCATGAAAGGTTTACCAACAAGACCTTTACCGAACTTGATAATCAGTTCTTCACGCTTGGGGGTGGTTTTCTCAGTCGTTTCCATTTTCTTTCGCTCCTTTTTAGTGTTCAAGATCAGAATGATCTTTTTTCTCAATTGTCGGGAAAGGATGAGAGTAAGCTTCAATCATGTTGTGGTACTCGCTCAATTCATCCCGGATGGATCTTTTTTCACCGTTATTGATGATTCCGTCGATCATGTCGTAATCATCCTCCACGGATATTTCAGCGTTCTTCAGATGGTTTTCCGGAAGAAAGTCTGGAATCTCCTGAAAACCGAATGGTTCCACGAAATAGCAAGCAGCTTTTTCGTTCATTCTTAGGGCAATGACATCACTGACACTGACGCTTCGACCTGTATAGCCTTCAGCATATGTAGTATTGAACTGCGCAAAGATGTTTTCCAGAAACGCTTCCGGATCGCCCATCTTTTCAAAGGGAATGCTTCCGGTGTAGACTCGATCGTAGTTTTCAAAATGAACCGGATTATCCAGAGAACGTGTCTCGCAACCTTCAACCCAGCAGCAGCGATCACCGTTGCCGATAATGAAATGAGATCTCTGCAGGAACTCATCCTGAACAACGGCTTTGTCTACCTCATCAGTCGGGATCACATGAAAACCGTCCGCTTCCAGATGCTTTTCCACTTCACTTTTATCCAGGAACACCATGTCATAAAGCTTGACCACTTCATCATGTATCCTGGCGCGAAAACGGGCCGATTGCTTATTAAGCTCTTTGAGAGAAGAAAACCGGAGATGGTGATAGTCATCTCCGGCCTTCAGCTGAAAGATCGCAAAGGTGTTGTCAGGAAGAATGAATCGAGGCTTGTCATGGTCTCTGGCAGCAATCGTTTCAGACATGACGGTTTCCTCCTTTACTTACAGAGAACAAGACCGCTGGTCCTTTCGCTTTCAGACAGGATCAGCGCATAGCTTGCTCCATTCACGCCGTAAGGTTCCCAACAGATCCGCAGACCGTAAGTCCGGATACCTTCATCCCTGTAAATCGTGAGTTCGAACTCAGGCTCGTTCCAGTAATTCATCCGGGAAGCATCGAACTTGCAGATTGACCATTGCCCGCTCCATTCCGCGGCATCAGTGGAAAGCTGACCGAAGATAGTGCCATTCGCCGTGAATTTCAGATGATCTGCGTTTCCGGCATCGCCGGCATATACACGCCAGTCGCCTTCCAGAACACGCATAGCTTCCTCAATGGAATAAACTACCTTCTCTTCAGACAGAATGCTGGAAGGAACAAAGCCACGGAAGAGTTTGTTGTCTTTTGTGCCTTCAATGTAGCTCCAGTCACCCATAACGCCAAGCTTTGTCACATGACTGTCCGCAGGCAGTTCAGCCAGCGTATTTTGATTGCCCAGCGGATCGTCTGTTACGTTAACTTTGTCCATGGTAACGGCAGTCTCATTTCCCAGATTCAGTTCAGGGACTGTCATTCCAGTGGGGATTGCTTTGGCGGAAATATATCCGATCCGATAGTACTTGTCTTCAACATCATACTGAACAAGCAGCCAATCACCTTCACGACCGAAGACCTGAACCCAATCATTAGTGCTTACCTTGGACTTTCCGCCAGCGCCGCGAAGGCTTTTGACATCTGGAGCGGAGTAGACAGCATAGGTCTGGCCGGCATCAAAACCGAACACTTCAGCAGAAAGAGAGCCGATCGGGATTTCCGGAGCGGCTATGCTATCCATAGTTTCATCCGTAGTAAAGGTAATCTGGGCGTTAACCTCGTGGCTTTCTTCTGCAAAAGAACCAGTCATCAGATAAAACGCTGCGGTCAGAGCCACCAGCGTGGTCACAAACTTTTTCATTTTCAATTCCTCCAATAATTATTGATTGAACACAGGACTAATCCGTGCACTGCCATCTTCCGCACAATCCAGTACAATCAGGGCATTGTACGTTTTTCCATTTTTGGATTTCAGGCCTTTTGCATGCACTTGCCCTTCAGTAAGCAGAGTATGAATCATCTCCCGAGTTGGCGGTTTGCCGCCGCTCATTAACATGCGGTTTTTCTTCCATAAGCGGAAAGAGCAAGCCCTGTTCTCACAGAAAAAACCCTGCTCTTTCTCCACAACTGCAGCACCGCAATTCGGGCATTTCCCAACACTGTTTTTACTTGGCGGGAAGAGAGAATCCGCTATTGGCTCCCGGTGAGCGTCCTTTACCAGGGCGGTGATCATATCATTGATCTCTGAGAGAAACCCATCGGGGCTTGCTTCGCCTTTTTCAATCTGCTTCAGGCGCTGCTCCCATTCAGCGGTCAGTAACGGTGACTGAAGTTGTTCCGGAAGAACCGCAATCAGAGAGATACCTTTCTCAGTTGGAATGAGGCTCTTTGCTTTGCCATTACCCTTACGCTCAACAAAGCCTTCATTGACCAGCTTTTCCAGGATTCCGGCTCTTGTTGCAGGCGTGCCAATTCCTTTGCGTTCCGCGTCATCAGGCATCTCTGCATTGCCTGCATACTCCATGGCAGTCAGGATCGAAGCCTCTGTAAAATGCTTGGGAGGCGTTGTGGTTCCTTCCTTGACAGAAGCCTTGACGTTCGGAAGAACACTTCCTTCTTTCAAATCTTCCGGTATAGACGTCATATCCTCTTCATCAAAAGAGCCTTTGGTTCCAACGCCGCCCCGGAAAGTGCTCCAGGGGGCTTTCCAGCCCATCTGATTGATTTTCTTGGCCCGGGAGGTGAAAGCATGACCGCAGCAGCCGACGGTCACTGTAATATCCTCATAAAAGCACGGCGGGCTGAGAGCGCAAATCATCCGGACGATAATCAAGGTCAGAAGGATTCTTTCATGTTCAGGCAGTTTTTCATTCGTGCCGGCGGCCTTCCATGTCGGAATGATCGCGTGATGGTCTGAAACCTTCGCATCATTGATTACCTGGGAAGGGTTTACCTGGATACGCAGACCGGAGATAAACGGTAGACTCGCATAGAAGGAGGTTGCCAGCTTATGAAGTTTCCCCTCAGCGTCATGTGTCAAATACTGACTGTCTGTACGCGGATATGTGATTAACTGCTTTTCGTAAAGGCTTTGAGCAAGATCGAGCGTCTGCTGGGCAGTAAAGCCGAAGATCTTATTGGCTTCGCGCTGCAGAGATGTCAGATCGAAGAGCCTGGGCGGTGCTGAGGTTACTCTCTTGGATTCGATTTTTGAGATTACAGCATCCTGGCCGTTACACTGAGCGCATAGAGCATCAGCATCCTGCTTGTTTGAAAAACGCTCAGATAACGCAATAATCTTTGCATCCAGCTGAACTGTATAGAACTTTTCAGGGACAAAAGACTGTATGCTCTCCTCGCGATTGACAATCATCGCCAATGTAGGGGACATGACCCGGCCAACCTTCAGCGTTCTGCCATACAGAAGGGAGTAAAGGCGTGTTGCATTCATGCCGACAAGCCAGTCTGCATGATCTCGGCATACTGCCGCTTTATAGAGATTGTCATAATCGGATGAGTCTTTCAGCATCCCAAACCCTTGTGCAATGGCTTCTTTCTCAAGGGACGAGATCCATAAACGCCGCACAGGCAGCTTGCATCCCGCCATTTCATAGACCAACCGGAAAATCAGTTCTCCTTCACGACCGGCATCCGTCGCGCAGACAACGCCTGTCACAGATGGATCATGCATCAGCTTCTTCAGCACAACAAACTGTTTTCCTGTCTGAGCAATAACGGTGTACTTCCATCTGTCAGGGATGATCGGGAGATCTTCGTATTTCCAGATTTTATACTTCTCATCGTATTCTTCCGGGACAGCTGATGCGACCAGGTGTCCAATGCACCAGCTGACGATGAACCCGTGCCCCTGGAGATATCCTTCGTGTTTTTCACGTGCGCCGATCACTTCCGCAATAGATCGCGCAACACTGGGCTTCTCAGCGATGACAAGCTCAGCCATTTTTCATTCCTCCATTTCAAAGCCCCGGCCTGAACATTCAAGCCGGGGCACGTAATGTGTTATTTTTCGGAATCGGATTCTTCTTCCGGTTCATCCTCTTCTTCATCGTCATCGTCGAAATCGTAACCAGAAGAAGCTGGAGCGCCTGATTTCTTACCCTTCCCCTTAAGGAAGTAAAAAGCCGCGCCGCCGCCAACAGCAACAATCAGGACAAGAGCGACGATTCCAAGTACGGGATTCTTTTCCTGCTTTTCCGTGGGCTTTTCCGTTTCAACCGGCGCGGTTGTCGGAACCGGAGTCGGTGCCGGAGGCGTTGTCGGCTCCGGGGTAACATAGATCACCTGCGGAGTCGCCGTAGGCATCTCTTCCTCACTCATCAGGGACAGCAGATCCCGTTCATCGACCAGATTCAGGAAGTGGGTTTCATACATTTCAGCATCTTCGTCAATCGGCTTATCGTAGTCGATGACCAGATAGAAAGTATTTCCGCTCTTTGTCTGCATTGTAATGAACTGTTTGTTTGTAGCTGCGGAATATAGTACATCCAGTGTGTGTCCATTGCCATCCGCCAGGTACGGCATACCCGGGCCAATGGGGATATATTCTTTTTCGATCACAGGAGTCGGCGTCGCTTCAGGCTGAATGTAGATGATCTGCGGTGTTGGATCAGCTGTCGGAATATACGGCATACTGGTCGGAGCCCATGTGGGAGTTACCGGAACAGTAGTTGGATTTACCTGCTGTGTAGCGCTGGGCGTGTTCTGAGGTGAACTCGTTGGCTCTACGTAGAAGGGGTTATCCATTGTGACCGGACTGGAAAAGTTGCCGGCATAATCAAATGCCCTTACAGCCAGATGCTTGTATTTGCTCAGCACATCGGGAATTCGTATATCCAGAGCACCGTTCTCGACTGTCGTAAACAGCAAACCGTTGACCTGTACACCTGCAACCTCGGATTCATCGTCCCAGGACTGAACATGGAGCATCTCACCGCGGATTTCAGCCCGAATACCAGGCTCTGTTCGGTCAAACACGCGGATTTCCTTAGACTCTTCGGATATGAACCCGCGCGGATCAGTCATTCGAACTGTTATCGTTCCGTTTTCAGTCACAGTTGCATTGATCTTTCCATCATGAGACATGAAATACTCTGTCGTTACATCTGTCCAGTTGCCGCCGAAATAGTATTCAATCTTCTGAATGCCGGAGCCGCTGTTATCAGTAATCTGAATGGTAACTGTGCCTTTTGCTGTATTTGTCCATCCATTCGGCAGAACAAAGGAAACGGAATAGGAAGATTCTGTTTCCGCAGGCGTCTCCGTAGGGAGCGGCACCGCAGTTGGAACTGCCGTCGGTTCTTCAGCAACATCCGGTTCTTCCTGCCCGGAGAGAATTCCTTCGAGGAGCTCCATTGCCTGGGCATATTCTTCATCTTCCGGCAGTTCAGCAGCTGCAAGCTCCCCGGCAACCACCATCGGCTCTTCGGCTATGCTGATCTGCATGGTCAGCAGCATTACTGCAAAAAGGCCAGCCAGCATAGCCTTCAATACTTTATTCATCGTCGTTTTCCTCCGTTTCCATGACATAACCTTCCGAATCAAAGCGTTCGGAAGGCTCATTTTCTGTTTTGCTCAGGATTCGAGACGGACCAGGAACATTGTTCCGTCTCTCCTCAAAGAACTGTGCGAGTTCTTCAAGCGATACGTTGTACTTTTTCACGGTGTTTACGATTTCGGCGTTCTCCGCTTCTGTTTTCAGTCTGCGAACATCAGCCAGCATTTCCTGACGATCAGCAATTTCATATTCCAGCCGCTCAGCCAGTTCTTTGAGCTTTTCCAGATCTCTGGGATAACGCCGCTTTTTCACTTCGTCCATGGTTAATCCTCCTCGAAAGGCAGCCGGCCATAGCAATCCAGCCATCCCTGCCATTTTTCATCTTCCAGATCGGCAAACCCCACAGGATCGCCGGCATGAATCATCATGTGGTTTCCGACATAGATCCCAACATGGGTGATTCCCTTTACTTCTTTTCCCATGGTGCCATGAAAGAAGACCAGATCACCTGGGCGAATGTCTTCAGGATCCACTTCATCACACAGCGTATGCAGCCCGGTAGCTCCGCGCCTACCAGTGTTATAGACTCCAGAATGAATGAATACCCAGGACACAAAGCCGGAGCAGTCGAATCCTTCTTTGGGGTTGGAAGCTCCGTAAACAAACGGGTATCCGATATACTTGTCCGCTTCCATCATGAGCGCTGCGAAATTGGCATCGGCAAGAAGCAGTTCATCCGGAATCGTGTATTCCAGAAGCTCATTCCTGGACTTAACGCCATTCACTTTCATGTTTTCTCTGCCAACAGAAGTAACAGTATGGAGCGGTACGAGTTCTCCTTCTCCGTCATATCCATCCAGGCAGACGAGAACATCATCAACAGTAATGATCCTTTCCGGCTCTTCATTTTCCGTGATAGCGCTTGATATCGGGAGAGTTAACGCCAGTATCACCAGAGCAAGAATCATACCAAGGATTCTGGTTGAAGGACTTTCCCTGATAGTAGAGTGCTTCAATAGCTTTTTCCTCCTTTCATTGTATTTGAAAGGGGGCCTCGCTCATACGAAGCCCCCTGTATTGTTAATATGGTACTCGGCCAAAGGAATGGAAGTGCTGTACCCAATAGGAATCATTGAGATCCGCATAGCCACAGGGCGAACCGCAGTGGATCATGTGGTGATTACCAACATAGATCCCGACGTGCGTGATTCCGCCGACCTTTTCACCCATAGTGCCCTCAAAGAACACCAGATCACCAGGCCGGGCTTCTTCTGCGCTGACAGTCCTGCACATGCTGTGAAGACCGTTCGCACCGCGCCGTCCGATGTTATAAACACCGGAAGCTGTGTACACATAGCTGACGAAGCCGGAACAGTCAAAGGATGTCTCAGGTGATGCACCGCCCCAGACATATGGATAACCGACATACTTGTTTGCTTCTTCCATCAGCTTCGCAAACATCGGATCAGCATCCAGTGTTTCCTGTGGAATATCATAGATATATGGGTCTTTCAGCGGAACAGCATACTTCCCGTGGAAGATTCCCTCCATGTTTCCATGAGTCGCCATGTACAGCGCATACATGCCCATAGTGTGATGACTCATGCTGATCACCGGAGTATGTGACAGGTCGTAGTTCTCAAGCGTCACATTACAGATGGTGTACTCATAAGGGACGTCTTCATCATATGTGTATGATTCCAGCCTTTGCTGCCCGGTGTCCGGATCAGTCACCCAGCGTGTACCGGATTGCTGCTCGGTTCGATACCGGGTTTCTGTTACCACTTCTTCTGTGACTCTGTACTGGAGTTTGAAGTATTTATTGATCACCGGCATGGCCTTGTCCATATCCCATTCCTGACCGTCATAGTATGCTGAAATGATCGCGATCAGCACATACGGGTTATGCCAGATCTCATCCTGTTCAACATGATATTCATCATATCCGGGATGAACATCCTTATAGTGATCCATTTCGTATTTCAGTTCCTGCTCCTTTGCCAGGTAAGCCCGTTCAGCTGCGCGGACATCATCCTCGGTTGCTGGATAAGTACCGATCACAACAGATTCCAGAACAGACTGTGCCAGCGGAGTGCAGGATTGAACCATTCCCATAACCATCACAAGCATTCCGCCAAGCAAGCCGAGGATCATCAGCTTTGGCCGTCTGCGAACTGTATTTACAACGGCTTTGATCTTGTCCTTCACTTCTGAAGCGGCTTCCTGGGCTCTCTTTGCTTTGTTGTGTGCGGACGCAGCGGATTTTCCAGCTCTCTTTGCTTCAGCGTACTCTTTTCGGATGGCACGCTTCTGCTGCCAGCGTGAATAAGGGTTTGAAGTGAAATTGGGGTTTTCTGCATTCCTGGCGTTCTGAAGCGTTCGAATGTTTGCTGCATCAACTCTTTTTTCTTCTTTACGGTATGCCCGCAGCTTGTGCGCGTGGAAAGCGTGATCGCCCATCTTAAGGGATGATTCAACTTTTTCTTCCGCCTTCAGACTGGCTTCTCCGGCAACATTATTGTCTTCGTTTGCACGAGCTGCCTTCCGATGCAGTTCTGTGTTGACAGTCCGGGCTATGTTTGATGGGTGTTTCAGTTTGGAAGGCGGTTTCTTTCGGTTTTCCTCGAAGGACAGCTTTGGAGCCGGCTTGCTTACGCCTTCTTTCGTTACTTCACCAGGTGCGGCGCTGGGATTCCCTGATGCAGACTTTGCTGCTTTACCAGTCTGTGCAGAAGACTTCTCCCTGGAAGACTGTGGACGCTTGCGAGTAATCTTTCCGCTATCAGGTTCAGGGGTGTCATCCTGGAAACGGTTGAAAATGTGTTCTTCAGCAGTTGCTGATGGTCCTTCGGGTTGCAACTCCGGACGCTTCTCATAGAGCTTACGATTACTGCTACGCTGGTCATTGACCTCCTGGTCAGAATCCCGCAGAAAAGAGCGTTCCCGCTTGAGCTTGTTGTTCTCAGCGGGAATATGCTCATCTGCGCGATCAATAGGCTGTGTTTGTTGGGATTCAGCTTTCTTCTGTGCCGGCTTTACTTTCTTTGGCTGTTTCCCTGTGGCTTTGGTTGCCTGAGGTCTTTCATCCAGAGCCAGTTCTTCTTTGGAAAAAAGAAGCTTTGCGGAGCGCGGCTGATCAGGATTGATCATGCATCAGCAGCCTCCTTTTCAGGCTCCTCCGTATGATTCGCGTACCAGTGTTCGAACATGGCTTCTTCCTCCCGGTCACACCAGCTTGCGACACGGCAAGCGCAGAAAATGAAGAGGAGTAAAAAGGCGAGAAAGAGGCAGCCGATAACAATGAGCACAGTTTTCATATTGAATCCTCCGTTTCTTATCAGGCGGTCTGGGTTTCAGTGGGTTTCGTTGTCATGATGCTGTAGAGCTTCAGATCCTTCGGGAAGCGATCCACAAACGGTAAAATCACATTGCCATAGAACAGGAGGCCTTCACCTTCACCGCTCTGTGTGACATAAGAGAGCTGATGCTGCGAGATTCCCAGCTTTTTCGCCAGGATCTCCCGGTCACCAGCAGCCTGATTCAGCATGTAAATGTAGTCAGAGTTTTCGAAGATGTTCTCAATTTCCTGACTGGCCAGCAGGTCCTTTACGTTCTGAGTTATACCGGTCGGGATTCCGCCCCATTTACGGAAGCGCTTCCAGATTTCGACAGAATACGCGGCTGTCTGCTCTTCTTTCAGAAGCAGGTGGAATTCGTCAATGTAGTACCGGGTGGATTTGTGTGCTTCACGGTTGGCGGTCACACGGCCCCACACCTGATCCTGTACGATCAGCATTCCAAGCTTTTTCAGCTGTTTACCCAGTTCCTTGATGTCATAGCAGACCAGCCGGTTATTCACGTCCACGTTTGTCCGGTGATTGAACACATTCAGAGAACCTGTGACGTAGATTTCAAGAGCAGTCGCAAGTGTTTTAGCTTCTTTTTCATCCTGCTTCCGCAACGTGTTGTACAGATCCTGGAGAATCGGAACATTCTCCGGACGGGGATCATTCAGGTACGGCTGATAGATGATATGCACAGCACGGTCAATAATCGTCTTTTCAATCGGCTGCAGTCCATCTCGTCCGCCCACAATCAGTTCGCAAAGAGACAGGATAAAGTCGGATTTCAGGGACAGCGGATTATCCTCATCGCTGTAGTTCAGATTGATGTCCATCGGATTGATGTAGTTCTTACTGGTAGGAGAAATCTTAACGACCTGGCCATGGAAAGCTTCAACCAGCGGGAAATACTCGCCTTCAGGGTCGCAGATGATCACGTCATCGTCAGTCACCAGCAGGACATTAGCGATTTCACGCTTTGCGGAGAACGATTTACCGGAACCAGGCGTACCAAGAATCAGACCGTTGGGGTTCTTCAGGTTTTTCCTGTCCACCATGATCATATTGTTGGACAGCGCGTTCAGTCCGCAGTACAGCGCTTCCTTATCCACCTGGAACAGTTCCTGGGTCGTAAAGGGAACAAAAATAGCGGTGGACGATGTGGTCAGTCCCCGCTGAATACTGATTTTGTTATAACCCAGGGGCAGGCAGGATACCATGCCGCTTTCCTGCTGAAAGTCCAGAGGTACCAGCTGGCAGTTATGCTGTACCGCTATGCTCTGCGCCTGTTTCACGTTCAGGTTAAGCTGCTTTTTACTTGGCGCGGTATTCAGCATCAGAAACGTAATCAGGAACATTCGTTCATTCCGGCTCTGAAGATCTTCCAGCAGTTTCTTGGCCTCACCACCATAGGTGGCAAGGTCAGACGGAATAATATCCATATCATATCCTGAGCGCACAGCTTTCTTCTGCTCATTGATCTTCATTTCATCCAGTTCTGTG
>Ga0310694_10003645_pt1 | contig 15080 bp, 20 predicted proteins | sample 174DNAGHGhighgp2_FD_203884 | JGI IMG/M metagenome (GOLD analysis project Ga0310694, IMG submission 203884) | Sheep rumen microbial communities from Palmerston North, Manawatu-Wanganui, New Zealand - 1742 DNA GHGhigh gp2 (v2) (version 2) | ecosystem: Host-associated > Mammals > Digestive system... | reverse complement strand
GGGTACAACAAGGGGTGTCCCTGTCCTCCCGGCGCATACCCCCATCGGCCGGCGCTCACCTGATCGGGTCCAGGATCCTGTCAAGCACCTCATCGCATATTTGTGCACATCACCAAACTTTTGCAAACATCTTTGTGTAGTGTGGCGAGGGCTCGAATTGTATAATTGACAATGAGCATAAGCTCAATTTTGTGATCTGGCAGGGACCGGAGAGAGGAGACGAATATGAAACAAAAAATTTATGATCTTGTTGAGGCTTTTATCGATCAGATATCAGCTCAGTCAAAAGAATTAGGATTATTTTTTGATCCTGATGAGGACATTGAGAGACAGCTTTATTGTGTTGATAATGTATGCAGGTTGACGATCACATTGGATGATGCCAGTGACTTCTTAACTGTTTTTAGATTTGTTTGCAAGTATGCATATGATAATAATAGCTGCATCATTGATAATCTTAATTATCATGATCATGTGATCATTGTCGATATCATGACAGATGATGCAAGAATTTGTATCTTTTATAAGTGAGGTGTGACATGGACATGATCGAAAAGTTTAAGAAGTTTATCGATGAAAAGATCTACAATCAGTTGTGCTATTATAAGACATCAAATTATAAGGATCACGGATATAAAGGTGTGCGCTTTTATCTCACTGCATATGCTGAGGATTATGAGTATTGCAAGCATCAGATCTGTCATTTTATAAGCTCATGGGATGCATGTATCTATGTAAACATGAACCCGGATGAGCATGACTTTGTTGTCGAGATCAGGGATGCATATATGTATGTAAACATGAACCCGGATGAGCTTGACTTTGTTGTCGAGATCAAGGAGGTGTTATGATGTTTTGGATCGTGTTGATCGTGCTCCTGTCGGCCTGTCTGATCCTGGGCGCGATAGGGACCTTTTTGATATACTTTATCAGGTTTTTGTATTATGGCTTATGGAGAGAGGAGGATCATTTGTGAAAAGATATTACTGTGATGTATGTGATAAACCAGTTCCTAATATGGTTGACCGCAATAAAATCAAGATAACTGAGTGCTGGGATAACTCGACATATAAAAAACTTATATGTGATGATTGTCTGAAAAAAGTTATCAAAGTATTGAGAGGAGAGACAGATGAGTAAATTAGCATATTGCAAGCAGAACAAAGAGGATTGTTTTGCTTATGAAAAGGCAGGCAAGGGAAAAGGCTTTTGTAAGTGCTTGAGGGACACAAATTTCACATATCCGTGTCCGTTTTTCAAAACATATGAGCAGGCTTATAGCCGCATGAAAGGAGGCAAATAATGGATGATATTATGAGATACTTCGCTTACAAACTCTCAGAGTATTGCGATAACCGGGATTGTGAGGGGTGCCCTTTTAATAATATAAAAGATACTGAGCGTTGTCGCATCGCTACACCTGCATACTGGGACATACACGATAGGCATATCGATTTTCCTAACTCTAATTGATATCAACGCATCAGGCGTGATATATAGATTTTTTCATCACAATAAAACACAAGGAGGAAAACAAAATGAAAAAGTCAGACATTAACAACACAAAGAACACTCAGGAAAAGGAGCTCACTTTTGTAGATGACAAGTTTGCCATCGATCGCGTCTCTAAGTATAGTGACGATTGCATCTTTTTCAATCTCTATATCAAGAGTGCTGTCGGTAATGTAGCGATCTACGGCTGCAAGGTCGTGACAGGCAAAAATGATGACATGTTTATCTCATTCCCGAACAGGTCATACACGGACAAGGATGGATCTAAGAAGTACGCAGACCATGCAAATGTCAGGTTTGACAAGGGTGTGGCTGATGCTATAATTAAAGAAGTATATAAGCGCATTTAACTTGTGCCTATTCGTCTCCATGAAAAAACCCCGGGGCAAAACCCCGGGGCTTTTTTCTTATGTTGTAGGATCGTCGTTTAATTTGACAATTCTCAGCTTTGCATCATAATCAACACTCTTATTTGTCGATGACTGGATCCTGAGGCACAGCTTAAATGTCTCAGACAGATTTGCCTGCTTTACTTTTATGATGCTGCTCAGTGACAGATTAGCGGCCTGAGTTATCGTTGAGGGCTCAGTCCCGAATACTGAAAACTTATCAAGGAGCCAGTTAGTGTCATCATCACGGAAGTAAAAACCGATAAAGCGAGGCGTTGATCCGTAGTTTGTAGTGTTCACCTCGAGCGTCGCCGTGACGAGATATGTACCGACCTTAGTAAACTGCATCGATGTGTTGGGGATCGTCTGCACACTACCATTTGCCGTGATGCTGCTGGATGACTCAAGGGTCGTGATGTTTTCATTGATATTTGTGTCAATGTTCTCGATCGCTATCTCGAGATCAGATATATCATCCCTGATATCACTGATATCACCCTCGATCGCCTGCTTGTCTGCAGCAGTGACAGGAATCCTATAATTCAGAGCATCAATTCCTATCGCAGACAGCTCGGGATCAGTAGGCTGTACTCCTGCAGGGTTAGGTGTAACAGTTGTACCTGAACCACCGCCTCCTGACGGGATCAGATAGTTGACTCCATCGATCGCGATGCTGTTCAAATTCGCACCGGATCCGCCGGGATTAGCGACAACACTATGATCCTCGAGATCGCTGACTCTGCTGTCGAGTGCGTCAATATCATTATCCTGAGCCTGATCCTTTACGCCGATATCAATGATATCTTGCTTGATGTCAGACACATCCTGCTTAAGATCAGACACATCCTTTACGAGTCCGGCCGTAGAGTCACCTACAGCGGACTGCAGGGCATCGATGTCACCCTCAGTCGTGTCCATCCTGCCCTCCAGGGCATCGATGTCACTCTCAGCTGTGCCCATTCTGCCCTCCAGGGCATCGATGTCACTCTCGGCTGTGTCCATTCGACCCTCAAGGGCATCGATGTCACTCTTAGCCTGAGAAATGTCATCCTGGAGCTGCGCGATGTCAGCCTCATCTGCATCGAGTCTTGTGTCCTGCTCGGCATTTTTCTCCTCTACTTTTTTGATTCTCTCGTCCTGTTCTCCATATTTCTGGAGCAAGAAGTCAAGATTGAAAATGCCGTAATTCCCGTGAGGAAACATATTGTACCATTTAGGTGTACCCATGATTATTTACCTCCTTATGTTGTGATGTCGCCATCCCATGCCCTAATATTAGGCATAGTGGCGACTGAATTTGATAAACACAAATATTTTGCATTTGATGGCTTATTAACTACTTCAAGTTTTCCGAAATCTGTGCCGCCTCTTGAAAGTGAAAAAGAGCTGATAAAATTATTGTTTTCATCATACCAACAATTATAAATATTATTCCATTCACTTGCTGCAAAGATAGTGACTTTGTCCTGAACGACCTCAACAAAAGGAGATCTTGCTCCAGTTGAGTCAGTTATTATATGGCCATCTGAATTTGATACATATTCACCGCTCACTACCTCAGATGATTCCCATAATAGAGCGGCATCGTTAAAAAAATGGGGAGCCCATACACCATTTATCACGGTGAGAACTTTTCCATTATCAGAACTAGTAACGGCAGGCAACACATTTTCATTATTAAGATCATGCTCCGAGTAAGTAATCCTGTCATCCTCATCAATCTCGAAGATCTTTCCAATGAACTGATTATCACTATCGGCCTGAAGATATGAGAAGTAAACTGCATCAAATGCAGCAGGCTGATTCTTACCTGCATATACAAAAGTCCTATTGTTATATGTTGCCATAACAATAACACCAGCTGCAATGGCTGCAATGATCTCTGAATGAGTCTTATCTGCTGAGTATTCATCCTGCTCAGAGTCATAAGTGATCGCAACTGTCATAGTCTGAGCACTACCATCGGCGAGTGTCCATTTGCCGTCCTCGCCGACCTTTGCGATCTTGCCGGCATCGTCAGTTGTGACATCAGGCAAGAGATTTTCGACGATAGCGTCAAGGCCCTGCCTGCGCCTGTCCATGTCGTTGGAATAGTTAAAAGGTGTTTTCTTGATCATAATATTTACCTCCTTGTTATTAGTATATAGGAACACAAAACTCGAGACAATAAGCCTCCGCGATTATCTCATATATTGATCCGTACTTGAGCCTGCCCTTGATCTCCTCGATCAGCATCGTCATGCTCGTAGTCACGCCTATGTTACCAAATGCGCGCAGGTGCCTGACTCCGTTGTCTGTCGTTTTCTCGTTGTCTGATCCGGTCCTGCTTGACTTTGTCAAGTTTGTGCTGTTTGATGTCCCTGATGTGCTCGATGTCTGCTGTTCGCGGTTTACAAAATTGTTTTGATCGTCATCTGCAGATATCTTATTTGTGGTCGTGCCGGATCCTGAGTCTGATCCTGATGAGGCGCTTGTCGTGCTATCAGCACCCTCGGACTCGTTCATTCTCGAGCCAGCATTTGAATGATCCTCCGTCTCTGTCCTATCGTAGTTATGCAGCGGATTATATTCCTCATTTAAAGCGATATACATGCGCTCAAATGCGACCTTATGCGATGCAAACCATAACGCTGTCATGTTCTTGAGATAATCAGGATCGATTATCAATAGAGGAAAATCGGCACACCTCGTTATGATGACAGGGACCAGGATGTCCCACTCAACACCATCAGGGAGCTCGATATCATCGAAAAGTGTCTGACCATCATGCTGCTCATAATAGTCCTCAATTCCTCTCAGTGTCACCGCTGCCGGGAACATCGTCATCACCTCCTGTTGTCTCGTTTACATCCTGAGTCTGATATCTCAATTTCACATCGAGATCGATGTCAGGAAATAGTCTTTTTATGTTGTCAATGCTGTCCTTGAGACAGTCATACCAGGCGTATGCTGCAGCTGTCGAATTAGTCATCTGAGCCTCTGCCTCAGATGTGACGAGCCTCTCCTTTTTACCGTCTGAGCTGTCGAGGTTCATTATTCCCACACTGCTGTCAAATTCCTTGAGGATCGTTTTCTCATCCTCGAGGAGCATGCTTGTGATGTAATTCTCCTTTGCAGGTGTAGGATTAATGTCAAAAAGTGCATCCTCTTTTGTCTTTGCATCAGGCCACATGATCTGTTGATCGAAAATGATAAAAGGGTCGCCGCTGACGATCTTGTCCATGGCGATCTTTAAGGCCTGGGCCCCGGTTTTCGACCTACTGGCCAGGATCCTCGGGTTGCGACAGACTAAAAGCGATGTGTTGACTGCGGTATAGAGAAAACTGAGCCTCGAGGCAAAATGATGAATGATGTCAAACACACCCATATAATCAGGCGTGAGCTCGAGGATCTCGATATCGACACCCTTTTTATACTCTCGCGAGATCTTGCTGTCATATGGGTTTGTTATTATAAAGCTATTGACCTGATAAAAGATATTGCGATCAGCTCCGGGCTGACAAGGCTGGAAAATATAACCATAGTCCTCGCTGTTGATGATACCGACATAACCCTGAGCGAATAACAGCCAGTTAAAAAAATCTTTGTTCTTGCCCTGCCATGACTCCGGGACAGTCCACTCAAAGATCGATGTCATTCTCTGATATAAGGACCGGCACCAGTATTTGAAAATCGCCGAGTCAAGATATACCTGATTAGGTTGACCATGCGCCTGGGCGATATTTATATCGTTAAAATCATAAGGTGCGTATGTGTTCATGATAACCTCTCTTTTAAATTAACCCCTGCCCCTAAAAGGGACAGGGGCCTCGTATAAATTTAACCGATCAAATGGTCAGATCAGTCCAAAACGAAAACAGCGGAGGGCTCAGTCGTATCACTCCAGAATGAGTAATTATAATGAACAAATGTATTATAATAACCCTTTCTTGCCTCGACGGGGCTCGTGAGTGCGCGCTTGAGCATCAGTCCGGCACCCATCGCGTCCTTGTTCCACATGACTGCGATGACTCTCTTATTGACAGCATCACCCTTGATCTGAGTCTTGTATGTGTCGCTTGTGGAGTCTGTGTCGATGATCGCAGGAGTGCACTTGATCGCGTCAGGTGACTTGATGTTCTGCCAGTAATTAACGCGCTCGTACTGTCCGACTTTGAGGAGATTGTCATGGAACACCTCCGGGAGTACATACTTCTCGAGAGCGATAAATGTGTTGTTATTGAGTGCGATCTTGAGATCCTCGCGAGGAGTAAATCTAAGGAGATCATAATCAACGCCACTAACCTGCTTTGCAGGGTTCCAGTGATAGAGGAGTGATCTCTCTGTAAATCTTTCCATGACCTGATCCATCTTTGCCGCCAACCATGTATAAAAGTCCTTTGCGTAGGTGCTTAAGAGCTCGTCAAGTGTATAGGTTACATCAAATGTCTCATTAAACTCAGTTACGCAGTGAATAACAGACTCAGGCCTGTCAGTCTCCTGATCGATGTCTGCAGCGATCCTGTTAACGAGGAGTGCCCTTGCCATATTCTCCTCGTACTGGGTGAGATCGTTCTCAAATTCGAGTGCGCAGGAATTAACGACTCTTGCCATCTCCGAGCCATCTCTAAAAGCAAGCTCGAGCTTGTCAATGTAGAATGTCGGAGCCTGGAAGTCATATACGCGGCTCGATCCAAAGAAAAATGTGTCTGTGATCGCAGGAGCCTGCTCCCACATTGACTTAACTGATGCGCCGCTGTTAGTCGTGTTGTCGTACCCGGGTGCAAAGTTAGTATAGAGATCAGTGTTATAAAAACCTGATGCGATCGCCTTGCGTGAGTACACACTGACCTTTGCCCATCTTGATGCGAGGAGTGACTCGTCTGTCATCCTCAAAACGCTCATCTTTCCATTGTACTTCTTTGATGCTGCCCTGATCTTGCCCATGAGCATCCAAAATGAATTGATAGTATTCTCGAGGCCTGTCTGCATGATAGCTGATCCTGCATCAACTAGATTTGAAGTGTCCTCGAGCTGAATAGCGACGGCACCCGTCGCCTCCTGCTGCCACAAATTTACAAATGCGGCTGTGTCCTGGGGGGTTGTTAAAAATGCCATAGTTTTTCCTCCTATTTAATAAAGTTTTCCATATAAATCAGAGACGACCTCAAATTGAGACTTCTTTTCGATCTTTGTGCCGACTGTTTTAGCTGCATTTTCTGCCTGCATTTTTTCGACTTTTGATTTCTCGGCCTCATAAAGTGCCTTGTAATCGATGACCGGCTCCTTTTTCTCAGGTGCCTCCTCGTCAGGCTCAGGCTTTACCTCAGGAGTGTCATCTGTCTCCGTCTCCGCCTTGTCTGACTCAGGGACCTCAATAGTCTCGGGAGCCTTAAGCGACAGCAATTCCTTGATGTCACTGGGTTTGTACCCTGCTTTTGCAAGATCTACGATGTCTGTAAATTTCATATCATTCTCCTTTTTATCTAATATAAGGGAGGACACTGTGAGGATGATCTACCTCAGGCCATCGCCGTTAACGGGCGCGGATCTTATTATCGCCTTGTGTCCTCCCTAATTTGTATTATAAACAACACAAATTTAATTATCAACCTGCATCGATCTTGTCGATCAGTTTTTGCAGCGCTAAAGTGTTGTTATTGAGTGCCTCGGTCATCTTTGTGACCTCCTCTTTGTGCTCCTTTTGCATTTCACGGATCGATGCATCATATTTGTCCGTTTGATACTTGACATAAAAACCGAGCCCCAAACAGCAACAAATAGGAAAACCTAAAGATCCGATCGCGCTGATCCATTCGTTCATAACAATTACCTCCTTATAATTTTAATATCCATTTGTTTACAGTTGCCATGATTAAAAGCATGATCTGAGGAATAATGCCGCCTCCTGATGGCTGATATCCGTGTTCGACGAGCCAGTCATAAATCTCTCTCGCATATGTCTGCCTCGTAGATATCGAGCCGGGATTTTTTGAATTTTCCGCCCCATACCAAAACTCTCGAGCTGCATATTCAGGTGTTGTATTTATTGAGATATAATCAACACTGTTTAAATGACCCGAGTGATCGATCCATATATTACCCGAGCGCCGTGACATAGCTGTTGCTAAAAGTCTCACCTGCGCGGCCCCGTCCATAACTGAGCCAGGTACATCCGACCAGTTTGGTCCATAGCCAGGATAGGACTCTTGATCGTAGTTTGGAAAATACTCATAAAGCTGTCCGCGATAGTAAAATGTCGCATTATTGAATTGATATTTTTTTGCAGGAGTCCATCCTATAAGGCCATAACCGGGAGAATACTCCCACCCTGACGGCTCATAAGCATCCCGGGCCTGCTGCTGCGTCAGGATATGCTCAGACTCCCATCGCCAGGGATTGAGCCCGACTTCATATTGCATATTACCGATCGCGCCGGCAGCTGCCTCGAGAGTCCATCCGAAATCATCTATCAAGATCGCGCATATCTCCTGCGCGTTGTCAGTCGCCTCAGTCGATAATCTTGTATAGCCGCCGCTGTTTTTTGCATGCCACATAATTCAGTCCTCAATAAAAAACCCTGATGTCATCATGCTCCTGACCTGAGAGATCTCTGACTCATAAGCATCGAGGGAGATATCGACCTGACTGTCGCATTGTGTAAAATTGCTCAGTGTTGATAACAAGACAGTCTCACACAATGGTGCTCCGACTTTTGCCGAGGCCATCCCTCCACCCTCGACGATATTGCCACCAACCTTGTAAAATTCGCTCGTCAAATACCAGTTTTGATTAATAGATAATACGCCGGCGTTAAGTCCTGAGGAGTCTATCGTCGGGATCATATCAACTAATGCGTTTGTCATCCTGCCCCATGAGTCTGCGAGTGACATACCAAATGATGTGATCCCGTTTTTGACCTCACTGCCGATAGCTGATATACCTTGCATAGACTTGTCACTCGTCGCGACGATAGGAATGGGGACCGATGCATTTGCGTAGGATGTCGCTAACACATTCAGGTCATTATCCAGCAATACTAATTGACAATTACCTTTGAAGTCCATATAGATCTTATACTTGATCGTTGCCTGCGTATCTGACGGGACAAAATCGAGAGGGATGTCACCAAACGGTCCGGCATGCAGGACATGATGAGAATAAGGTGAACTGTTCATATAGACACCATGATCCTGAGTCTGAGGATGTGACGGGATCGTGAAGTCAGTGCCGTCAAAAACAGTTACATTATAAGCATATCCGTCAGCTATTGCCTTGCATGCAGGGACCTGAGGCAGCTCCCAGGGTCCGACTTTTGGAGATGATATATTTATTGAGCCCATGCTGCTATGAGGCAGGACAAACGACTCCGTTATGTACTGCGCCGGATTAATCAAGGCATGCAATAAACTTGAATTAAAACCTAATCCGACAAGAATAGGATCAAGGCCGTAATAGTCTTGTGTCAGCATCGAATTGATAAAATCACGCATTTGTGACTCAGTCAATACTAAATACTGCACCCCGTTTATTTTTGAGTTAGCCGTGTTGTCAAAATTCAAGACACCCAGGACATAATCGATCTTTGTCCCTGATGCTAACTTTATAGGATTTTCAACATATTTTGACGAGACAGTCCTGTCTGTCGTTATGGGATAAACACTATCAGGGATAGAATGATTTGACTTTGATGCAGATCTCAAAACATATTGCGAGGAGTTGAGGATCTCCGTTTTATATGTAGCGAGTACATCGACCTTAAGATGAGCGATCCATAAACCATGATCTGACACCCAGTCATTAACAAAATAATATCTATTTTGAAAATGAGCTATTTTACAATAGTTATACTGAGTCATGTTTGTTGTCGTAGATATCTCGATCGTGGGATTAAGAACACCCGACGGCATTTTGATATTACATGAAAACTCATTACCATTACCCGAGGGCCTTTTTGTTGAATTTTCGCGCTTAGAAAATTTGTAAAAATTGACAGTAAAAGCCATATTTTAATCCTCGTGCTCGACTGTTATCATGACACACTCATTGTCTCTCAGATCGCCGATGTCAGCGATCGCCGAGTCTATCGCTGACTTTACTGATGACGCTGATCCTGATATCACTGATGATGTCGGCTTTAAGGGTCCCGTTGACCATCCCGTGACCTTGCTGAACTTTGTGATCGTTGCCTTGTTTGCCATGTCATGATCCTCCTTTGAGTAATTTATTCCATGTGTCTTTATCAGTCTGCGCAGTTACCTCGAGGCTGTTGTCAGCCTGATATTTTTTGAGTGCAAACTCTGTATTTGCTCCAAACTTGCAATCTAATGCAAGGACCTTTTTATCGGAACCCTTATAGCCTTTTGACCTCAGAAGTGTCTGCAATGTGCCGACCTGAGGATCGTTTGATCCTCTCTCTAATACATCCATCTCGATCATAACTTTATCCTCCTTATTATCATTGTCGCCTGAATACACCGGCCGACCAAAACCATCAAAGTTTGAGCGTGGCCTCACCACCCTCGCGACTTTGTCCTTATGATTGCCGTCTATCGTCGTGACACTCGTCGCAGTATATGACTCCACAATCGCGACATGTGTCGCAGGCGAGCCGATAAAACCCCAGTCTCCGATCCTGGGCTGTCTGTAATATCTCTTTGCTTTTTTGAAATATTTTTGCTGATGAGATGCTGATGCAGACAGATCATTATATGTCGGCTGATAAAGCCATTTGTGTGTCTTGTTTACATCCTTGATTATCTTATAAGCCATGTCAGACAGGAACATACTGCACCATGGAGCATGTATCTTTTTTTGTGGATCAAAATAATCGACACTGTTGAGCTCCTTAGAGAATGGATTAACATTTGTGCCCGTCTCTTTTGTGCCTATAAATGAGGCTGCGAGCTTGACGATCTCATCCTGTTTGATGTCCATATCATCACCTCCTTGAGTCGATTATAACATAATAGCACCCTCATATGAGAGTGCTATTGTGCGTTATTGCGCCGGATTAACCATAAAAAAGGAGTGCATAATCCCATAAACATATTACTACAAATTAAATATCTTTGTAAAGTTTAAAAAGAGATCATACATCGTATATTGCTCAAAACGCGCCTCATCGTTCATGATCGCATGTCTGATAATAACATTCTCATAATGGAGATATCGGAGCCGGTCAGCCTCGCGATTAAAATCATATACAAGTTTACACTGATGAGGAGTATATGAGAATATAAAAGAGCCATTGTCCTGATTTTCATAGACATATATGTGTTTATTCTTGTAGATGACATGCATGATGCATCTCGAGTGCGCGAGGTTTTTCTTGTTGATGCATGAGAAGTCATTATTTACAAAATCTCCGCCGTAGGCCTTTGCAGCCCATGCAGTCCCGGCCATACTGGTGAACATGCCCCCCTTTGCGGCCTCAGTGATGGGATATTCTTTGTCTGTTATATGATGGATCAAGATCCTACGCTGTTCATCATAATACTTATGCTGTCCTGATGCTGCTAAATTTGCGATCATGTCTCCGACTTCTAACACGGACACAATGGGACACATAATGTCATCCGTGTTTGACATCAATACGAGCTTAAGAGGATCCAGGCCACGGTCCTCTCTGTCTCTGTTGAAAGTCATATAGCAGTCGAGGAGCTGCTCACCCTCAGACCTGCCTGCAGCCCTGCGGACAGAGAGATCGCCGATCGTCGGGACAAACTCATCGAGCACCATAAAGTCAGCATCAGAGAAGTCAACACCGCGGATCGTTTTAAGTGCGTTCATGGCTGCGAGATATGCAACAAATTCACTATGCTCATCCTGTCCGTCTTTTGTGGGATATATGTTTTTAAAATAGCCGATACCCTTTTTAAGCAAATGCGGCTTTATGTTCGTGCCGATGTCCCTGTTAATGGGTTTATACGGGTTAATGTCTGCGAGCTCGTCACCTGCGCAGATCGTTGTGACATCGTCTATTGTCCTTTTCATATATATGATGCGCTTATGTCTATCCTCATAACTCTCGCGTAGCATTGAATAAGTTTTGCCGACTCCTCTCTGCGACATTATTATGTATATATTCGCGTCAGGATATGCATCATAATCATCTTTATAAAAACTATAATATCGTCTTTTCTTACTCATATACATTAATCCTCCTATACGTCTTATCAACAAATATCTGCTCTACGATGTCCCGGATTGCATCGTCATCATAATCGACGATCTGATCGATGCGGCTCCTTGAGATCTTATAATCACATGGGATCAGGTCGATGCTGTCGCCGTATATGTTACCATCTTTATTATATAACTTAGGAACATGTCTATAAATATGCGTTAGCTTGCCTGTCTTTTCACCCGTGAACACAAAACCCTCGTGAAAATTTTTGAGAGATCCCAGACACTCGGCACCCTTTGACTTGGGTACGCCTGCAATCGTTGCATATAACTGGCCGTCGTTTACATAAGCATAACATTTACTGTGCAATGCCTTGAATTTGTCGAACTCCTTATCGACCTCGGCAGCACCGAGATGATATATCTTACCGTTGACCTTAACAGGTTCATATCCGTTAGCCCTGAGCTTGTCCTCGATATTCTTGTTATATTGCTTGACTTTGTCCATGTCCCAGTCGAATGAAAAACAGCTGTCTGTGTCTGAGTAAAGCCATGTAGTACAACATGCCCCTAACTCGAAAAGATGATACTGACTCCAGGCAGTGATCCACAATGACCATTGATACGGATATACAGATTTGCGATTATCAATGAATTTTTGATAAAGGTCAGCCCTGTCTTTTATCTCAACATAATACTCACCCGTATCATAATCCTCTTTGATCATCTCCTTGACATTTCGCATTGCGAGCATCCCATATGCAACTGAATTGAGTCTCATCTTAGTGATGTCATATAAGACTTTGTCGCCGTTCTTGAGCTCACATTTTTGACGATAGAGATCATAGACATGATCTGTAAACCATCGAGGCAGATAGCCATATTCAGATCTGAATACATCGCTTATAATTGCATACTTCGCCGTATATTGACGATGATGCAGCACGAGATCGACATCCGTCATATATGCCTCAAAAATAGGAGCGCTTAAGACTCGGCCGTTATCGATCTGCACATCATCCTCAGATATGTCTGCGATATTCTTGTCCCATTGCATGACCGGCATGGGACACATCTCATCTCTGAGCTGAACACCGACATATGTGATTTTGAAAAAATATGCATACTTATGTCTCGTTCTCAGGATCTCGTCAATAGTAAAATATCCATTCAAATGTATGAATGGAGACATCGGGAACTTTTCGCAGCATGCAGTCGTAGGATATGATGATGATATGTCCATGCATTTGCCTTTTTTGCGGCCTTTTTTCCTGACGATGACATCCGCATAATATCTATTTGTATGAGTATAGCCGCCATGAAAACCTGAGACGAATTTATCATACTGATCGAGTGACTTGAGCGCGAGCCTTTTAAATGTCTCTTTTGCCTTATTCTTGCGCGCTATCTTATAAGCTCCTGCCCTGGCTATTCCCGTCGCTGTATATGGGATATCTTTTAACTTGATATTCATAGCAGACAGATACGCATCTATACACTCGACTCCGGCGAGAGTGTCACACTCGATATAATCGAGCTCGTCCTCGGTAAAATGGTCAAACTGCGATCTGTCTGTCCGGTCATAATCCCATTTTCCTACGGCCTTGCGATGATCCACCTCGAGATCATTCGCCCATTTTTCGAGCCTGCGCTGCGCAAGCGCAAGCGCGTCTCTGAGGCATAACTTACCAAACTCGATAGATATGGGTTGATGATTATCAAGATTGAGCTGATTGACAGGATCTCCAAACCTGTTTATCAAGAATTTTTTGAGAAAAACCCAGTCATATGACAGGTTGAATATGAACAAAAATACCCTGTCACCATAAACATTATCGATAATGCGCTCGATGCAGTCAGCACAATCATGCGGATTATTGCCATATAATGTGACAATGTTCTCATGTCTCCATCTGATCGAGATCGAGAACGCGCAGACGAAATTATCAACACTGTCATATTTTTTCGAGCCGTGATTATCATAATGCCATGAATTAGGAGCCGATTTACATGTCTCAGTATCGACCATTATAATGAACTGACTAAATTTTGTTATCTTTTTGGTTTTCGGATTATACTTCTTATCTATTGCTTTAGGTTTAAACAGCTCATTATAATCATATTCACTCCATAGAATACGATTATACATATATCACTCCTGTTATGATTAATTTAATACTCTGAATTTACTTAAGTCGAGTTTTTCAGAAGTCAATATTGACGATATAACTTGAGATCTATCATCATCGATCCCTAACTCCTGGGCCTTTTCTCTGATCGCCGTGGCCTCGATGTCTTTGTCATTTATTTTTGCCTCCTTTATTGCATCGACTGCAGCAATGAGCTTAGAATTGTTTTGGATCTCAAATAAAGCCTCCAAAAATTCATACTTACCGTAGTCATCTAAAAGGCCCTGCTCCTTTGCCTCTTTTAAAAGCTCCTTGATGTCATCAGGTGAGAGGTGTATCTCATAACCTAATCGGCTAGATAATTCTTTCGAGAACGCTGCAGCCGATCGCTTGAGCGCATCAGGATATGATGAATGTTCTTTTGTCTTTTTCAGATATGCAGATGGTTTACTCAAAAACTTCTCTATAGCCTCAATTCGATCATTGAGATCATCTATCGAGATATATTTTTTGTTACCTTTGTCATCTGTCTTGTATGCAACCCTATCAAATCTCGAGCCGCCTCCATATAGGCGTTTGATGTCGGTCTGAGCCGTACCATACGCATAATCTTTGAGCACATTATACTTGCCATATTTTTCTCTGAGCTCCTTGTTGATCTTGTCGGCCCTGTCCGGGTTTTTCGGATCGCTGACTGTCATCTCTGACAGCTTGATATATCGCTCAAGTGTTCTCATCTGAGCATCAGCCTTTTTTGCGAGCTTTTTATACTCGGCCAACCTCTCGGCATATCGTTTTGACATTCTCGGCATACTATTCACCTCCAAAAAGTATATCTCTTATCATAGCACATCGATCGAGGCCTGTTCGATGATGTGCATCCGACTGACTACACAAAGATGTTTGCAAAAGTTTGGTGATGTGCACAAATATGCGATGAGGT
>Ga0310694_10003644_pt1 | contig 15084 bp, 6 predicted proteins | sample 174DNAGHGhighgp2_FD_203884 | JGI IMG/M metagenome (GOLD analysis project Ga0310694, IMG submission 203884) | Sheep rumen microbial communities from Palmerston North, Manawatu-Wanganui, New Zealand - 1742 DNA GHGhigh gp2 (v2) (version 2) | ecosystem: Host-associated > Mammals > Digestive system >... | reverse complement strand
GTACGGTTATAGCTGCTTTGGGACAGGCATTCTTCTCTCTAAGCATAGGATGCGGATGCATCCTGACTTATGCATCGTACGTAAAGAAGGAGGAGAACATACTGGCTTCATCGGCATGGATATCGCTTTTTGATACCATGTTTGCCATCATAGCCGGCCTGGCCATCATACCTGCGGTTTATGCCATCGCTTACATGAACGGCCTGGAACCGGATGTCAGTGCAGGCCCCGGTCTGGTATTTATCACATTACCGGGCGTGTTCAGTCAGATGCCACTGGGCAACGTGGCTGCAATACTGTTCTTCCTGGCACTGTTGCTGGCGGCGGTTACATCGGCCATATCCCTTATGGAGGTGGTCGTGGCTTTCATCATAGAGGAGATGCACCGTTCCCGTAAGAAAGCGGTACTTCTTTGCTTTGCTGTATGCGGTGTGATAGGCGCGTTCTGCTCGCTCTCATTCGGTCCGCTTGAAGGATTCAAGTTGTTTGGACTGAGTGTATTTGATTTCTTTGACTACATCACGTCAAACATAATGCTGCCCATAGGAGGTATGCTTCTGGCTGTGTTTGCCGGCTGGCGTCTGAGACGTGCCAACTTCCTTGATGAACTAACCAACAGCGGTAGTCTCAGGATTCCCCGTTGGCTCTGCCTCACATTGTATTATCTGGTTAAACTGGTAGCGCCTATAGGCATACTACTTATCTTCCTGAATACCTTCTTCAGCTGATCCGTCCTTCATCTTGGAACGGATGAAATTCAGGTGGCGCTCAGCCTCGTTACGCAGGTTCTTGTGCTCGTTCAGGGAGAGTAGTACTTGTGACAGGTCATAGAGGCTGGCTATGGCATACCGGTCATCCTTGCTTAACTTGAGGTTACGGTAAACAGGATGGCTGCTTTCAGGGCCAGTCTTCCTGTATAAAGTGTATGTGATGTTCTCATCCTTGTTGGCATTAATAAAAGCAGCTGCTCCGCCGTCATTGCCGTTGATAAAACTCAGCCACTCGTAATAAACTCCCAAGTCTGTGAACTCATGACGGTCTTTTGATTCCGGGGTATCCACATAAAGTTCACCCACGCTCAGCTTGAGCCAGTCATGGTGTATGTAAGAGCTGCCGCGGTAGCTGGAAACCAGAGTCATTCGCCCCAGTTCATCCACCTGTGCACGTATGTAGGTGCGGTCTATGTTGCGGTTGGGAGCCTGGCTCTTTATGGTGTATAGCCCCAGGTCCTGATACTGCTCATCCTTCTCAAACACGTAATTGTCCTTTATCTTCTCAAATGCGGCTGTAGCGGCAGCAATCATGCTGTCCTCATATTCAATAACCCGCAACTGCTCGGCCTCCTCAACCTGTTGCATAAGCCTGATTCCCTGCCTACGGGTTTCAAATGCCTTTGGAAACAGGATGCGTATGCTGTCAATCTCCTGCTTGGCCACATTGAAGTTACCTAGACTGAATGCCTCCTTTGCATTGTCCAGATGCTTTGCGGCCAGTTTCTCAACATTCTCTGCGCAACCCAGCAGGACAGCGCATACGGTAATTATTGCAAGTATCTTTTTCATTGTGTCTGTTTTAAACAGATGCAAAAGTACTCAGATAATTGCTAATAAAAAAGGGTTTTCCGGTTATGCCGTTTTGCAAAAGCTGCTTATTGCTAATACAATCTCTTTTCTGTACGGACGGTGCCGTCGCTGTAGCGGGTAACTACTATCGTAAAGCCCGCGGGTGAGTCCATTCGGCGGCCAAGCAGATCATAGTAGAATTCACTTGTCTTGGATACTTCAGTCTTTTCAATGCCATTTGTTCCTGAACCGGAAGACCAAAATATAATTTTAAATCCGGATATCCAATTAGGCTCAGCATATTTTACATAACCGCTTTCACTTAATGAATTACAGATTTTGAATATATCGGCTGTTTTAGGTGCGGTCCAGGATGTATAAATCATATTGTCATTTATGGAAGAAATATTGAAAGCGTTACTCAAACTGTCTTTTACAGATTCCAATACTCCATCTTTAAACATAAGGATAATTTCCTGATTAAAGTTGAATGTACTTGGATAATCTGTACCGTTAAGGAGCGTGGATTCATAATCAGACTGCATCAGATAGCTGCGGTTGGCGCTGTTAACTGCTTCTTTGCTTCTTATTCTAGCAATTGCCTCATCAATAAGTGATTCATCTGTTTCTACCTGACATCTATCATCTGCCACCCACTCGTAATACGGGTCGGTCAGATACCTGTTTATGATAGCTTCTATTTGAGCCTTATCTGTTTCCCTGTCTTTTGTAATCATAAAGTGGCCGGGCAATTTATAATAATAGGTTTTTTCCCCTCCGCTATCATATATATAATCTAATTCCGATAGGTCAACCGGTTCCGCATATGTATCCCTCACTACCAAACATTGTCTGGGGCTTGAGGCATAGAAGAATCCGGTCTCGTAAAGAGAGTTGGCGATTGCAATTATATCCGATTCCTTTGGTACAAAGATTTGATGCCATCTTGTTCCTCCATAGGGATCTATTGGCGCTGATTCAACCTGAAAGCCCAATGATGCAAGAAGAGCGTCAACCTCGTCGTGATTATCATACATTTGTTTTACAATTATCTCATCTGTAAAGCCGTATAATGCGACCTGTTTAACGGGATATAAGTTTATCAGGTCCTTGTAGACTGTCCTGATGTATGCGGGCCTTAAGCTGACTATATCATCCATAGCCAGCAGCTCGTTTCTGTTGGCTTCAAGAGCCTGCTCATCGGCAATAACTGCACATATATCACTCTTTACCCAGCTTATTTGTGCTGTAGGAATCAGGCTTATTACAGCATTTTCAATCTTCTGCTGGGTAACATCGGTTTTCTTCATAATGATGAACTCATCTGGAACCGCGCTTAACATCACTTTCTCTACAGGACCTTGGTTATATATGTTACCCGAAGAGAAAGAGGTAGAGTAGAAATATACATCTTCCAATCCGGTAAAGGATGGAAGATCCTGTCCCATCAAACACAGAGGCAATGCAAGCAATGTTGTTGCCATTGCAACTTTAAGAGTCAGTAGAATTTGTTTCATAAGCATTTCAATTAGGTTAATTAACTAGGGAGAGTCAAAAATTAAAGTATATTTATAACAAATCGATTGTCAATATGATATTAATTTTGGACACTCTCTAAATAGTCTTTTAAGATTGATTCTAATATCGCTTGTTTTTTAATTGTTTAGCAATCACACATAATTCCGCCGAGCCCTAAGAACTCGGCGGTAAAAATAATGATTGGAAGTTATGACAGTGCTATGTTTCAGGAGACTATTTTGGGACAATTACGAGACGAATCATTCCAGGAACAACTTTTTCTCCCTACGGACGGTGCCGTCGCTGTAGCGGGTCACAACGATTGTCAGTCCCGATGGATTGTTTGTTTTCTGACCTGAAAGGTTATAATGTGTTATTTCTATAACATTATTATTAGAGTGAACATTCTTAACTATGTTAGGAATATAATAATCATTATAGCCATTTAAAATCTTCATATGAAAATCCGGTGATATTGAAGTAAAACAACCGGTCTCATAAAGAGCTCTTGATATTTCAAGAAGATTATTATAATCAATGGTTTTGGGAACAATAAATTTTCCCATCCATTCCGCATCATATATATTAGGCTCATTGACTAATCCGAAAACATTTGCCAAGCTATCCATTATAAATTGATCATTTCCTCTCTTAATTCCGTATGATATCTCATTGTATATACATAATTCCATGTATTCCAGATTAAGACATAGGATGGAATTGAGACTATTCAGGTAACGATCATAATTCTCTCGTGTTACATATATCCTGCGTGCCATTACTACTGAATCATTTTGTATTAGTTCTGCTACGGCATTGTCTATAAGTGAGTCATCAACATAAACCTTGCAAATGATGTCACCTGTCCAGCTGTCAATCCGATAATTGCCGTTAAATTGTTCTTCCAACAGAGAAATAACATAATCCTTTGTGACATCGGGTTCCTTTTTTATGAACATCCTATTGGGTACTTCAACATAGTCCAGATTCAATGGATAGACTATGTCACGGAAGCTGTCAGTGATATCGGTTCCGGTCTGACCAGAATTGTCATCTGCTGACGAGCCATTTGTGATTTCATATCTTATAAACTTTTCCTGTTCATTACCAACTCCGGTGCTGTTCCTGAAATATACAGTGTATTTCTGGGCGTTGCAGTCATCAATCTGTAACTTAAATGGCTGGGGGTAAAAGACTTCTGTTGAATCTGAATAGTCTATGTCAAAATACACAAAGATACATTGGTCCGTTTTAACATAGTAAATGACGTTGTCCTTTGTTCCGCTTCCGTAGAATGTACCTTCTGCTTCAAATGTTCCGTTTTCTGACAATGAGAACTTTACAACCTCCCATTCGCATTCATTGACCGGAGACAGACTCTGTCTTTCACAACTAGCTTGAAAACTTGTACGAGTGTCACCTTTACTAATTTGTTCTGTACGTTCACAAACCGTAATCTGACACTGTTCCCTGATACTCCCATCAAGGGATTCAGCAAAGACCACAGAATTGCCCGTTTTTAATGCGGTTACCAGTCCGTTGTCATCAACTATGGCAACAGGATGCTCCGTCAATGTTTGGGGAATATAATAATCCCTAAAATCTTTTACCATAATATAGGTTCTGAGGATCCATGGTTCTCCCATCCAGATAACCTTGGCATCGGAGGGAGTTACATGCAACTGATAGCTTTCGCCTACGGTCAGGGTTATTTGCTGTTCCTGTATAAAAGGCAAATAGTTAAAGTATCCAGCCCACCAGTCGTCAGATACATTGATATAGACATAATAAGTATTGTACAATGAAAGAGAACCTATTGGCACATTTACATTGGAGTTATCACCGTTAAAGGTGTAGTCTATTACCCGCTGCCGGGTCTGCTCATCAATAATAACAACTTTTGAGACAGTATCTGAAGGGTATTCTATATACAGAGTATCATTCTCATAGTAAGCTAATATATCGTAAGAAAGTGTCCTTATGCCAACACGTGCATTACCGCTGCTTCCGGTACTTGGCGGAACACTCTTAACCAGGGGGATATAGACCTTAGCGCCTGATTGCAATGCTATTAACAATACAATCATAAATGATAACAATCTTCTTTTCATATCAACTGTAGCTTAGGTGTCAATTAATCAAAAAACAGGTCCAGATAATCCTTGGAGGATTTCTCCAGCAGTCTCAGCTTGCGTTTTCTCACTCCGCTCTCCGATATGTTTATGAATGACGATATATAGCGGTTGCCGAAATTCATGCTTGACAGTATGCATACCACAATATCCTCTCTGTTAAGGTTGGTTATCTCTATGTTCATGTCAAGTATGCTGTCAATGAATGACTCGGAAATCTGGTTTATAATCCGGTTCTTTTCATCGGTACTGAATGAACAGTCATTGTTAAGGAGCTTTGATGACAATAATGAATATGCTTCCGTTTCACGGAAAATATCCTTGCACATATCCAGTTTCTCCTTATACAGGTTAAGGATTGTCACGCGTGATATATGCCTGTCATTGAACGGCGTATCCATTAGCTGGGCTTTCATTATCTCAATACTGTTGTTGCGCACCTCATCACGCTGACGCAACTGCAGTCTGGCCATCCGGTTCCATCGGCGTGCCATCCATAACAGATAACACAATATGAACAGCAAAAGCAATGATATGCCTGTTATGATATAACGTTTATGCCTGTAATGGATCTCACTGTCCCTGAGCATAATGACATGATTGCGTATGACATCCTCTATGGCCACATCCTTGCGCATTTCATATATCGTGTCTATCAGTTCATCGTGCAGCTGCATATATTCAAGTGCTTCATCGGGATAGCCTTTCATTATGGACAGCACCGCCAACTTGCCGCTGTTGTCACAAACGGTATAGAGTTCCTCCGGACACTGCATTGATTTCTGATAATAGTGGTATGCCGAATCATACTGTCCGGCATCATAGAATATATCGGCTTTTACGCTGTAGCCTATTCCAAGCTCTGCGGTATCCTTGAGTTCATAGAGATACCGGTCTATGAAGTGCATTGCCTTGGCGTGGTCTTTATAGCCGTGAAGCTGCACCTTGGCCATGTTCATGTAACACTGGCGGCTGCGCAGGCTGGATGCCAGCGGATCATTGAGCAATATGCTGAACAACGAATCGGCTTTAGAGTATAGGGCCTGGTGCAATGCGTTCAGGGCTATCAAATAGCGGACATTTGATGTAAGTGCATTGTCATGAAGCCGCAGTGAGTTCCTGAGACATCCTTCAAGGTTGCTCAGCGACAGGTCAAACATCATCTGGTTGAGATAGTGCTGCCCCAGATTCTGCTCGGTAAGCGCATAGTAACGGACCAGAGTATCGGGAAACATGTTTTTGGCCCTGATATATGCATCAATGGCATTGACATCATTGTTCATGTCCGAATAGACGCACCCCTGAGAGTACCAGGCCAAGGCGGCATGATAGTCTTTCCTGCCGCTCCCTAAACGCCGGCTGTAATAGCCGGTGGCCGTACGAATCAGGCTGTCATCCTGTGCTGTCACATAGTTCTTGTAATCGGCCTGAGTCTTTAGGATTGCATAATATGCTCTGATGCGCGTGTTCTGGGGCAGCCCAATGGAGTCCAGCAGCGAACGGGCCGCGGCGGCATCGGTCTCAAGCAGCTGCTCCGCATATTGCAAATCACGGTATATGCCATGATTTCTGCAGGAAACGGCAAGCGTGAGCATCAGCAATATGGGTAATATCCTTCTCATTTTTTTCTCAAATGTAAACAGATTGGCTTGATGGTAAAAACAGCTGACAGGACAGATGTGGGACAAATGCGGGACAAATCTTTCCCACATTTGCCATCTAACTGGGAGCCAGTATTTTACAGTTTGCCGTAAGCAGGATAGCTGCAAGCGTTGGAGATATTGAACCGGGCCTGGCAGCGTACATCCTGCGATGATGCGGCAAAGTCAGCATTGTAATCACCCTGAAGTGTCTGCCAGCCGTTCAAATCAGGATTGAACCCTGCCAGCTCATACTCCGTCAGCCTGAACTCCAGCGTCTGGCTCTGTCCCGGTTGCAGGAGGGCGGTCTTGCCGTAAGCCTTCAGTTCCTTTGTAAGATTGGATAACCCGCCGCCGGGAGCCTCTATATACACCTGTACGGCCTCCTTGCCGGCTACAGTACCGGCATTGGTTACCTTGACTGAAAGGTTTACCACCCCATCCTCAACCTTGGCCTGCGGCTCACTGTAGGCGAACGTGGTGTAACTTAATCCGAACCCGAACGGATAGGACACCTGCTCAGGATGACGGTCATAATAGCGGTAACCTATATCCATACGCTCTGCATACTCCGTGTAGTCATAGTTGGCTACAGGCTTGGCATCAGGGTTACCACGACCGGCACGCGCTTGGGTCTGGAGCTCACGTGCATTGACAGGATAATTGGCAGTGGAGGGCATCCCCATATAATCAACCACGTATGTATCTACCAGTTTACCCGATGGGTTCACCACCCCCTTCAGTACATCTGTAACGGCATAACCAGCCTCCTGTCCGGGCAGTCCTGCCAGCAGTATGGCATCAGGGGCTGATTTCCAACTGGCCGTCTCTATGGGAGCGCCTATGTTCAGAATAACTACCACTTTCTTGTTTTTGGAGTGGAAAGCGTCACATACATCCTTAATTAGACCCTGTTCTATGTCTGTGAGCAGATAATCATCCTCATAGCCACGATCTGCCGATTCTCCACAACTGCGGCCTATTGTGATAATGGCTATATCACTTGCAATGGCATCGGCACGGTACTGGTAGGGTTTACGTACAAGTGACTGCGGGATCACATGGTTGGTCAGGTTGGTACGCATAAACTCATTTGCCCCCACTCTCTTGTTGTGCTCATTCACATACCTGCTATAGGCCGATGACACTGACGGCTCAAGCTTGTAGCCTGCGGCTTTGAGTCCCTCATCCAGACCCACAGCGTGCCTGTAGTTCACGCTGCCACTGCCCGTACCTACCACATACATATCATACGAGCTTACACCGTACAGGGCTATCATCTTGCAATTCTTGCCCAGAGGCAGTGCTCCGTTGTTCTTTAGCAGGACCATACCCTCTGTAGCACTTGAACGTGATACTTTGGCATGGGCTGTAAGATCCGGATCATTCATGAATTGATAACCCTGCATCTTTGGCGAGCGCTCAATGAAAGCCAGGACTCTGGCTACGTTCCGGTCTATTGTCTCCTGACTTAGAGTTCCGTTTCTGACGGCATCTGTTATGGCCTGTATCTGGTTGGCGCTACCCGGCATTATAAGGTCATTACCGGCCTTTACGGTTGCTACTGCATCGCGGCCACCGCCCCAATCGGTCATTACCATACCTTCAAATCCCCACTCCTCACGCAGGATGTTCTCTATCAGTCTCTCATTCTCGGGGGCATAAGTGCCGTTAATCTTGTTGTACGATGTCATTACTGCCCAAGGCTGTGATTCACGGACAGCTATCTCAAATCCCTTGAGATAGAGTTCACGGGCTGTCTGCTCATCAACCCTGGCATCGTTGGCCATACGGTTTGTCTCCTGATTATTCAGGGCAAAGTGCTTGATTGTGGCACCCACTCCGTTGGACTGGACGCCACGAACCATTGCTGCCGCTGTCTTTCCAGACACTACAGGGTCCTCTGAGTAGTACTCAAAGTTACGGCCAAGCAGAGGATTGCGGTGAAGGTTCAAGGCAGGAGCAAGCAGACAGTCGGCACCATAGCGTTTTACTTCATCGCCTATAGCCACTCCCACTTCTTCAACCAGCTGCTGGTTCCAGGTTTGAGCAAGTATGGTAGCTACAGGGAAGGATGTGCAATAGTAAGTTTTGTCATCACCCTGACGTGTAGGATTGATCCTGAGTCCGCCCGGACCATCCGGGAGCATTACAGAAGGAATACCCAGACGCGGAATGGGATAGGTCTGTCCTGCGCAACCTGGTATAAGGTTTCTGGCATCCTTTATCTCCTGGGCTATGTCATCGCCGTTCCAGGCTCCTATGCCAACAAGCAGGTTTACTTTCTCTTCCAAAGTCATGGCAGCCACCACCTTGTTGACAGGTGACTTTCCGAACTCGACCTTGCGGTTACATGAAACAGTGATCAGGATCATTGCAGCGGCAACAGTGAGAGTAATCAATCCTAGTTTCTTCATAATCAGGTTATAATTATTTTATTTAGGTTCCAGCCCACGTTTGCGGGCTTCGGCTAACAGGAACTCAAAAGCAGCGTCATGCTCATTGGGTATTATACCGTCAAGGATTGCATCTTTTATGGATGCCTTGAGTTCTCCTACCACTGCGGTAGGCTCAAGCCCGAAAACCCGCATTATCTCCAATCCGTCAATAGGTGGCTGGAAATTGCGAATACGGTCCTTTTCTTCCAGGTCTACCATCTTACGGCGAACCAGTTTGAAATTATCAAGGAGGCGTTTTTTCTTCTGCTCGTTCTTGGAAGTTATATCGGCTTCACACAGTGTCATAAGGTCTTCGATGTCATCACCTGCATCAAACAACAGACGGCGTACCGCAGAGTCAGTCACCTCATCATCCACAATGGCTATCGGGCGCATGTGCAGTTCCACCATCTTCTGCACATATTTCATCTTCTCGTTCTTGGGCAGTTTCATACGCTCAAATATGCCGGGAATCATCTTCATGCCCACGTAGTTGTGGTTGTAGAATGTCCAGCCGTGAGCAGGCTCCCATTTCTTGGTGCGGGGCTTGCCTATGTCATGAAGCAGTGCAGCCCAGCGCAGCCAAAGGTCATCGCTGTTGCAGGCAACATTGTCAAGCACCTCAAGGGTATGGAAGAAAACATCCTTATGCCCCCGTCCGTTAACCGTCTCAACACCTTGCAGTGCTGCCAGTTCCGGGAAAATGAGTTCCAGCAGGCCGCATCGGTCCAGATCAATGAATCCTTTGGACGGTATGGGTGCCAGAAGTATCTTATTGAGTTCCTCCGATATGCGTTCCTTGCTTATTATGCCTATGCGCTCGCGGTTCTTTTCAAGTGAGGCGAAAGTCTCATCGTCAATATAGAAGTTGAGCTGTGTGGCAAACCTTATGCAGCGCATCATGCGCAGAGGGTCATCACTGAATGTTATATCTGGATCAAGAGGAGTACGAATAATTCGGTCCTGAAGGTCATCTATGCCTCCAAACGGATCAACAAGCTCACCAAAACGGCCTGAGTTAAGGCAGATGGCCATTGCGTTTATGGTAAAGTCCCGGCGGTTCTGGTCATCCTCAAGGGTGCCATCCTCAACAATGGGGTTGCGGGATTCGCGGTGATATGACTCCTTGCGTGCCCCGACAAACTCCACCTCCAGGTTACCTTTCTTGACTTGAGCTGTTCCGAAATTCTTGAACAGACTTACATGGGCGCCCCGGCCCAGTGCCTTACCGTAAGCTTTTGCCATTTCAAGCCCGCTGCCTACCACCACCACATCAATATCCTTGCTGGGACGCTCCAGAAACAGGTCCCTAACATATCCTCCCACCACATAGCATTCCAATCCCAGTCCATCAGCGGTCTGAGAGAGCAACTTGAATTCCTTGCGGTCAAGCAGCCTGGCCAGTTGGTCGTCACTGTAAAGTATCATGGCTTCAAAGTTACGGCTTTTTCCTTTATCTGGTTAGGGTAAACTTAAGTGTCATGCCTGCATCATGTGTAGATGTCGGATAGGCCGAGGTTGACACAAGCGGGAAATTGCTCTGGAAGTCATAGTAGAAGTTCAGGGTGAGCATCCTGCTGTAGGTATAGTCTGCGCTGAACGAGAGCTTTATGGCGCGGTTACCGCTTGTTGCCTGGGTGGTGGTCTCACGTAGGTTGCGGCAAAGGGCATTCTGGTTGCGAAGTGAGAAGTCCAGACTCATGTTGAGGTCATTGCTCACTCTGTTGCGTCCGCTTCCGGGTTGTGCACCAAATAGTTTGAGCCCGTTTATCTTGTAGCCAGCGCCCGCGGTTATGTCATCGGACGTGGTTTCAACAACCTGTACGGCGGTAGTACTGAGTGTAATAACGCGCGTCTTGCGGAATTCCAGACGGGCCGATATGTCATTCTTGAATGTCATGTTCACTCCTGCAAGCGGAGCAAAGGATTCGTTGATAGACACAGAGCTGATATTGAACATCGTACTCGGTACAGGATTGCCGTTAGTCACATCCTCAATGAAACCGCGTCCGTTCATGAACTCCATATAGCTGTTGTATGTATTGAAACTCCCTATGGCATAGACGCTCTTATAGGCATGGGTCAGATTGAAACTCTTGAAGTATTTACTCAGGAACGGAAGCTTGCTCAATCCGCTGTAGGTGAGTGACCAGTTGGGCAGCATACTGAGCATGCCTGGAATCAGGTCCAGCGATGCTCTCTTGGCATTACGTCCGGTGTATGCAGCCAGAAAAGCCGGGATAAGCACATCCGATGAATACATGTCAACTCCTCCTTCGGATTTGTCATAAACCTGACCGGCGCGGCTGCTTCCTGCCGGGTAGCGTGCACCTTCATACTCAGTTTCGATGCGGTCCTTTATGGTAGGCAGACTGCTGATAAACCTGTCAAAACTGCGTGATCGGTAACCGTTGGCCGACGAGTGCTTCTCGAATGCGCTTCCGATGGAAATGGTCGTCATGCTGAAACTGCCGCCTCTCGAACTGGGCATTCCCCTATACATGTACTGAACGCGGTTTGAACCGGTCTTGTTCCAGCTTCCCGATGCATCTATCCTGATGTCACGTAAAGGTTCGACGGATATCTTAACCTGAAGGTCTTCAATTGATGTTGAAGAAGCCGTGTGGGCAATGCTGTCGCCCGATAGCAGCCAACCGTTGTTCCTGGCCTTATACAGATAATCATCGCCTGTCAGACCGAATGCAAAGTCAAGTCCCGGGGCAAGCAGACCGTCAGATTTGTGTTGTCCGAATATATGTGAATCGGGCATGAATCCGGGTAGGGACATGGTATAATCATTCCTGTATGAAACTGATACGTTTCGTACCATCATCATAGTCCTTAGCGCCATTTTGAGACCGTCCTCGAATGCAAACTTTTCACTTCTTTCAGGCTTGTCTGGATCCTGAACCACTTTTACCATGACCGTCAGCGTGTCCTTTACCTTTACCGAAATACTGTCCGGCCCTTTCTTGCGGAATTTTAGTTTCACGTTTGTGCCGTCTCTGAGCATTGCAGTCAGTTTGGGGGTGAGTGTTCCCAGATTGTGCGGGATTATGTTTACCGAATCCGGGAACAGCGTCATCTCCTGTTGGAAATCCTTTCCCTTCCTGGAAGATGAATTGATTCTCTGCGCATTGTTGTTCGCATTGATTTTCTTTAGATAAGGTACGTTGTTGTACAGTCTGAGCAGGTTGAATTTACCGTTCAGTGAGACGGAACGCCGGTTGGTAATGATATTACCGTAAGACATACCGTCAGGATAAGTTGTTCCCCGGTTCCATGAATAACCTGAGTTGAATCCGGCATCGGCCGATATCCAATCGGTTATAGGAATCTTGTTGAATGGTATTGAATATGATGCGCTGAATGATTGGGTGTAGTCAAGCGGGCGCCCCATATTACGGATACTCATTTTGACCGAGTCTTTCCACAACTGATACTGGTCCGGATAGAGATCCTTGTTGACAACCGTATACGGCTCCTCGATCTCTGCCCTTGTCTTGGCATTGAAAGAGAGTTTGAGCAACTGAAGCGGATCCCATCTCACGGTCAGATCACGGTTCCAGTAGAACTGTTGAGAGAATGTGACGGGTATCTGGTCAGAGCCTTCCAGATCCCTTTCCTGAAGTTCATGATAATTGCGTTGCAGGCCTGTATTGAAAGAGAAACTGCTTGGCAGGAAACTGATTCTGGTGTCTTTGATTATGTTGAACCACTTGGAGTCAAACCCTATCAGTTCAAACGGCGCCCAACCTTTAATGCCGGTTGAATAACTGTAGTCAATGGCGGCTCTCCAGTTTTCGTCATGCTCATAGTCTATGGTGCTGTTGCTTCTGTCGCTTACGTTCTCCGAATAGCTGAAAGAGAAGTTGGCAGGATCATATGGCATAGGATTCTGGCTTCTGATATTCAGCTTGGCGTTCGAAATGCTGAAATTATGAGTCTCCCTGACATCCTGTGTTATGGATTGGATGGAGTCACGCAATCTCCCTTCAGGGTAAGACTCGATAACATCGTCAAGCAGCAGGTCTGTATCATACGGGCTGTATTTTGGCGAGGTCTTCTCTTTGGTATATGAGTAATAGACAGGTATGGATATCTTTGACATTTCAGGGAGGAACCTGCCGACGTTAGTGCTGGTGGTGATGGCATACTTGTAGTAATCATCGGTTTTACGGTCTTTTATTCCCTGTTCCAGCCCTCCGTAGCCGGCAGTGCTCATCTGTCCGGACAAGTCTATCGACGCCAAATCCGAAAGCCTGATTCCCAGTGTGCTGTGCGCTGCCACACCTCCCTTGCTCTCATAACCTACCAGACGCAGTTCATTTACCCATACTTCGGCGTTCTTGGCACTCATGGAGTTGTTGCGTACTCCTATCATTATGGCACGTACGTTACCTATTGACGGATTGCCTACAACGCTGATCCTGTTTTCCGGGTTATTGGGGTCATATTCGCTATAGGTCGATGTGGATGACAGCGCACCCAGGTTTTTCTGTATGTTCCTGTTGTTCTTGACCTGTGTCAGGATGTCAAAATCTATATCCAGCATGTTCTTCTCGGGCCATACCGCACGGCGGTCTGTCTCATTTGTTCCGCTGTAATGGCCGGCAGGAGTCAGGTCAAGGGGAATCTCATATTCATAATAGTTGCCGGAGTAGTCGGAGCCAAGACGTATGAATACCGATATGTCTCCGTCCTGAAGCGTTCCGTCATCCGGAATGACAGCCTCGGCATGTGAGAACATCTGTATGCGCTTGTATTTGCGCAGGTCCAGTGAACTCTTCTTGTAGATACCGCGTGCTTCGCCGGCGCCCAATCCCATTACCTTAAGGCTCATGGCCTGCTCATTATCCTGTATGAGCTGGACCTGGTTGGGATCTATGATACGTGTTACGCCGGGAGGAACTACATAGTTGACAGGGGCACGGTCTCCGTTCTCCTCTATGTTGACCGAAGTGGCTGAGAATTTTCCGGATATTGTAGGAGTACGGTTGGTGGTGCTGTATATGGGTTGTTCATAGTTACGCCATTGGCTGGTCATGAGTTCCAGGGACCCGAATCTCACATGAACCTCCTCGCTGAATCCTGTCAGATATATGCGCATGAACCTTATGGAACTGAAATCACGTATGCCGCCCTCTGTCTTTTCATAATCTGTCAGTGGAATGCGGAAACAGTACCAATTTACGGTCTCTGTATTGCCGTTGCGCAATTTCACCTTCACTTCGCGTCTGTCGGAGATATAGTTCTTTCCTATCTCAAGGTCCGATGGGCGCAGCGAGATACGGTATTGGAAGAATTTCTCATATTCATCCATGGTGTAGTCGCTGTTGGCATCCTCGACATCGGGGGTGGTGCGTGCCGACTGGTCATATCGGCTGCCGCTTTCGGCCGAGTTGGGCGAGTTGCCTTCGGTGCCGTTGTATTTGCGGTAACGGTCCAGGACTGATAGCCTCAAGTCGTCATAATCCGAACCGCGGTAATAGTGATATGTGTCGGCTGCTGGGTCATCGTAGAATGATTGGAATACTTCGGGCCTGACCTTTGACTTTATCTGATTAAGATAGGATGCATACGCAGGCCAGCTGCGTTCCTCTTCCGAAGTAAGGCCGTTAAGGCCGACATCCTGTAATGCACGTGCGTCAGCATTAGTGTTGTCAAATGCATAAACCAGGCTCTTGCCAGTAGGGACCTTACCCCATACTGTTCTTGTCCATTTGGCGGTGTCGCCGTCCACTGGCATTCCGTTCTCATAGAATTTTTTCCCGTCCAGGAGCACATCCTCGGA
>Ga0310694_10003643_pt1 | contig 15085 bp, 13 predicted proteins | sample 174DNAGHGhighgp2_FD_203884 | JGI IMG/M metagenome (GOLD analysis project Ga0310694, IMG submission 203884) | Sheep rumen microbial communities from Palmerston North, Manawatu-Wanganui, New Zealand - 1742 DNA GHGhigh gp2 (v2) (version 2) | ecosystem: Host-associated > Mammals > Digestive system... | reverse complement strand
ACCGTGCCGGGCTTGACGGCGCAGAGCGCGAGAAAACGGTCGCTGACCTCGAGGCAGAACTTGTCTGAGGGGTTCAGTCCCTTGCCAAGCGAGAGCGGGCGGCGGAAGCGTTCGAGAATCAGCACGTCGCGTGTCACCTCTCCGTGTGCGTACTGCGTCCACAGCTCGATGTTCGTCTGCCAATACGGCACGGTGAACGCCTCGAGCGACGGGAAGAAGCGCTCCAGCCGAAATTCGGCGAAGAGTTCCTCGAGCGCTATCTCTGCGTTTCCGCGTGTGTCGTAGAGCGTGTCGTCGAAATCGATGAAGAGATTCTTTATCATGTGCCTTAGGTTTTATGGATTTGGGATTAGGGCGGCGAGATTAGGGCTGTTGTTTGTTGGCCCTTAATCCACTTTGCTCTAATCCTGAAGCCTCTACTTAAGCCCGAGGGCTTCAGATTTTCCCCAGTATGCGGTCCATTACCCAGTTTACGCTGGTGGCGCTCACGCTGTCGGCTGTGCAATTGCCGATGCCCTGCAGGTGCTGCACCACGCTCTCGATGAGCGGCATCTGCACGAAGGGCGGATTCTGGATTGCTATCTCCTGTCGTCCTTCGCTGTTGTGCAGTACGATGGGCTGGTAGGTGTAAACCGAGAAATGCATCGAGCCCTTGTCGCCAATTATCTCGATGCTGTCTATGCGCGCGCTGTCGTGGCTCACAAAACACCACGAGCCGCTGCCCGGCAGGTCGTTGTGGAACTGGAAGCACGCGCTCACGCTGTCTTCTGTCTCATACAGTCCGCCCATGTTTGTGCTGAATCCTTTTGCCCGCACAATGGGGCCGAAGAGTTCTTGCAGCAAGTCTATCTGGTGCGGCGCGAGGTCGTAGAAATACCCACCGCCGGCTATGTCGCGCTGCACGCGCCACGGCAGGCTCTTGCTGTTGTAGTCGAGGTCGCGAGGTGGCACAGCGAAGCGCACTTGCACGTTTATCACCTTGCCAATGGCGCCCGTGGAGAGCAACTCCTTCACCTTGCGGAAGTAGGGCAGCTGGCGGCGGTAGTACGCCACGAAGCAGGGCACGTGCGTCTGCTCGCTGATGCGGTTGATGCGCTGGCAATCCAGATAACTGCTGGCGAGCGGCTTCTCGACATACACCGGCTTGCCGGCTTTCATGGCCATGATGGCGTAAGTGGCGTGCGACGAAGGCGGTGTGGCGATGTAGACGGCGTTCACCTCCGTGTCGTCTATCAACTGCTGCGCATCGGTGTACCAGCGGGCGATGCCGCGACTGCGGGCGTAGGCCTCGGCCTTCTCCTTGCTGCGGCTCATTACGGCCACCACACTGGAGCCCGCTATCTGCTCGAAGGCCGGACCGCTCTTTTTCTCGGTAGCTTCGCCGCAACCGATGAAGCCCCACCGGATTTCTTTCAGGTTGGAAGTGGGTTGCATAAACACGAATTTTCTGCAAAGTTACGAATTACCGTGCAATTTGAGGCATAAAAAAGTGAAGAAACGTATGCTCAGTGGAAAAAATGACGTACCTTTGCAAGAAAGTAAACGCAGACAGGAAGATGAATATGGAATCGGAAATGCAGAAAGCGGCTCCCGCTGTGGTGGCGGAACGTTCGTATGTGGCAGCGCTGGCCGAGGGTTGGCGCGTGGCCATGAATCATATAGAACAGATGGCCCGTTATCTTTGGCCGTCGGCACTGCTGACACTGGTGTTGCCGCCTGTTGGAGCAGTGTTTCTGGCAGGTCAGACGGATGCCGTACTGAAGCGGTGGGCAGACGAAGGGGCTGTGCCGGTGGCGGATCGGAAGGCAATGAAGAGGGAAATTCTGTGTCGGACGAAGCGCAACGTGCTGTCGTTCTTCCTCCTCCTGCTAGTGGCTGCGCTGATGGGTGCCGCACTTGTGTTGCCTGACGTGTTTGGCGTGAACCGTCTCTACGGCTTGGGTGCCGCGTGCGTGCTGCTGGTGTTGCTGGTGCCGCTCGATGTTTGTCTGATGAACATCTCTTACACTTCGCAGCCCTTGGTGTGGTGCCTGAAAAGTTACGCGTCGGGCTGGCGTCACTGGGGCATGCTGTTTGCTTACGACCTGGTGATACTTCTGGTGGCGGGTTTGGCCGTGCTGATTGGCGCCTTACCTCTGTTGGTGCTGGCCTTCGTTTCTGGCGAAGCCTCGGTGGCGCGGCTGGCTGGTGACACGGTGCACCTGCCGATGCTTTACCCCGCCTTGCTGGCGCTGGCCTACGTGCTCTGCATGGTGGTGGTCCTCACAGTCTGTGTGACATGCAACTTTTGTCGCTGCCTGCTGTGGGGTGCGCTGAAGGCTAAGGTCGAGCGCGAAGCGGCTGCGGCAGCTGTGGCTGAGGCAAACGTTCTCTAATCGTTTACTACCTTTCTGGTTTTTCCTTGCCCGTGGTGCAGATAGACACCGCGGGGCAGTTTCGTCTTGTGCTCTTTGCTGAACTTGCGGCCTGCTGTGTCGAATAGGACATTTGGCGTTTGGGCTTGCGAAGTACGGACGCAGCCAATCTGTGTATGACCTTCGAGGGCATCGATGGCGGCCTGCAGCGCTGCGAGGTGTGCTGTGTAGTTGCCCGAAAGTGCGTTCATGGCTGCCTCTGCCTCAGCACGGATGCCGCGAAACTGCGAGACAAGTTCCGTCGCATACTCGCCGCCCTCGGTCGTGCTGGGGTATTTGCGCTCGGGGTTGGCGTCGCAGAGCAGAAAAAGGCGGTTCAACGTGTCGTTCTGCACGTATGGATTTTCCTCGGGCGCCTGTGTGGGAATGAATTTCCACAGCGAGAGTCCGTTGGGCTGGGGTTCGGCACCATAGATGCGGTAGGTCTTGCCAGTGGTTGTGTACGTGTTGGTGGTCCGATACTTCGGGTAGAAACATTTCTGGTTCGTCTCGGTGGCGAGGAACATGCGTACGTTTCCTTCCTCGGCTGGCTCCAGTCGGAGCCGTGTGAGACTCTTTTCTGCCACCATCGACAGCTGGGAACTCGACCAACGACCTGCGTATCGGTTCAGTGAGGGGCTGAAGAGCGAGTAAGACTGCGTGTCGGCCTCGAATTGCAGGCGGAAGATGCACAGCGGCTGAGGTGTAGTGGCAGAGAGTTTACCCTTGACGAAATCGTTGCAGTTCATGTAGTTTGTGCTGGCACAGAGTGCCTTGGTGGTGAAGTCATCCCATAGTGCCGCATTTGTGATGTAGTAATATCCGTCGGGCATCGGCACGTAGCCCAGCGTCTGCACGCGGCAGATGGCGTCTTGCAGTGCGGTAAGAGCGCCAAGAAGTGTGTCCGCGAAAATGTCGCTCTCTGCTTCCAGCGTTTCCGAAGCGTTGTCGCGAGCTTGTTGAAAGGCCGCAACGTACTCGGGAAGGTAAGAACCGAATGTTTCGCCCTGTGGAAAGTAGTCGCGCGGGAAGGCATCGAGCAGGCTGTCGAGCTTGGCACTGTAAGAAAGGTGCTGCGCATCGGAGAGAATCCACGTGGAGAGTCCCAAGACGTCATCGAGCCAGGCTGTCACGCCCGCGGGCTGCGGCGCAGTGCCGGCACTTGTATTGTGCCCGTTTACGTGCAGACTCTGGTTGGCCTTGCCATGCGCTGTGCAGATGCCACCTTCGTGAATGAAAAAGGCGCCGTTTGGCGCCATCTCAAAGTTCAGTTCGGAAGGCACGGAACTCAAGGTCACAGCCGAGCCACAACCGTCTCCGTTGAGTGCTGGCTGCTGCAGGGGACCGATGAAAGTGCGCGAGGCAATGTTCTGAGCGCTGTACGTTCCGTTGGCGTTCGACGTGAGCCGCCACAGAAAGGAGAGTGTCTCTTTCTGCGTTCCCCACGTGAGTTGGCCGTCTGCGGCACACAGCGATTTCACCGTCGCGTCTTGCCAAGGCGTAAAGGCGCTCTGCAGAAAATAAACTCCGTCCAGTTTCTGGGTTACGAGCCGTGAGCCCTTGTAGCGGTAATTAAAGCGACCGTTGGGTGCGACGTCTCCTTTTGAGATAAAGTCCAGCACGTCTGTGGAGGTCCGCTCTATGTCGTCTATCCATTTGAAGTCGAAATCTGTGTCTGCCTGCATGCCAATTTGTTTGCGGTTCAGGCTGAGCATCATCTCGCGGCCTTCCACTTTGTGGTTGACAGCGCCCAACTCGGTCCATGCGTCAGCGTATTGGTAGATTTTCAGCTGCTCGCCGTCGTTGCTTACCATGAGGTCGTAGCCGTACCAGCCGTTGGAGTAGTCGAGGTCGCGGTTGATGTAGAGTGTCATCCAGCGCACTTTCTTGTTGTTCGTAGCCAGCGCGGAAATATTTGCCTGCGTGGCAACGTAGAAGTAGAGGCTGTCGGCATCCTTGGTGACCTTGAGCGTGACGAAATCGTTGGGCTTCCGCAGACGTTCGTAGCTCGACTGTGCGGTGGTTGACGTGTAGTATGCGTCGCCGGGTTCGTCGAGAAATGTCTGTGTGACAGCCTCCCACTGCGAGAACGAGCCGTCGGACTGGATGCTAACGGCTTCTGTGGGCGTAGGTATGGGCCGCACACCGCGATATTTCCGCACGTTGGAAACCATCTGCAGATAGTAGTTATCGCGGATGAGTGGCTCGCTGCTGGGTTCTATGTCGCGGTTGAATTCCTGATTGTACACGTCGACAAAGTAGCTTTCGCCTATCTTGGCTGTAGCTCCCGGGCGCACGAGCGAGAACTGCGACGTGCTCTCGATGGGGAAACGCTGTGCCATCCATTCGTTCCACTGCGTTATCATCACCACGGGCGGGTGTAGTTTGTGTGCCTGCTGCCACTGCTCGGCAAAGAAGAGACCTTCGGGCGTCTCCTTGCAGAGGCCGTATTTGTCGTATGCGGGCTGCTTGCCGCCGTGATAGCTCTTGCCGATTTTGGAGGAAGGATGCATGGCAGTGCTCACCGACACCTGTTCGGGCGTTCCGTTCAACGTGCCAGGCTTCTGAGGATAATAGGCCAACCACGACCATTTCTTCTCTCCCGTATCCCATGCCCAGCTGTAGCGGAAGGTGAAACGGGCCTTCACCTCGTCGGAAAGGTTGGCCTCCGTGCCGTTTTCCACGAGCATCAGCGGTTTTCCTTCCCAGAGGAACCAATATTTGTCGTAGGCGGAATTCTTGTAGAAGCTGTTGTATAGATTCGTTACGGTGGCTGCCGACGACGAGTGCGTCATGAAGGCTAGTTTGGGCGACCTGAGGCCGAGTGCGGTGCGGCGGTCTATTTCCTTCATTACCACCTTGACGTTTTCGACATACGTGTAGGCGTTTGTGACATCGAAGAAGTAGAAATCGATGCCTGCGTCCACCAGCATTTGCATGTGCCGCGCTACGATGAACGCCGTGCCGCCTGTGTAATAACCCAGTGCAGGCTTTCCTCCCCAGTGAAACGTCTGCCATTCGCCAAAGGCGGGATTCTCGGGATTGGCCTCAAGCAGGCGTGTGATGTCTTTCGTCTCCGTGCCGTGTTGGCCGTGCCACACGTAGTAGAACATGCCAACGAGCGCCTTCTCGTCGATTTCGCAGGCTGCTCCGTCGTCGCTCGACGCCACGTTGCGGCCAAGTTCATCTACGCAAACCCACGTGTCGCTCTGCGGGTCGAAAGTCTGTGCCTTGGCTGGCAGCGAAAGCAAGAGCAGGAGTATGGTGGTTGACGTGAGGAAAAATATTTTCTGCATGCGGTTTTAAGATTTATGACGTGTCGTTTTAAGGTTTTCTGCGTGTCGTTTTTTCGCTGCTTCGTCAGTTGAAGAAATTCCAACTCAGACCGAAGTGAATAGTGAACGGGTTGATGGGATAGTGCGGCGCCCAGAAGGAATGTCCGTTGCCCTCGTTCACATGATTTACTGAAGCATAAAGCCGGCAATGCTTCAGGTGTAAATTTGCATACACATTGATGATAGGATAATTTCCTATCTTCATGCGTGCATACGTGGCGTCTTGTGTGGCGAACTGCCCAATGCTGGGCGCATAATCCGGCGCGTAGTAAGATGTAAAGTAGCGCATGTCGGCTCCAATCTGCACACGCAATACGCGTGCGTAGCGGAACAATAGGTAGAGATTCGTGTAGAGCGTAACCTGCGGCAACGGGAGAACTTTCTCGTCTGACGACTTCTGGTAGGTTGCCTGGCTGTCCCAATGCACGGGACCGAACTTGAAGTCCTGCGCCAGCGTGGCACTGAAGACCTGAATGCTGCCGTTGTGCTGACGGACTGCAACCGCGTGAGTGTAGTCGGTGGGCAGCGTGCTGGTGGCAACGGCGTTCGCCTTGAGCGAATTCTGAATGCCGAAGTAGGTATAATTGGTCACATTTTCTGCGCCAACGGTGAGTCGCGTCTTTGTGCGCTGCAGCGAGAGTGTGCCCTTGATGCGTGTGCGAATTTCGCGATCGAGGTTCGTATTGTCCCACCACGTGGCTTGGCTGTGGTAGTGGCGCAGGTAGAAACCAGGTTTCTGATGGTGGATGTATGCGTTCAGCACCACTTGCATGGTGTCGAGCTTGCCGAGGTTTAGGTCGAGATTGGCGTCGCCGTCTACAGTGAAGTCGCCCACATTCTCGCCTGCGAGCCACAGTTCGCTGTCTACGTTGTAGTGGATAAGTTTTCCCTGCGTGCGATTAATCACTCCGCCCACTATGAAATCATGTTCGATGTACTTCTTTTCCCAAAGCACAGAGTCGGTAAGTTGCGGAAGTGTGTATGTGCGCAACAGGTGTGACGCGTAGAGCGAAATGCCCATCTGTGCCCATTTGTTGAAACCCTCGCGCAGCGCCACACCTATCGTATTGCGAAGGCTCATTGCCCGCGTGTCGTCGTGAACATCGTTCCACGAACCATAATAATGATTGGTGTAGAAATCGTCGGGTGTGCCGCGTGAAAGATAGTTGTGGTTCATGCGGCGGAGGTCGAAAGTATGTATGAAACTGCTCACTGGCACGAACTCCATGGGTGGAATCTGCTGGCTCTGCCAGTCGTTTCGCAGCGAGTCGAGCACTAGAGCGCGCGCCGTGCTGTCAGTTGCGAGCACTGTCCGCACGCTGTCTTTCAGTTGCATGAGAAATTCTTGGTCTTGGGGCATCTTGGGTTTGAGCGAGTCGGGTACTTCTATCTCGCGCTCGAATCCTACGTTGTAACGATGCGTCAGGTAGAAGTTCTGCTCGTGTGTGCGGTTCCACGTTTCGGTAAGATTTACGGGGATGTCCTTAGACGAATATCTCTGCTGGAAACTTTGCGGGTCTTCGATGTATCTGTCGTCCTCTATGCCGCCGTTTTCGGCCATATAAAGATGGTTGATGTTCACGTAGGCGTGCAAATTGTAGCGTTCGCCCCGATAATATCCGTAAACCGTGCCTCCAAACTGACTGTTTGCCGAGCTGTTGTAGTAGCCTCGCCCGTAGAGATAGTCGAGTTTGAAGCCCAGACCGGAGATGCGATTGATGTTGGTTGCGAAGTAGGCTCGCACGCGGTCTTCTCCGTTCTCGCTGTTTCCACATTTGTGGTAGGCGAGATTTGTGATGGGACTGAGCGTATTCGTGAATCGAAAGTTCTTCAGCCCATCTCGGAAGAAGCTGAGCGGCTGAATGAAAAGGAAGTTCTCTGCGGGTTCGCGGTTCAGAAATATGCGATTAAGGCGTGGAGAGCCCACGTTGCCCAAGAAACTGTATTGCCCGTCGTAGCCTTCCGTCAGATTGTAACTTTGGAAATTGTGAACCACCGTGTCGTTATTTTCCGCATCGACCACTGTTCCCAGTCGTGGCTCCACGACCCACTGGAACTGCCCAATGGGGATTTCCTTTTCCGTCGTGTCGCGCTCTGCCGAGAAACGGTCGCCGCCGCGTTTCTGCTTCTCGGAGCCCCGACTGTTCCTGCTGTTGGAATTCGAGTTGTCGGCCATGCGCAGATTGGCTTGCGCCGCAGCCGAGAGGCAGACGCAGAGCATGATGCACAGCGCCATGAGGCGTTGCTGGCACGAGGCGAGTATGGAGCGTGGTTCAGGCACGTTGGAGATTTTCGATGATTTGCATTCCTTTTTCTATGGCTTCGATGTTGGCCGGAATCAATGCATGATGCCGTTCGGGCAATGTTTTAGTGAGTGCGCGACGCACGCTGTCGAGCGAGACGAGGGGTTGCACTTTCAGCAGGCCACCCAGCACCACCATATTGAAGGCCTTCGGATTCTGCATCTCGGCTGCCGCGTCCATCGCGTTGATGCGCCAGATGTTGATGTCGGTGCGAGTGGGTGGCTGGCAAATGCCGTATTCGTCGTAGATGAGCGTGCCGCCCGGACGGATGGCCTTCTCGAATCGTTCGAGCGAAGGCTGGTTGAGGATGATGGCCGTGTCGAAGCTGCTAAGTATGGGGCTCGAAATGCGGCGGTCGCTCACAATTACTGTCACGTTGGCTGTACCGCCTCGCTGTTCGGGGCCGTATGCAGGCATCCACGTAACTTCGTGCCCCTCCATGAGTGCGCTGTATGCAAGGATTTTGCCCATCGACAGGATGCCCTGTCCGCCAAAACCTGCTATGATGACTTCTTGTTTCATGTCTTGTCTTTTTCTGTTTTGCCCTTTGGGCGCAGAGGATTTTGCTTACTTCGTGTTGTCTTTCAAGTCGCCAAGTGGATAGAATGGGAACATGTGTTCCTCCATCCATTGGTTTGCTTCGACGGGAGTCGTCTTCCAACCGCTGCTGCACGTGCTGACGACCTCTACCAACGAGGCGCCTCGATGATCCATGCTGTTTTGGAACGCCTTGCGGATGGCACGCTTCGTCTTGTTGATGGCTGCCACGTTGTGAACCGATTGACGCGTAACGTAGCATGTACCTTCGAGTTGTGCCACGATTTCCGTTAGCTTGAGTGGAAATCCGTGCAGGTCGGCTTGCCGGCCATAAGGGCAGGTGGAAGTCTTCATGCCCATCAGTGTGGTGGGCGCCATCTGACCGCCAGTCATTCCGTAGATGGCGTTGTTTATGAAGATGACTGCGATGTCGTCGCCGCGGTTCAGCGTGTGGATAGTCTCAGCCGTACCGATGCAAGCCAGGTCGCCATCGCCCTGATAGGTGAACACCAAGTGGTCGGGGTGGAGGCGCTTGGCTGCGCAGGCTACGGCTGGCGCACGGCCGTGAGCGGCCTCAATCCAGTCGATATCTATGTAGTTGTATGCAAAAACGGCGCAGCCCACCGGACTGATGCCGATGGCGCGTTCCGTCAGTCCCATCTCCTCGATTATCTCGGCAATGAGCTTGTGCACAACGCCGTGACTGCAGCCCGGGCAGTAATGCATGGGCGTGTCGTTCAGAAGCGTAGGCTTCTTATAGACGAGGGGTGCTGTCTTTATAAATTCTTCGCGTGTCATTTTACTGATTCTTTCCTGTGTTATTTCATCCCATGAAGCGGATGAAGAATTCTATCACCTTCAGCAGCATGCCCAGAGCCACTACGCCCAAAGCCCACAGGCGGTTGCTGTCGGAGGTGTAGTACCAGACAAGTCCGACGGCGGCCAGTAGCATGAAGCCGGCGTTGAGCACCTTTCGCAGTTTCGTGTAGTCGCGCGGCGAACGCTTGCGGCGTATCTGCTCCACCTGCTCTTCGAGTGTAAGTTCTTCGCGGTTGCTCATATCTTTTCGGAAGGTGTGATAAAACGATGATTCTCTACGAACAATATTTTGTGATGACCTGTACCAATTCTTCGGGCGTGGGGACCATGCCTCCCATGCGCCCGTAGTGGTTTACTGGGCAGCGGCCTTCTACGCTGAGGCGAATGTCCTCGACCATCTGTCCGGCGTTTATTTCGATGCAGAGTATGCTCTTCACTTTCTCTGAGTACTGGCGGATGGCATCGGTGGGGAAGGGCCAAAGTGTCAGCGGTCGCAGCATGCCAACGCGAATGCCACGCTCGCGACACGTCTCGATGGCGTTCTCCGCAATGCGGGCCGCACTGCCGAATGCCACGATAAGATGCTCAGCATCCTCGGTCAGTGTCTCCTCGTATCGAACTTCGCACTCGCGAATCTTCCGATATTTCTCTTGTAAATGAAGGTTGTTATTCTCCATCCATTGCGGGTCGAGGCTCAGCGACGTGAGGATGTTGTTGCGGCGGTTCTTGCGACCTGTTGCAGCCCATGGGCACTCGCGTGCAATCTCCTCGTCGGTGCGCCGGGGTTTGAACGGCGGAAGGACTACTTTCTCCATCATTTGCCCGATGACGCCGTCAGAAAGTATGATGGCGGGCATACGATAGCGGAAAGCTAAAGTGAAAGCCCAGTCCATAAAGTCTGCCATCTCCTGTGCACTGGCCGGCGCCAGCACAAAGACGTAATAGTCTCCGTTGCCGCCTCCACGCGTACATTGGAAGTAATCTCCCTGGCTGGCCTGTATTGTGCCCAAGCCCGGGCCGCCGCGTTGCACATTTACGATGACACCGGGAATCTCCGCACCTGCCATGTATGTGATTCCTTCCTGCATGAGTGCCACGCCTGGACTGCTGGAGGACGTCATTACACGCTTGCCTGTGGCGCCTCCGCCATATACCATGTTAATGCTGGCCAGCTCGCTTTCTGCCTGTACCACCACCATGCCGGTGGTTTCCCACGGCTTTTCGAGTGCCAGCGTCTCGAGTATCTCGCTTTGTGGCGTGATGGGATAACCGAAATAACCATCGCATCCGCAGCGAATAGCTGCCAGTGCGATGGCCTCGTTACCCTTAAGTAGACGTATTTCTTGTTCTTCCATTTCTTTTGCGTTATGCTTCTCGGGTACGATACACGCTGATGCAGCCGTCGGGACACACAATGGCGCACGATGTGCAGCCGTTACATGCTTCCCACGACTCTTGTGTCACGTAGGAGTAGCCTTTCATATTTACAGACTTGTCTGCGATGTGCAATAAATGCAGTGGGCAGGCGACCACACACAGGCCGCATCCTTTACAGCGCTCGGTATCTACCGAAATTGCACCTCTCATCTTTCCCATTTTACTCTTAGTTTCTTGTGTTTCTTGCATCCGTCCCTTTAAGGATTCAGCAGTGCTTTGCATCGGTAGTTAAGGATGGAAAGCAGCATTTCCCTTGCGTGAAGGGCCGGACTTTGCGGATTTAGTTCGATGGCTTCGGCGTAACATTCCAGCGCCCGCTTCCAGTTTTGAACTTTCCGGAAGGCGTTGCCCTGTTGATAGAGTTCCTCGTCACGCGTCATGCTCAGTATTTATTCAATTACAGCCTTGCGCACCTTCTTCTGCGGCACGGCACTTTCTTTTGATTCGAAGGCATCCATCGCACCCTCGAAGATGGCCTCCACGCGGTCGACCGTCTTCATGCGGAACTTGCCGCTGTAGGGATAGAGCTTGTTGCCCTTCTTCGTAAGTGCGTTCTCGTCCGTTATCCATTCTTCGGCCTTGTAGGGCGTTCCGTTCTCACCTTTTTGGTCCTCGTTGTAATAGTAGGAAATCTGGTTTAGGACGAGTTCCACTTTGTTACCGTTCACAGTGGCTGAAATCTGATAGCGGAAGCGTGTGCGGTCGTAGTTCAGCGCTTTCTTCTTGAATACCATAAACTCCTCGACGCGTGCTACAATCTGACGCTCGGCCTCTTCGTCTGAGATAATGCGTGTACGAAGGCCGGGGACGGCTTTCTCTACTACCTCCTGACGTACGTATTGCGAAATGGTACGGTAGATGTCTTCCGAACTCTTTCCCGGAACGGAGAATGACTTGCGGAAGGTTACGATTCCGTTCTCTGTCGGAACGGCGCCTGCCAAGTATTTCGCATCCACTGGACCTTTGGCAAAGGCAAGCAGCGGCAGGCAGGTGAGCAGTACAACTAAGAATCTTTTCATAGTTCTGTATCTTTTTGTTTTGTTACATTATTTATTCGTAGCGCAATGCCTCTATGGGGTCCATGCGGGCGGCTTTGCGTGCCGGCACGTATCCGAAAAAGATGCCAATGAAGGCGCAAATGCAGAAACTGAGGCCTACGCTCCAGAAGGGCACGCTGCTGGGCATCATCAGAACGTCTCGTGCCAGCCAACTGCCGCCGTAGCCGAGGGCCACACCAAGCAGGGCACCGGTGAGACTTATCATTATACTTTCGATAAGGAACTGGCTCATAATATCTATACCACGTGCTCCCACCGACATTCGAAGGCCGATTTCCTTCGTGCGTTCGGTGACGCTCACCAGCATGATGTTCATAATGCCGATGCCTGCCACCAGCAGCGAGAAAGCAGCGGCCACGACAAGAATGATGGTGATGGTGTCCATCGTGCTGCTCATCGTTTCCATCCATTCCTGCTGCGAGCGGATGGTGAAGTCGCTTTCCATATCGTCTTTCAACTTGTGGCTGCGGCGCAGAATGGCAGTCACTTCTTCCGTAGCCTCGTCGCTGAGTTCCTCGCTCAGGGCGCTCATTACGATGCTGCCGAAGAAAGTTTGTGCGTTGATGCGCTTCATTACGGTCGTATAGGGCGCTATCATTACGTTGTCTTGGTCCATGCCCCAGTTGTTGTAGCCCTTTGCTTTGAGGATTCCCACGATGCGGAACGGAATGCTCTTGAAGCGGATTGTCTTGCCCACGGCGTCGAAGTTCTTGTCGCCGAAGAGTTCTTCCACGACAGTCTTGCCCACGACGCAGACCTTGGCGCTCTTCTTTACGTCCTCTTCGGTGAAGCAATCGCCATTCTCGATGGTCCACAGTTTGATGTCGAGGTATTCTGGGCTCTCGCCGTACACAGACGTTGTCGTGTTCTTGGAGCCATATATCACTTGGCCGCTGCTCGTCACTTCGGGGCTTACGTGTGTAATGAGTGTTGCCTCGGTGAGGATGCTCTCGTAGTCGGCCATCTTTAGCGTCTGCATCTCGCTTGGGTCGCGGCGGACGCCTCCGCGCATGTCGGCTCCGGGTCGTATGGTGAGCAGGTTCGTGCCCATCTTGCTCAAGTCTTCGCGCACGCTTTGCTTGGACCCTTGTCCGATGGCCATCATAATGATGACGGCAGCCACGCCAATGATGATGCCAAGCATGCTCAGGAAGGAGCGGAACTTGTTGCTCATGATGGCTGTGATGGCAACTTTCAGAAGGTTCTTTATGCTCATTTTCTATTGTTGTCTAAAAAAAGGATACTACGTACTGTTTCTTATATTATTCGTCTTGTGCCTTGGGTAGGGCAGCCAGTGCTTCGGCCGCGTTGAGGATGTTGGTGTTTATTGTGTCCTCGCGTATTTTTCCGTCGCGCAGTACGATGTTGCGGCTGCTGTATTGTGCAATCTCGGGGTTGTGCGTCACGAAGATGATGGTGCGGCCTTGCCGATGCAGCTCTTGGAAGAGACAGAGAATCTCGAAGCTCGTGCGAGTATCCAAGTTTCCCGTAGCTTCGTCTGCCAGTATGACGGCCGGGTCGTTCACCAGTGCGCGAGCGATGGCTACGCGTTGCATCTGTCCGCCGGACATCTGGTTGCTCTTGTGGTCGAGGCGGTCGCCCAGTCCCACTGCTTCGAGTGCTGCCACGGCTGCGCGTCGGCGTTCCTTTGCACTGTATTTCTTGTTATACATCAGCGGCAGCTCCACGTTTTCCACGGCTGTTGTCTTTGCCAGCAGGTTGTAATTCTGGAAGATGAACCCAATCTTGCGGTTGCGCAGGATAGCACGTTCGCTGCGTTTCATCTGTCGTACGGGAGTGCCGTCGAGATAAAACTCTCCGCTGGTGGGCGTGTCGAGGCAGCCAAGCTGGTTCAGCAGTGTGCTCTTTCCCGAACCAGACTTGCCCATGATGGTGACAAACTCGCCTTCATAAATCTTGAAGCTTACGCCACGCAGGGCTTTTACCTTCTCGTTGCCCACAACGAATTCGCGCCTTACGTCTTGCAGTTCTATGACGACTTTTCTGTTCTCCATGTCTCTGTTTTCACTTTTCTTCTTGCCGCTTATTTCTTTTTGTTGTTGCGGTTACGCGGTCCGGGCATGAAGGGGTTCTTGTTTTGTTGCTGCTCTTGTCCGGCCAAGTCGGGCATGCCGTTTTGCACTTCGGTGATTATCTTTGTGCCTTCCTTCAGGCCTTTGGTAATCTCGGTGAGTGTGCCGTTGGTGGTGCCTGTCTCTACTGCGATGGCCTTCAGTTCGGGGCCTTCTTTTTTCCACACTTTCGTGCGGCTTTCCACGTTGGTAATCGTCTCGCCCGGATTGAGCATGGCTTCGTTGGGATTGAAGCGTAGGGCTTTGTTGGGTACTGCCAGCACGTCTTTCAGTTCCAGTGTGTAGATGGTGACGTTGGCTGTGAGTCCGGGCTTCAGCTTCAGGTCTCCGTTGGGCGCGCTGATAACCACTTCGTAGGTCACCACGTTGCTTTCTGTCGTTGCCTGTTGGCGCACTTGTGTCACGCTGCCTTGGAATACGTCTTCGGGGTAGGCATCTACGGTGAACGAGACGCGTTGTCCTTCCTTCACGTCGCCTATGTCGGCTTCGTCCACGTCAGCAATTACGCGCATATCCGTAAGGTCCTTGGCGATTGTGAAAAGGGTAGGAGTGTTGAAGCTCGAGGCCACCGTCTGTCCTTCTTCCACTTCCTTGCTCAGCACCACGCCGTCGATAGGGCTCGTAATGGTGGCGTATCCGAGATTTGTCTCGGCCTTCTTGACGTTCTCTTTCTGCGTGTTCACAGTCTGCTGTGCGCGTATGTAGGAGAGCCGTGCCTGCTCGTATTCGTTGGCGCTGATGAGGCCTTTGTCGTACAGTGTCTTGTAGCGGTCGTGGTTCGTCTTTTGGTAATCCAGTTCGCTCTGTGCGCTTGTCAGGTTGGCGCGTGCACTTTTTAGTTCGCTCGTCAGGTTTGTGCGGTCGAGTTCTGCAATGACATCACCGGCCTTGACGATGCTGTTGTAATCCACGTAGAGTCGGCTCACGATGCCGCTCACCTGGGTTCCTACGGCTACGCTGGTGACGGGCTCGATGGTGCCGGTTGCTGTCACGCTGGTGATGATGTCTTGGCGCGTAACCTCAACTTCGTTGTAGGTGAACTGCGTCTTCTTTTCGCAACTGGTTGCAAGCGCGCCTCCCACGAGGACTGCAACCATGCTGATTGTGTGC
>Ga0310694_10003642_pt1 | contig 15086 bp, 13 predicted proteins | sample 174DNAGHGhighgp2_FD_203884 | JGI IMG/M metagenome (GOLD analysis project Ga0310694, IMG submission 203884) | Sheep rumen microbial communities from Palmerston North, Manawatu-Wanganui, New Zealand - 1742 DNA GHGhigh gp2 (v2) (version 2) | ecosystem: Host-associated > Mammals > Digestive system... | reverse complement strand
GTAAAGCCCGCCGTGCTAAGGGCAAAAGCCACATTGAGAGCATCGAGGTTGGAGAAAATCTGCATGTCTTCCAGGAGCCCTTCCTCGTCGTTGGTGTAAAAGCTAAGCGTACCTATGTCGAACTTAAACTTGCGCGATATGGGTATGGTGGCATGCAGTTCAAGCAGATTTGCCCATTTGGCAATCTCGCAGTCGGTCTGTATCTCGGTAGTTGCATCGAGCGAGAAGGAAGGGCGCAACGAAGTGCTGTCGCCTTGTGCCATAAGACGAGTGCTAAAGCCTAAAAGAATGGCCAATAAGAGGATGATAGTCTTAGCGTTATTAGTCATACTTTTGAAACAAAAAGACATCGTTATTCAGCGATGTCATTATTGTGACTTCTCACAAAAAAAGACATTGCCTTGCGGCGATGTCTCCTGCTTGGGTGCCCGGACGGACTCGAACCGTCGACATTCAGAACCACAATCTGACGCTCTAACCAACTGAACTACGGGCACCATCAAAGGTTGCTTCCTTAAAAGCGAGTGCAAAGGTACGGGTTTTATTTGAAATAACCAAATAATTCCCGTACTTTTTTGCAAAAACTTTTAGTTGGCAGGCTGTGCAGGAGCTTCAGCAGCGGGAGCCTCGGCAGCAGGAGCAGCCTCTTTTGCATCACCTTTAGCAGCGGGAGCAGTAGCGTCCTTCTGCTGACTAGCACCAAAACCGGGCAGGTTGTTGGGGTTAGTTACAGGGTTCTCGATGTTCTCCATTACTGAGCTGTCAGTAGTGGTAGTTGGAGCAACCCAAGCGCAAACAACGCTGATGATTACCATAGCAGCTGCAAGTCCCCAAGTAGCCTTCTCGATGAAGTCTGTGGTCTTGCGAACACCGCCAATTTGGTTGTAAGAGGCAAAGCTTGAAGAAAGACCGCCTCCCTTAGACTCCTGGATGAGCACGATGCCGATCATGAGCACGGCTGCCAGTACAATCAGAATTACAAATAATGTGTACATGTTACTTTAAATTTTTGTTTTTATTACTGTTTATTATCAATTTCTCTAAAAATCGCATCTGGTCGGCAAAGTATGCATTCTTCTGCGGATACTTGTTGCTGAGTCGACCGATGATGTCGTAAGCCTTCTGGTATCGGCCCTGCTTGATATAGATGCGGGCCAGTGTTTCTGTGAAGTATTCTTCTTCGTTGTCCTCAGGCTCTTCGGCAGGCTCTTCCTCGATGGAATAGTCGGAGGGCAGGTCGTTGAGCATGATGCGCCCTTGCTCTTGTTCCAGGAAACTGTCTATAAGACTCTGTCCCTTCATCTGTGGAGTCTGCTCTTCCTGTGCAGCCTTTTCGTTGGCTTCGCACTGTAGCAGATAAGCCACATAGTCGATGGTTGCATCGGCAGGGGTAGGAGCGCGCTTGCCCTGTTTCTCGTCCTCTTCCTCCTCTGGTGGAATAGTGTCGAGGAAGCTGTCGATGAGGTCGACGGTTCTATTAGGACTGGCACTTGTTTCGCTCGACATGCTAGCCTGGCTAGTCTGCTGACGCAGCTGATAGTGTGCTGCCTCAATCATATTGAATAGCACCTTGCGGTCAGTGATGTAGATAGCTGCACGGCGCAGTTCCTCGTCGAACGAGGTGTCGTGGAGCAGATAGAGGTTCTGCAACATGAGCAGACGTGCCGTCTGGAAATAAGGATACAACGCCAAAAGAGAACGCAACTCGAAGAGCGTGTCGCGGTCCATTCGTTCTGGGTGGTTGATGAGTTCCTTTAAATCCATATCACTTTTCACTTTTCACTATTCACTATTCACTTTTCACTATTCACTTTTCACTGTCCTACCAGTTCGCTACCGTAGCGTTGAATATCTGGTCGCAGATCTCTTTACACATCTGGGTTACCAGTTCATCCTGTACGGCATTGAGCGACAGGGTAGTCTCGTAACTGCTGGTGGCAGTGAACTGACGTTCAAAGTCTTCAGCGTGGTTGGCATTGTTAGTGAATCGCACATTCACGGTCATGGAAAGCTCGGTCTGTGCTGAGTAGCCTTCAGCGCTGACAGACTTATTGCGCTGTTGGTACTGGGTAATTTCACCTTCTATCTTTAGGTCGCCATTGCGTCGCACCTGCGTAAGCTTGGTATGACTGGCGAACTGATCCTTCAAAGCATTGTTAAACAAAGGAGCCATAGGACCCCAGACGTAAGCAGAACGGATGGGGAAGTCGTTAATCTGAATGGTCTTCGTCTTATTGTAGTCGATGCTGGCTCCATTGAACTTATAGCTCACGGAGCAGGCTGCTAACAGCAGTGTCGTAGCAAGACACAAGCAGATGCGCAGGTTACTTTTTATCATCGAGTCCATATTGTTTCAGTCTTCTGTAAAGTGTTCGATCGCTGATTCCCATTTCCTGAGCTGCTTTCTTGCGATTGCCACCATTGCGCTCAAGGGCTTTCTCCAGCGCCTGACGGCTCCATTCGTTGACGTTCAGGTTCTCAGGCTCGTTCTCTGGTTCAATATATTCCTCAGCCACCGCATCTTCAAGCGCAGGAGTTACAGGATTCATGTGCTGAATCGGTGAGAGCTGAGTAGTAGCTAGCGGAGTAGCGCTATCGCCGCCCTTCACATCTTCCAGTTGCTTTTTCAGCGTGCTCATTTCGCGACGCATATCGTTGACGTTGGAACGAAGCTCGAAGAGAATCTTATAGAGAATTTCGCGCTCGTTTTCAAAGCTGCGGTCGCTCTCCGTATGGATCGTGGCAAGCTGGGTGCTCTCCTGATCCTGAGGGATAAAGCGCGACAGGATTTCTGGTGTAATCTCGCGCTCGGCACTGAGCACGGAGAGCTGCTCTGTCACGCTTTTCAGCTGGCGAATGTTTCCCGGCCATTTATAACGCATCAGCATCAACTTAGCCTCGTCGGTCAACACCACTTTGTCCATGCGATACTTCTCAGCCATCTGCAGGGCGAAAAGACGGAACAACAATACGATGTCCTCACCACGATCGCGCAGAGGCGGCATTTGTATCTGCACCTGATTGAGACGATAGTAGAGGTCTTCGCGGAAACGGCCTTCGCTGATGGCTTTCTGGATGTTGACGTTCGTTGCTGCAACCACGCGCACATCAGTTTTGTGCACCTCCGTAGCACCTACAGGAATATATTCGCCATTCTCCAGCACACGCAGCAGTCGCGCTTGCGTAGCCATAGGCAGTTCGCCCACCTCGTCGAGGAACAGCGTACCTTTGTTGGCAGCACCAAAATAACCCAACGAGTCGTTGATAGCTCCTGTAAACGAACCCTTGACATGTCCGAACAGCTCGCTGTCAATCGTACCTTCAGGAATCGCTCCGCAGTTGATGGCGAAGTATTTCTCGCGACGACGAGGCGAATTGTCGTGAATGACGCGTGGCAGGATGTCCTTACCTACACCGCTTTCTCCGACAATGAGCACACTTAAATCTATCGGCGCCACTTTCAGTGCGACGTCGATAGCGTTGTTCAATGCTTCGCAGTTTCCTACGATATTGTAACGCAATTTGATGTTCTGTAGTTCGGATGTCTTCATTTTAGCGTGCAAAGGTACAAAGAAAATCTGACATTATGGCATACAATGGCAGAAATTTAACTTTCTGTCACTGTTTTCTTGTCAGCAGTGTGTTCGCCCTGCTCGTTTTCAGCACCATCCTTCTCTTTCCTAAACATGTCCTTAGGACGAGCAAAACGAGCCTTGTCGCCATCCTCGCGCTTCTCGTGGAACAGCTTGGGCAGCGGGTTTTGCAGCGGTTCGTCGTAGAACTTGCGATTGCGGAACACATCGATTGCCGTAAAGATAGCCTGGCGCATGGAATTCTCGTCGGCCACGCCCTTGCCTGCAATGTCGTAGGCAGTGCCGTGGTCAGGCGAAGTGCGCACGATAGGCAAGCCTGCGGTATAGTTCACGCCACTCTCCAGGGCAATGGTCTTGAACGGAGCCAGTCCCTGATCGTGATACATCGCCAGCACGCCGTCGAAGTGGTCGTATGCGCCAGAACCGAAGAAGCCGTCGGCAGCAAAAGGACCAAAGGCCTGAATGCCCTTGTCTGCCAATTCCTCGATGGCGGGCAAAATGATGTCTTTCTCCTCAGAACCCAGCAGTCCGTTGTCGCCAGCGTGTGGATTCAGCGAGAGAACTGCAATGCGAGGACTTGAAATGCGGAAGTCGCGCTTCAGTGCCTTGTGGAAAATGGTTGCCTTCTCGATAATGCCCTCCTTGGTAATCGCTTTGGCGATGTCCTTGATGGGCAGATGCGTGGTAACAAGAGCTACACGCAGCGTTTCGTTCATCAGAATCATCAGTGCCTTCTCGCCTTCGCCTACGCTGGTTTCGATATACTCCGTATGACCAGGGAAGTGGAAACCAGGACTCTGGATGGTTGCTTTGTTGATTGGCGCTGTCACCAGCACATCGTAGAGTTCGCTGCGATAATCCGTCATCGCTCTGTCCAGCGCTTTCAGGGCTGCAGCACCTGCCTCCTGCGAGGGCTGACCCATTTCAATCTTGATTTCATCGTCGAAGCAAGCTAATAGGTTCACTCGTCCATCGCGAGCCTCTTCCGCATGATTGATGATGGTGTAGGGCACATCCAGATTGAGCGCCTTACGATGATAGGACGCTACCTTGGGCGATCCATAGATGATAGGTGTGCAAAGCTCGAGAATGTTCGGGTCTGAAAAGACCTTCAGAATCACCTCGTAGCCGACACCGTTCGTATCTCCTTGCGTAATTGCCACGCGAATTTTTCTTTCTTCCATTTATGTAATTTACAATTTGACGATTTACAATTTACAATTTATTGATTCATTGGACAATTTTGCAATTTAGAGGTCATTGCTCCATTTTGTTTCGCTGTGGAAAGTAACCCGCAGGCCGCAAAGATGTCCTGTCCGCGTGATGCTCTGATAGTGGTCGTGATGCCGTGGTGTGTCAGGTAGTCGCGCAGGGCTTCCATACGTTTCTCGTCTGAGCCAGGCAGGTCAACATCAGGAATTTCGTGGAATCGAATTAGGTTCACGCGACACTCCAGTCCCTCCAGCAATTTTGCAATCTCACGACCATACATCGGCGTATCGTTCAGTCCGCCAAAGCAGATATATTCGAACGAACAGCGACGTTGGTGCGTGAAATCATACTGTTTCAGCAGGGCGATGGTTTCCTCCAGTGGCATTGCTTTCTCAGCAGGCATCAGTTGCAGACGCTGCTCATGGAGAGGCGAGTGCATAGAGATAGCCACATGACAATCGCTCTCGTCGAGGAATCGCTTCAGCTTGTTGCGAACGCCCACAGAACTGACGGTGATGCGCTTCGGACTCCAAGCGAATCCCCAGTCGGCCGTCATGATTTCGCACGTCTTCAAAACCGCGTCCAGATTGTCCATCGGTTCCCCTTGTCCCATAAACACAATGTTGGTCAACTGGTCTACCTCAGGCAGTGCTATGATTTGGTTCAGGATGTCGGCAGCCGTCAGGTTTCCGTGCCATCCCTGTTTGCCCGTTTGACAGAACAGGCAGTTCATCTTACAGCCCACCTGACACGAAACGCAGAGCGTAGCCCTGTCTTTATCAGGGATAAACACCGTTTCCACAAACCGCCCCTCAGAGTTTGTTGCAACTGAGTCGCAACAGACAGGGAAAAGGTATTTGATGGTGCCGTCCTTGCTTCTTTGACAATCGATGGGAGCCAACGTGCCAACCTCATACTGTTCGGCCAAAAGGGCACGGTTCTGCTTCGAGAGATTGGTCATCTCGTCGATGCTTTTCACATGCTTCACATATAGCCATTGGGCTATCTGCCTGGCCGTAAAGGCAGGCATACCAAGACTCCCGACAACAGCTTTCAACTCCGTCGGTGTCAGTCCCAAAAGTCGTTTCTTTTGCGGAATCATGCTGCAAAGGTAATTAAATAATTTGTGTTATGCACATATTTCCTTGTATTTTTGATGGATATTCCTCAAAAATGATTATCTTTGCACCTAATATTATTATTAATACCGAATAATGAGACAGAAAACAGATTGTTTTATAGCCTGTAGGACGCTTGCCGAAGTCGAACCTGCCATCGAGCAGTTAAGGCGCAGCAACTCCGTCAGGCATATTTTTTTATTGGTTAGTGAAGAACTGGCAAACGAGGCCGTTGCCCCTCAAGATTGCAGCTTTGTGGTGACTGACAATCTGAGCAGTACCCAGTTTGTGATGAAGGTTGCCGAACTGACGGTTGGCCGTTATGCCCTGTTGTGTCTGAAGGCTCAGCCTATGACTTTGGGCAGTAATATGCTGGAGCGCCTTTTGCTCGTGGCTGGCGACGAGCATGCCGCGATGGTCTTTAGCGACCGCTATACGGTAGAGCAGGGCGAGCGCAAGCCACACCCCGTGATAGACTATCAGGAAGGTTCGTTGCGCGATGATTTCGACTTTGGCAGCATTTGGCTGGTGCGTGCCTCGCTGTTGCATCAGTATGCCTCTATGGAACATGAGCGCGAATATCAGTTCGCGGGTCTTTACGACTTACGCTTGTTCTTGAGTCGTGAGGGTAGGATTCTCCACCTGAACGAATACCTCTATACCGAAGAAGAAACAGACCTTCGTGCCTCAGGCGTGAAGCAGTTCGACTATGTCAATCCTCGCAATCGTGAGGTGCAGATAGAGATGGAGCAAGCCTGCACAAGCCATCTGCGCGAAGTAAAGGCGCTGATTGACCCTAACCAGTATCGTACCGTCGATTTCAACGAACAAGAGTTCGATGTAGAAGCCTCTGTGGTCATTCCTGTATTCAATCGTGTCAAGACGGTCAAGGACGCCGTGGAGAGTGCCCTTTCTCAGAAGTGCAGCTTTAAATACAATGTCATCGTGGTCGACAATCACTCCACCGATGGAACTTCCGACATCCTGACTGACCTGCAGAAGACTCATGGCAACAAGCTCCACGTCATCGTTCCTGAGCGCACCGACCTCGGTATTGGCGGTTGTTGGAATATGGCGATTAATAGTGCGGAGTGCGGACGCTTTGCCGTTCAGCTGGATTCTGACGACTTGTATTCTTCGCCCAAAACGCTGCAAACCATCGTCGATGCTTTCTACAAACAGAAGGCGGCCATGGTCATTGGTTCTTATCGCATGTGCGACTTCGAACTGAACACACTGCCTCCCGGACTCATTGACCATAAGGAGTGGACGGATGAAAACGGACCTAACAACGCGCTGCGTATCAATGGTTTAGGTGCTCCACGTGCCTTCTTCACGCCCCTGCTTCGTCAGGTACAGTTCCCCAACACTTCCTATGGCGAAGACTATGCCCTTGGCTTGATGTTCTCGCGTCATTATCGCATCGGTCGAATCTATACCGAACTCTATCTCTGCCGTCGCTGGGGAGGCAATTCCGATGCAGCCCTTTCTGTCGATAAGATTAATGCCAACAATCTGTATAAAGACCGCCTGCGCACCATGGAACTGCACGCCCGTCAGCACATGTCGCAGGGTAGGAGTGACACTATGGGCGATTCGTCCGTCATGCGTTTCTTCAATCGTCAGTTGCAGACGTGGGACGAGGTGCGCCAACGCTATCGTGATTTGGAGCGTGTGGAAACCAAGGAACTGGTTACTGACACCTTCGAGATGCAGGCGCAGTTCAATCCTGCCCGCATTCGCTCTACAGGCGCTAAGATTGATGCCAAGTCGATAGCCGAGCGCCCCTGTTTCCTGTGCGCGAAGAATCGTCCCAAGCAACAGATGCATCGCATCATTGGCGGCCGCTATGAGCTGTTGGTCAATCCGTTCCCCATTCTGCCTGTACATTTCACGTTGCCCACGCTGAAACACCAGCCGCAGCGCATCCTGCCGATGATTGGCGAACTGTTGCGACTGGCTCAGAAGAATTCCGACCTTACCTTATTATATAATGGACCACATTGCGGCGCCTCGGCTCCTGATCACGCTCACTTGCAGGCTGTCAAGAGTGGTGTCCTGCCTTTGCAGCATGCATGGCAACGACTGAGCAGAAACCTCGTCGAGGTGTTTAAGAAGGACGAGGACGAGGGCATTTGGCAATTGGCCGAATACCCAGCTGCCGCCCTAGTCATCAAGAGCCATAGTGCTGAGACCAGCGAACGCCTGTTCAAGCAACTTTACCATTGTCTGCCCCCGGCTCCCGACGATACTGAGCCTATGATGAACATCATCTCGTGGACCACTGGCGAAGAGCTCATCACCGTGGTTCTGCCCCGAAAGAAACACCGTCCTGACTGCTATACCGCTGAGGGCGATGCCCAGTATATCATCAGTCCAGGCGCTGTGGATATGGGTGGACTTATCATCACGCCTCGCGAGGAAGACTTCCGCCGTCTCACGGCCGATGTGGTCATGGGCATTTATCAGGAAGTGTCGCTCACTGACCAGCAGATGCAGCAAGTCATTGAACAGCTGAAGAATTCAGATTATAAGGAGACGACGGTAAAGCTGAAGGAAGAACCTTCCGTCACCGTCGGCATTGTCAGTGGACAGAAGATTCACTTCTCGCTGAATGCCCCCTATACCGCCAAGGGCGAGAAGATAGAAGGCGACCAGACCGTCGAGTTCTCTGAAGGTGGCATTCTGTGGAATGGCAACCAGTATCGCGAACTTACCTTCATGCCCCAACAGCCTGACGCTTCGTTCTCATTGTATGATGTCACCATCGGCGTCAATTTCCATTGGGAGCGCAAGGAGACGCAGGTGTTCCTGGGCACGCTCAAGTTGGTGGTTGAGGCCGATAAGATTACGGCTATCAACGAATTGCCCGTCGAACAATATCTTGCCAGCGTTATCAGCAGCGAGATGAAAGCAACCGCTGGTGTCGAATTGCTCAAGGCCCATGCCGTTATCTCCCGTTCGTGGCTGTTGGCGCAGATGCGTCGCCGTCAGGAGAATCAGGAACAAAAGAACGGCTTCTTCTCGTTTATCAAGAAAGACGACGAGCTCATTCGCTGGTACGACCGCGAAGACCATACCATCTTTGATGTTTGTGCCGACGACCATTGTCAACGCTATCAAGGCATCACCAAGCAGACCTGCAAGGCTGTCGAACAGGCGCTCAAGGCTACGCGCGGTCAGATTCTCTGCTATGGCGATGAGATTTGCGACGCCCGCTTCTCTAAGTGTTGCGGTGGTGTGACCGAGGAGTTCCAGTATTGCTGGGAAGATACTCCCAAGCCTTACCTCATCAGTGTGAACGACCCCTTCTGCAACACCAACGATAAAGAGGTGCTGGCGCAGGTGTTGAACGACTACGACCAGGAAACCAACGACTTCTATCGCTGGACGGTCGATTACACCACCGACGAACTTTCCGCGCTCATCAACACCAAGCTCAATGCCGATTTCGGCACCATCACCGACCTCATTCCGCTGGAGCGAGGCAAGAGCGGTCGCATCTGGAAGCTCAAGATTGTAGGAACCAAGAAGACCTTCACCATTGGTAAGGAACTCGAGATTCGCCGAGCCTTGAGTGAAACCCATCTCTATAGCTCCGCCTTCGATGTCGAGAAGACCGCCACTGGTTTCCGCCTCCAAGGCAAAGGGTGGGGGCATGGCGTAGGCCTCTGTCAGATAGGCGCTGCCGTCATGGGTCAGCAGGGCTATAACTACGAGCAAATCCTCCTCCATTATTATCAGAACGCAGAAATTAAACGTATATACTAATCATTAACATCAAAGTTCAATGTTCAAAAATCAAAGTTCAAAGAAAAGAAATCCTTGGGCCTGGGTGCCTACACTTTACTTTGCCGAAGGCCTTCCTAATGTACTTGTTACAGGTGTGGCCGCTGTCATGTACATGCAGATGGGACTAACCGATACAGAGTTGGCCCTTTATACAGGTTGGCTAAACCTTCCGTGGATTATCAAACCGTTGTGGAGTCCATTTATTGACCTGCTGCGTACTAAGCGCTGGTGGATTCTCGCCATGCAGATTCTTATTGGTGCATCATTGGCAGGCGTGGCGTTTACACTCACCACTCCGCTATGGTTCCAGATGTCGATGTGCTGTTTCTTTATCATGGCCTTTGCCAGTGCTACGCACGACATATCGGCTGATGGGTTCTATATGATAGAACTCGACGAACACAACCAAACCTATTTTGTAGGCATCCGTAATACGTTCTACAGATTAGCCGTTATTTTTGGCAATAGCGTGTTAGTGTCTATTCCAAGTATTCTGTTGGTATACTTCAGAAATCAAACGGCCTTTGTGTGGAGCCTTGTCTTCTATGGATTGGCCGGCATCTTCATCGCCCTATGGTTGTTCCACGGTTTCATACTTCCCAAACCCGCTGAAGATAGAAATGACAGAAGAAGTGTATCGGAAGTTTGGTCTGGCCTGATAAGCACGCTTCTTGCTTTCTTTACCAAGTTCCCATTGCGTGTGACGATTATTTCCATCTGTTTCATGCTTTTCTATCGTTTCCCGGAGGCTCTTCTTAATACCATGACCAAGACGTTCTTGATGCGTCCTAATTCTGTGGGCGGCCTTGGTATGGCTCCGTCTGAATACGGTTTGTCGTATGGTACAGTCGGACTTATAGGACTTATGATAGGTGGAATCATTGGTGGAATACTGGTGAGTCGTGACGGTTTGAAACGTTGGTTGTGGCCATTGGTTTGTGCCATCACCTTGCCTGATGTTGTCTATATCTATTTAGCCTATTCGATGCCGGATATCTCTTCCGTCATGGGTTTGTCTCTTGTCAGCACATGTCTCTTCATCGAGCAGTTCGGCTATGGTTTGGGCTTTACCGTACTTACGCTTTATATGCTCTACTATAGTCAGGGAGAGTTCAAGACCTCTCACTATGCTATCTGTACTGGCATTAGCTATCTTGGACTGATGTTGCCAGGAATGGTTTCTGGATGGATTAAAGATGCTGTGGGCTACCAAACGTTTTTCATCATCGTTATGGCTACTTGTGCTATAACCTTCCTCGTCACTTGGTTCCTGGAGTTTGATGCAGACTTCGGCAAGGAGAAAAAACAGTCCTAATCAGTCAAATCTGTTCCATCAGTGTCTGACAAAAAGCAAAGCGGCAGGGTTTCACAACCATGCCGCTCTTATTTACTTCCAATGATAGTATTAATAATGGAAAAGAAATCGTTTCTAAATCAATAGTTACGTCTCGTGATTCAAAGGTACTGCCTTTTCACGAACGGGCAAAGAGATAATGTGTAATTTTTACCTTTTTATGTTCTATAACATATATCTCCCATTCAAAATAGGAAATTCCCTACACGGAAATAGGAAAAACATCTTGCATAGCTGTTATTTATCCCTTACCTTTGCATCAGAAATATTAATTCATTAAACACTTACGATTATGAAGAAGATTTTTACTCTCCTCGCAATGATGACAATTGCAATGACAACGCTAACCAGTTGCGACCAAGATGCATGGGATCGTCAGGATGCACGCACGCTCGACGGCACTTGGACTGGCTATATCGATGTTTATTACGCAGACCGCTGGGGATGGACGGGCGATTCTTATCGCACCACGTTTCGTTTCGTTCAGGAAAATGCTTATGGCGGATGGGGCGAAGAAGCTGACTATGATTTGAAGTATGGTGACTCGTTCTATTCTGAATTCATGTGGGAGGTGGTTAATGGTACCATCCGTATCACCTATCCTTCACTTTCTGGGCTGGCTCCCATTCGCATCTATAACTACCGCCTCTACGATGATTTCTTCGAGGGCTATATAGACGATGGTACGAGTAAGGACATTCGCTTCCAACTCTACTATGACGAAAATTATAACTGGGGTCGCTGGTCCAAATCTTATTACGCACCCCGTCGTGGTGCTTCAACAGCAACAGAAATCAACGAGATGGGTGGTGAACGTGGTACTAATTTCTATGCTACGGGTCGTTTTGCCGAGCGCTTGAATAGCCTAAATGCCGAGACCGCCGCTGAATGATACATCCACCGCCTTCGACTGAAGGATGCGTGAATTGGGGGGAACATCATGGGTCAGCCAGATGTTTCCTCCAATTGTTGAATGGTGGCCGATGGTGATGCGCCCTAAGATGGAAGCGTTCGAATAGACGGTCACATAATCCTCGAGAATCGGGTGACGGGGCACGTTCAGCATATTGCCCTGCTCGTCATATTTGAAGCTCTTCGCACCCAGCGTCACACCCTGATACAGCGTCACGTGATTGCCGATAATGCTCGTCTCGCCAATCACCACACCCGTGCCGTGGTCAATGGCAAAATACTCGCCAATCGTAGCCCCTGGGTGAATGTCTATACCCGTCTTCGAGTGCGCCAGCTCCGTCATGATTCTGGGAATTACCGGCACCTTCAATTCGTGCAACTTGTGCGCCATGCGATAGTGCGTCATCGTGTTTATCGACGGATAGCAGAATATCACCTCGCCATAGTTGGGCGCGGCAGGGTCGTTGTCAAACATCGCCTGCACGTCCGTATACAGCATCCGCTTTATTTCCGGCAGCGCGTCTATGAACTCCAAGGTCAATCGTCCAGCCTCCTGATACACCTGCTCCTTGGTCTTCATGCACTCGCAGTCCTCGCAAAACTGCAGTCCGTGCGCTATCTGCTTCGTCAGCAACTGCTGCAACTGTTCCATGTGCACACCAATGTAGTACGAGCGTATCGCCTCGTCAGGCTGTCGCTTGTTAAAATAGTCTGGGAAGATAATGTTCTTCACCAGCGTCACTATCTGCTTTATCTGTTCCACTGAGGGTAGGGGAGCGTCCGTTTCAGGCATCATGCCCACCTCCTGCTCCGTCATGATCGACAGCAGTTTCACATTCTTCAGCAGCACATCGTTCTTGTTGTTCATAATCGACTTGTCTCCTTGTAAATACGGTGCAAAGGTAGTGCAAATCGAATGAAAAACCAAATTTATTTGGGTTTTTCTGAGATGCAGCCTACCTTCGAGACGAAGTCTCAGAGGTAATAACAAAAATCCGATATTTCACACTCTATCGAAGAAAAATGCAGTTTCTCTTGCTTTTTTCGATTATAATCCATATCTTTGCATTGTAATTACAATAGCTATGGAAGAAAAGAGATATCCAGAACTTAACGAGGAACAGGACATAGATATGTGCTGCGAACCTGCAGCTGAGGCAGTGGGAAATGTTCCAACTTCTGTTAATGGCGTTACAAAAGTACATGATTGGATAGACGATCTTGATTGGGACCGTTTCCCTAGTTATGGTCCTTTCTCAGAAGAAGAGGCCGTTGCCAGAATAGATAGATTTGAGGAAAGATTGGCAAAGGGAGAAGTAAGATGGACTTCTTCGGAAGAGTTTACCAAACAGCTTTATGAAGAGTTCCCATGGCTAAGATAGAGTGGGAGGATGAAGCCAAACTGATGTTCCGACAGTTTGTCAAAAATGCACGCGTTGAATTTGGAGAGTCTACGTCTCGTCGTTGGCTTAAAGAAAGATTAGATATAGAATGGCGACTCGAACGCTATCCAGTTTCTTATCCTCAAGAAGAACTACTCCAGAAGAAAAAAGCCCTTTATAGAAGATGCCATCTAATGAACCGTCGCTTCAAATTCATCTATTATTATGACGAGGTTGAGGACATTGTTCATATAATTGATATTTGGGATACAAGAATGAATCCCAAAGCTTTGATTAAACGCATTACCTAAGTAAAAAACAAAAGGAAGTCCACACGGGCTTCTTTTTTTTGTCTCACCGTTATAATCATTGGTATAAATAATAGGGTTTGACGATGATTAGCCAGATGCGTGCAGCTTTTCACCACTTAAAGTTTGTGCTCCTTCTGCTCTATGAATTAGGTGGTTTCTCTAATTACTATTTTTCCTCCACCGTTTACAAAGATGTTGGAGCCGATAACTTTTATAGATGCTGGTAGTGACAATACAATGTCCTCTTCACAAAATGAAAAGGCAAAGTCGCATATTGTCAGTGTCCCATCTGGTACAACGTATTCTTTCTCTTTAAATCCTGATCGTGCTGCAAGTAGTCGTTTCTTGTCTAAGGAATAAACCACATCATATTCATCTATGTATAATTCATCATTTCCCCAACAACTATTGGGATCCAATTCTTCTGCTACATACGGGGTATTCCAGAAACACATGTTTGGCATGATTGCTGGGCTTCCCATAATAGGCTCAATAGCATCAAAAGTCTGCTCAGGACATGTGTATGGAATATAGAGACAATCCAACTTATCACAACCAATAAAGGCAAGTTTGTCAACTAACTCTGTACCCTCTTTGATTTTATAGTATTTCACATCGGCACATTTCAGTAGCCGTTTCTTGTCCTTGCTATATACGGCACCAAACTCATCCGTCCATCCCTCTTCTATCTCGGCTTCCAGTTCTTCACTTCTAATACAGTTCTCTGGGTATGGCCAGTTCCAATAGTTTACCTTCAGCCCTTTTGGAGCATGCATCATCGGATTATTATCCATAGGATCAATCGTATACCATTCTACGGTATATGGAATATCCACCTCTTTTAATAATGGCCTGTTCTTAAATGCTAGATCATCTATTTCTTCAATCCCTTCTTTTATCCGATAATGAGGAATGTTCGGAACCTTATACAATGTCCTTCCATCGTTGGATACGATAGCCCCGTCTTCGTCATATAGATTTCTGTAAATAATACCTTTCATATTATGTTTTCTTATTACTGCCTACAAAGATAATGATAATCCATTGAATTTTCCATCACATTTATATATATAATATGGGGGCCTGTTTATTTATAAAACAACAAATTTGTATCCAGGAACAAAAACCAAATAACAATTATGAGACAACTGAAAATTACCCAAAGCATTACCACTCGTACTGAAGAATCACTCGACAAGTACCTCACAGAGATTAGTCGTATTCCAATGGTTTCGACTGAGGAAGAAGTTCAACTTGCACAAGCCATCCATGCAGGAGGTCCACAAGGCGAAAAAGCCAAAGAGCGACTTATCACTGCCAATCTTCGTTTCGTAGTGTCTGTTGCCAAGCAGTACCAGAATCAAGGTGTTTCTCTTTCTGATTTGATTAATGAAGGCAACATCGGTCTTATC
>Ga0310694_10003639_pt1 | contig 15092 bp, 21 predicted proteins | sample 174DNAGHGhighgp2_FD_203884 | JGI IMG/M metagenome (GOLD analysis project Ga0310694, IMG submission 203884) | Sheep rumen microbial communities from Palmerston North, Manawatu-Wanganui, New Zealand - 1742 DNA GHGhigh gp2 (v2) (version 2) | ecosystem: Host-associated > Mammals > Digestive system... | reverse complement strand
CGGCCCGGAAGCGAACGAACGGGTTCTCAGAAAGATCGAAGAGGAAAAGCTTCCTGATGATATTCGAGATGAGGAAGGAGAGAAGATCTACAAGGTCTATCTGAAGAACCTGCGTGATGACGCTTATGAGGAGATCGAGTTTGAAGCCACGAAGGAAGAACTCCTTATGCGGGAGATCAAGGTGAACATGGAACTCGGAGCGAACGGTTATATTTCTCTCAACCGGATGCTTGAGTTGTTTGAGCTGAGCGAGCACAAGATCCCGAAAGGCAATGACATGGGATGGTCTGTAAACATGCTTATAGAGGCAAACGCGCATACAGACCTGGTTCCGTGGCTTCTCTTCGACTACACGAGGAACGACGACGGCAGTCTGACCATGTATCCCGTGTGGCCTTCCGTTGAAGATTACGGCGACGATTATCTCTTGTAATCATTTATATTTTCAGAAAGGTTTTTAAAAAATGTCTACCAGAATCAGTCCTGAAATCACGGAAGCGAGCCCATGGTGGATCTCGCGGGAGAGGTACTACGAGTTGAAGCACTTCTGCATGCAGTATTCGGAATGGAAGATCATTCTGAAGATACTGGATGGGAGGCAGTACCAATCCGAGCTTGCTGATATTCCAAAAACGAACACCAACGAGGTTTACGATCCGGTCGGAAATGAAGCTGTCGTCCGTGCCTCCGTGTCAAGACGCGTCGATATGGTAGAACGAGCAGCGAAGGAAGCGGGCGCGGATCTCTCTGATTATATTCTCAAGGGAATCACGGAGGGCATTCCGTATTCGGTTCTGAGTATGAAGACCGGGATCCCCTGCAACCGCAACGAGTACTATGAGCGGTACCGCAAGTTCTTCTGGATCCTCGACAAGCTCAGGGACTGATATTTCGCGAAAACTGCACGCTCTATAATGAAAGGGAGGTATTTGCCTATGAGAAAAGTGAACCTGGCTTCGGCCATCGGAATTCTTCTGGCTGCTGCCGGATTTGCGATTGACGCTATTCAGAGCGCTCTCGCGGAGAAGGAGCAGGAGAAGTACATCGACGAGAAGGTCGAAGAAAAAGTGAAGCTATATCTTGAAGGAGGTACATCCGAAGAAACAGAAGAAGATGAAGAGGCGGCTGAATAAGCCCCTCTTCTCTTACTTGCTGAGGTAAAGAAAACATGACAGACGTAATAATCGGAATTGTACTGTTTTTCTTTTCATTCTTTGTGTCATTGTGCTCATATTGTGCAATACAACAATGCTACGATGAAGCAAAAGAAGGAGAAAAATGGTATGACAGAAAAAATAAACCATGGATAATGTAAAGAAAACTTTATATTGGGTCGTTTAATGCTCCGGCCAAAAGTAACCGATTATCGGAGATGGAGTGCAAGACACACAATAGGCCATTGTGGATGTAGGACGATCCTACCCCAATCACCACTTAAAAATTTTTAACTCACTAACATTTTATATTTAACCAAACGGAGGGCGGCATATGAAATGCTGGAGCTACGACGGGCCGGTTATGGCCTTTGACATTTGTGTCGCCCCCAGATGGGTCGGCGTCACGTATGCGATGACTGAAGCGAAGGCAAGAAACAACCTGACGTTTCAGGCAAAGAAGATGCTGAACAAGATTCCGAACACTAAAGTCACTCTTCCCGGCAAGGTACGTCTGGTCGGGTGAATGATATTCTTGAAAGGAGAAACCTTATGAACGCAAAGAAGATCTTTGAATCTGCGATGAGCGGGCTGAAGAAGGAATGGCCCAAGATCGCGACAGGGCTCGGTGCGGGGCTTCTGGTTGTCGGCGGATATTTAGTCGGCAGAGAGGTTCCGCGATACAAGGAGGAGCTCAAGAGAAAAGAGGAAGAGAAGGGCGAAGAGCTGACCGGCAAGGAGAAAATCGCAGTCAGCTTGAAGCATTTCGGTCCTGCTGCGGGTGCGATTGCGAGCGGTATCACGATGGTTGCGGCGTCTGCGATCGAGAACAACAAGAGACTCAATCTGGCGACGGGTGCGGCTGCTCTGTCTGAAATCGCCAGTAAGAACGCGACAAAGAATCTTCTCGACTACAAGGAAGCCGCGAAGGAAGTCCTTGGCGAGGAAGAGAAGAAGAAGGTCGATCAGAAGGCCGCAGAGAAGAAGATTCAGGAATACGGATGCACTTGTGAGCCCTGTGATTATATTCCGGAGGGACAGGTGCTCTGTTACGATCTCTTCATGGGAGGAGAGCCGTTTGTGACTGATTTCAATACGCTGAGAGCGATTGAAAACGAGATCAAGAGCAACATTCTGGCCGGAGGAGAAGGAACGAGTGTCAGTTTGTCGGAGGCGTATGATCTGATGGGGCGCAAGTACTCCATGAAGGCTGCTGATCCGCTCGGATGGATATTTGATGACAAGACCTCTCATCGCGATGTGAACTTCAATATCGATGCGATGGTGGTTGATGGCAAACCGAGCCTGACAATCTGTCCGTATGTCGTTGAGATCGACACGGAATACTTCGAGAAGCCTGTGAGAAGATACTGGTAAGGAGATGAGGCAATGAGCGACAACAAAGACATTGTAAGAAAGGACGAAACGGGGGTAACGCCAAGCGCCGAGCCCCCGATCCAGTCCGAAGTGAAGAAACCGACTCTGGCGCAGAGAATCTCGAAGGCGATTCTGTCCGACGACTTTGACGCTGTGATGAGCGGGATCTGGAAGACGATTATATTTCCGGCGATGCAAAGGATGGCGGTGGATGCGTTCCACGATCTGGTCTATCATGGCAAGGATCCCGGAAACGACCGCTATGGTTCTTCCGGCGGATATTACAGGGACTACGGGTCTTATTCGCGGTCTGACGACAGGAGAGGCAGTGAGAGCGGCGTTCGCTACAGCTTCTCTGACATTATGTTCCACGACCGCAGAGACGCAGAGAACGTACTCCGCACGATGCAGGGATATTTGAAGAAGAACAAGTTCATCCTTGTGGCGGACTACTACAACATTGCCCATCAGAGACCGGAAAGCACTCACTACAACTGGGGCTGGACCAATCTGAACGGCTCTTATATTTACAGCTACAACGATCACGGTACGGAGACCTGGGGAATTCATCTGCCCGAGCCCATCCCGCACAGCCGTGAAAACTGATATTTGAAAAGGAGACTAACATGGGATTCAAGGAAAGTCTGATTACGTTTGGTAAGAAGACGTTATTCAACGCAAAGAAGTACTCTCCGGAGATCATGGCCGGAGGAGCGATCGTGCTGGGCATCGGTACGGTGGTCGCCACATGGATTGCCGCGAGGAAGCACGACGAGGTCATGGCCGAGCCGAAGAAGATGATCGAGACGGCAAAGTCCATGGAGCTCAGCGAGACCTACACGAAGAAGGACCGCCAGCATGATATTTTCCTCGGGTACATCAAGGGCGCTGCGGCTATTGTGAAGCTCTACGGTCCTGCGGCTCTGATGGGCTCCGCCTCCATTGCCTGTGGGATCGGCTCCTACAAGGTTCTGGCGGGTCGGAACGCCGGTCTGGTTGCAGCCAACACGATCCTTGGCAAGGAGCTGGATGCCCGGGACAATTATATTCTCGAGAAGTACGGCAAGGAAGAGCTGGACAAGATGCGTCTGGCCGGAAAGACTGAGACCGTGACCGAAACCGTTACGGATGAGAACGGGGAAGAGAAGACGGTTGAGAAGGTGGTTCCGGCGAAGGACTACGACAAGAATACCCTCGACCGGTTCTTTGACGAGTTCTGCACGCGACACACGAAGGATCCTATTCACAACCTCATGTTTCTGAAGAGCACACAGGCTACGATGAGAATGAGGCTGAAAGCGGATCATGTGGTCTTCCTCAACGATGTATACGAAGAGCTCGGTCTTCCGAAGACGCAGGCCGGGTATCAGTATGGATGGGTCTATCAGCCGGGCGAAACCGGTCTTGAGGAGCTTGTCGACTTCGGTCTTCCGCTCGGTGACAAGGAATGGGAGAACAAGATGATCTCCGGGAATGAGTATTCCTATCTGCTCCACTTCAACTGCAAGAAGATCATCTGGAGCGAGACGCCGTTCCAGGAGGTGTGATGATGAAAAACGTGATTATATTTCTTTCCGGCGTTGCTGTGGGCGTTCTGACTACGGCTCTCTGGACCACGAAGAAGTTGGTTCCCGAGATCAAGGCGGAAGCCGCCCGTAAAGCGCAGGAAGAGGCCTGGGAGATTCCCGATTACAGTCAGTACCTCGAGGAAGAAGAGGAAACCGAGGAGAGTGAGGAGGCGGACAAGGAGGATGATATTCCCCCTGCTCCTCCCGCAGACGCAAAGAAGACCGTTCAGGAGAACCGTGAAGTATCCTCAGTGGACTACAGTCGATATGCCGACGAGCCGGTCAAGGCCGAAAAGAAACCGGAAGAAAAGCCCGGAGAGAAAAAACAGAAAAAGCCCCGGAAGCAGGAGCCCGAAACGGAAGTTGACGATGGCGGACCGTACGTGATTGATCCCTCCGAGTTTGATATTCGCGGCGGGTATCGAACCAAGTCCTACAGCATGTACACAAACGGCATCATTGTTGACGACGACACCGGGACCGTAGTGGACATCAATCCGACCATGGTATTCGGAGAGACGGCCATGAAGGAGCTCGAGAAAGAGGACGTTGTCTATGTACGGGACGAAGCAAACAAGCGGGAATACCGCGTTGAGATGTTTGACTTCGAGTATGATGGCCCCGATCCGGAGGATGAAGATTACGACTGGGGGCAGTGATGGATGGCGAATGAGCTTCAGGAAAGATATTTTGACTGGATGTATGCCCGCGTGATGGGGGACCGGTATTCCTACCACAAGCTGCTCAGACGGCTGAATGAGATTCCGTTCATTTATATTTTACCGATGGATGAGAATCGCAAGGAGGACGGACTTTATCTGCGGTACAGGTTCGGTCACGAGTGCGGATGGTCGGATAAAGACATTGCAAACCGTCTTGATATTACCGACTGTTCCGTACTGGAAATGATGGTTGCTCTGGCCATCCGCTGTGAAGAAGGTCTGATGGATGATCCGGACTACGGCGACAGAACCGGCGAATGGTTCCGGGACATGCTCGGCAACCTTGGACTCTCCGGCATGGACGACCGTCGGTACAATCAGCAGTATGTGGACGCGCATATTGATATTTTCCTGCACCGGCGATACGATCCTGACGGCAATGGAGGTCTCTTCAGGCTTCGTCATGCCACGGAAGACATGCGGAACGTACAGATCTGGTATCAGATGAGCTGGTACCTCAATGAGATCAATGATATTTGAAAAGGAGAAAATATATGGATGATGTAATGGTCAGGTGTCTCAAAAGAATCGACGAGAATTTCGGGACAGTCGAGATGAACCAGGTAGACATCTGGAAGGCCATCAAAAAGAACACCCGGAAGATCCGCGGAATGAAGGGTCTCATCATCGGGCTCGGAATCGGCATGGCTGTTCTGGCGGCTGAGCTGATGGAGAGAAAGCGGAGCGAGAACTATCTGAATGATCGGATCGACAAGCTGGAAAGCAGAATCGACGGTGATATTTCCGGCAATGATCAGACTAACGGAGGAGTTTGTGATGCGTAATGGCAGACTTCTTCATGATCTCAACCCGGTCCTCAAAGCGGGGACACATTGAAATCTACCCCAAGTTCATCATCCGGAATCCAAGCTCCGATCTGATGATCAAGGGCGGCGATTTCTATGCCGTATGGGTTGAAGATCGGGGTCTCTGGTCCACATCCGAGCAGGATCTGATTGATCTGATTGACCGTGAACTGGATATTTTCGCCAAGGAGCACGAGAATGCCTTTGAGGGACAGACGGTTCACGTCATGCACATGTGGGACGCGGATTCCGGATCGGCCGACCGCTGGCACAAGTACTGCAAGCAGCAGATGCGGGACTCCTACCATGCGTTGGATGAGAAACTGACCTTCAGCAACACGGCGGCCCAGAAGAGCGATTACGCTTCAAGGCGTCTGCCGTATCCGCTGGAGGCCGGTCCGTGTCCATCGTGGGACAGGTTATTGTCCGTGCTATATTCTCCGGAAGAGCGACACAAGATCGAATGGGCCATCGGTTCGGTTGTTGCCGGAGACTCGAAGACCTTACAGAAGTTCATCGTTCTGTTCGGCGATCCCGGAACCGGTAAATCGACGGTCCTTGATATTGTTCAACTGCTGTTTGCGGGATACTACTGCACGTTCAGCGCGAAGGCTCTTGGCAACTCCAACGACGCCTTTGCTCTGGAGCCATTTAAGGACAACCCACTGGTGGCTGTGGACGGGGAAGGCAATCTCTCGAAGATCGAGGACAACACCCGACTGAACGCCATTGCCTCCCACGACGAGATCACTGTGAACGAAAAGCACAAGAATTTATATTCTGCGCGCTTCAACTGCTTCATGATGATCGCCACCAACAACCCGGTTAAGATCACGGATTCCAAGTCGGGTATCCTCCGGCGTCTCATTGATATTTCACCAACGGGCGACAAGTTCTCCTACAGCGAATACCACAAGCTGAAGAAGCAGGTGGAATTCGAGCTTGGACCAATCGCGAAGAAATGTCTGGACGTCTACGAGGCCGATCCACGGTACTACGACAGCTACGTCCCGATGCGGATGATGAGCGCGTCGAACGACTTCTACAACTACGTATCGGAATACTTTACGGAGTTTGAGAAGGCGGATGGGGTCTCTCTTCAGCTGGCATGGGACTGGTACAACAAGTACTGCATCGACGCGGCGGTTCCGTTTAAGCAGAGTCGGAGAGTATTCGCGGAGGAGCTGAAAAGCTACTTCCGGAACTTCGCTGAGCGCGGGATCAAGGAGGATGGAACACGAGTCCGGAACTGGTACAGCGGATTCCGGAAAGAAAAATTTATCCGGGAGGAATTCTCCGAGAAACCTTCGGATGAAGAAAAAGACAAGAAGAGCGACTACTGGTTCGTGCCAAAGGAGCAGAAGTCGCTTTTTGATATTCTGGCGGCGGACTATCCGGCCCAGTATGCGTCCGAGGAAGGCATTCCGAAGCGCAAATGGGAGAACGTCAGAACGACGCTGAAGGATCTTGACTCGCATGAACTGCACTACGTCAAGGTTCCCGTAAATCACATTGTAATCGATTTTGATATTCCGGATGAGCAGGGCAACAAATGCCTTGAGAAGAATCTGGAAGCCGTATCCCGATGGCCTCCCACCTACGGAGAACTGTCGAAGAGCGGGCAGGGGATCCATCTCCATTATATTTACAAGGGAGATCCGGAGAAGCTGAGCCGCGTATATGACGACAAGATCGAGATCAAGGTGTTTACGGGCAACATGACGCTGAGGAGGAAGCTGTCAAAGTGCAACGACTTACAGATAGCTGAAATCAGCTCTGGTTTGCCCTTGAAAGGAGAGGACAAATTGGTAAACCAGGATGCTGTCAAGAACGAGAAAGCGATCCGGACGCTCATTAAGCGCAACCTCATGAAGGAATACCATCCGGGAACGAAGCCCAGTGTGGACTTCATTAAAAAGATCCTGGACGACGCCTACGACAGCGGTGTGAAGTATGATGTGAGCGATCTGTTCAATCCTGTTCTGGCATTCGCGACGAACAGTACCAATCACGCCGATTACTGCACGAAGCTGGTCTCGGAGATGAAGTTCAAATCGGAAGAGGAAGCGCCGCCCGGAGAGGCTGAAAATGACGGAAATAATATCAATAATGATATTTTGATATTTTTCGACGTCGAAGTCTTCATCAATCTCTTCGTGATCTGCTGGAAGAAAGCAGGACCGGACGAGCCTGTGATCCGCATGATCAATCCGACGCCCGCTGAGGTTGAGGATCTGATGCGCTACAGGCTGGTGGGATTCAACTGCCGTCAGTACGACAACCACATCCTCTACGCGAGGACGCTTGGATATTCTGAGGAGCAGCTCTACCACCTGTCCCAGTCCATCATCAACGCGCCGAAGGGATCGAGAAACGCCGGAATGTTCGGCAACGCGTACAATATCTCCTACACGGACATTCTCGATTTTTCCTCGGAAAAGAAATCCCTGAAAAAGTTTGAAATCGACCTTGGGATTCACCATCAGGAGCTTGGTCTGCCGTGGGATCAGCCGGTTCCCGAGGAGCTCTGGGAGAAAGTCGCGGAATACTGTGTAAACGACGTTGTGGCGACGGAGGCAGTCTGGAACAGTAAAGGCAGACAGGCGGACTTTATGGCCCGTCAGATTCAGGTCGAGCTGGTCAAGGCGCTTCACGGCATCCAGAACGTCTCGGTCAACGACACCACCAACTCTCTGTCGGAGAAAATTATATTCGGTTCAGACCGCAACACGCAGGTTCAGTTCAACTACCGGGATCTCTCAAAACCCGTAAGTTGGACGGAATACGTGGACTATCGGAGAAGATTCGGGGACGATTATGTTTTCCGTATCTTCGACGATAAGGGCCTGCCGACGTATGAGACCTACAACGGAGAAGACGTTACGTGTGTGGCTCTTCCTGACGGATATTCTATTCTTCCCTTCTTCCCCGGATACAAGTTCGAGTTCGGCAAGTCGACGTATCTGGGCGAGGAGATCGGAGAAGGCGGACGGGTCTACGCTGAGCCCGGCATTCACGAGAACGTATGGGACGGGGACATCGCTTCCCAGCACCCGCACAGCGTAATCGCTGAAGTTCTGTTCGGGCCCAAGTACACAAAGATATTTACCGAGATCGTTGAGGCAAGAGTCGCGATCAAGCACAAGGACTTCGAGAAGGCAGGAACAATGCTGAATGGCGTGCTGAAGCCTTGGCTCAACGATGAATACGCAAAAGGTCTTGCACAGGCACTGAAAATCGTCATCAACTCAATCTACGGTCTGACCTCGGCCAAGTTCACCAACCGGTTCAGGGACGAGCGGAATGTAGATAACATTGTGGCGAAGCGCGGCGCTCTCTTCATGACCCTTCTCAAGTCCGAGGTGCAGAAGCGCGGATTCACGGTGGCGCACATTAAGACGGACTCCATCAAGATCGAAAACGCGACGGATGACATTCGCGAGTTTGTCATTAAGTTCGGTCATGAGTACGGATACGACTTCGAGACAGAAGCCGAGTTCGACAAGTTCTGTCTGGTGAACGACGCCGTGTACGTGGCGAAGTACAAGGAGCCGCTGAAGGACAAGGACACGGATGCTGATATTTGGTGGACGGCCACCGGCGCGCAGTTCCAGGTGCCCTATGTCTTCAAGACTCTGTTCTCGGGTGAGGATCCGGTATACAACGACTTCTGCGAGACCAAGTCCGTGGCGAAGGGTGCGATCATGATCGACATGAACGAGAATCTCCCTCAGCTCACGGCATCCGAGGAGAAGGAGCTTGGTGATATTCTGAAGCTGGACGATCCGGAGGCCAAAGTATCGAAGGAGAAGATCCTAAAACGGTATGGACTGACGGAGGAGACGGTCGGAGGAAGACTGGAAGAGCTCCGGAAGAAGGAAGAAGTATCCCACAATTATATTTTCGTCGGGCGGGTCGGGCAGTTCTGTCCTATCGTTCCCGGCGGAGGCGGTGGAGTTCTCTACCGCTGCGACAACAACAAGTATTACGCGTTATCCGGCACAACGGGTTTCCGCTGGCTGGAATCCGAGGTCGTCAAGAACATGGACAAGCAGGATCAGATTGATCGGAGCTACTATGATATTCTGGCGCAGAAAGCGATCCAGACGATTGACGAGGTCGGAAACAATTGCGGATGGGGAGGCTATCTGAAGCTGGTCGGGAAGGAGCCGGCTGACAGTGACTGGCCTCCGGAAACACCGCAGTATTGATATTTTGAGCCGCGAGATTTTCATGCTCCGTAATGGTAACTAAAATACCGGAAGGAGATTGATTATGGAATTTCTTGAACTTACAGCGAGGAGAATCGGCCGCAGAGTACTTCTGGCCGCAATCGAGCTGTACGGGCTGTACAAATACCTGGGAGGACGTGAAACGATAGACGCCGAAGAACTGGAGGCGGTTCGCTACACGCTCGACTCGATGCACTACAGTGAGACCGTATACAGCTTCGGTGAACGGCTGAAGATTATATTTGCCGGCCCGTTTGCTCTGCTGGTCACAAGGATTTTGATCAGAATCTATCGAGCGGCTATACGTTACGAGGCGGAGGAGGCTTGACAGCCCCTCTTGCCTTTTCTCTTTCCACAAAACTCAAATTTATATTTTACAACACAAAGGAGTTATCTCATGAACGACGTTAGCTACAAAATCCTCGAAGGCAACAAGCTGAAGATCGAAAACCTTTCCAACCGCGACATCATCTACCGCAACTTCTCCGGCCGGACTTCCCAGTTCAACAAGAACGGCAACCTGAAGTTCACCATCGTGATCGACCCGAATGTGGCTGACCGGCTGGAAAAGGCTGGCTGGAACATTAAGCGCAGACCCTCCAAGAATGACGAGAACGAAGAGTTCTGCACGCTGGAGGTCCGGGTGCGCTTTGACCTCTCCTTCGCCAAGCCCAGAATCCGCCAGTATACCAGAAGTGGCTGCGTGGACATCAACGAGGACAACGTCGGCAATTTTGACAACGCTGAGTTTGAGACGGCGGATGTGGTGCTGAGACAGTACCTGTGGAGCACTCCGGCAGGGGACTCTGGTGTTTCTGCTCAGCTCAGCGAAATGTATGTGCGTCTGCAGGAGGGCGTTCTCGAGAGCAAGTGGGCCAGCATCAATCCCAGCGAGGATGATGGACTGCCCTTCGACATGTAATCGATATTTGAAAGGAGAAAGACTATGTTCAAGTTCCTTGATAACGAGCATCTGTGCGGAGCAGCTAAGCTCAAAAAGAAAGCCCACAAGATGATCGAAGACGGCAAATGCGGAGATATTACCCAGGAGCAATTCGATGAGACTATGGACCATGTTATTCCTCTCATGGTATATGCAGGTAGAAGAGGTGTTCGCTTTGGAGCAGCAGCGGCTATGATCGGAGCTATGGCAGGAATGGCGTGCGCTGAAAAGGCAGCTCCGTACATTCGGAATGCCGTGAAGAAGATGCTCAATAAATAAGAATGATATTTCCGAAGAGAGGAAGGGCTTATTGTGGTTCTTCCTCTCTTGATATTTTGAAAGGAGTTTTAAAAATGGTCGAAATGAAAGCGCCGGACGTCGAGTACAAGGGCAAATGCGGGGAGATCTTCAAGCTTCACAGGATGCTCGATGAGGCTGGGATTCAGCATGAATTCGTCAACGAGAGTATTGATGAGAAGTACTACATACCCGGTTCAATCGACGGCACGAAGTACCACATCTTCTATCCTTCACTGGACGACTTCCGCAAGGCGATCAATGCGTCTACGGATACGACTGATGCCGGTTGTTCAGTTATTGAAGGATATGGCACCTATGGCTATGAGCAGGACCTTCTCGAAATCATGGGTCTTCTGACTTCTGAAGAGGAAGAACATGACTCCGTCTGTGGATATTTGACCGCCGAGAACGTCTTCGAGCGGATCAAGGCGGCGGAGGAACGTCGGAAGGAGCTGTTCCGGCACACGGCACCTACAGACACGGACTATCTTGTGGATGAAGGGAGTTGATATTTTGGCAACGGACAATTGGAAGGAAGACTACTCGGAGCGGTTCGACGAACTGAGAAAGCACCGGGTGGAACTCAGCAGGCTGAAATACGGGTCTGCGGCGAAGAATTTCCGGACGGGGAATGTGAACGCGCTTCAGACGATGGGGCTCTGCATCAATAAGTACATGGAGACCGGCAACACGGAGTACCTGACGGACGCAGCGAACTATCTGATGTTTGAGTTCATGTATCCTCAGCATCCCAACGCGCACTTCCGGGCTACGGATTCGAAGGAATCGGCCGGAGTTGTAGGGATCACGGAGAAAGAGATGGAGCAGCTGAAGCTCGAAGATGAGTACAGCGGCTATTGATATTTGAGAATCTGAAAGGAGAACTTGACATGTCCAAAGTTTTTGAACTCGGTAAGGTGGTCGTGACGATGCCCGTGGATGCTCTGATGAAGGAGGATCCGAAGTTCGCAAAGTTTGTCCAGCTGGCCCTCGGCAGACATGCGAACGGCGACTGGGGAAAGCTCAGCGTAGAAGACAAGCAGAAGAACGACGAGGCGCTCATCACCGGCGAGCGGATTCTCTCGAGCTATAAGCGGCCCGGGATGCAGAAGGACGAACCGAACGCGCGGCTCTGGATCATCACGGAAGCCGACCGCAAGTCCACCACGATCCTCTTTCCGGAGGAATATTGATATTTAAAAAGGAGAGCAAGATGAACGCAGCAGAAGCAGGAATGTCCGGAGCACCCAAGTACAGAATCGCCCGGGACTGGGATATTCTGGAGCTGAGAGAAAGCAAGGGACTGGAAGTCAAGGAGATCGTGGATCTCATCGGGGTCACGGAAACCACCGTACGGTACGCACTGACAAGATTCAAGGCCATCGGAGAACGCGGGGATGAGCGGGAATACATCGATCTCGGCCTCGAACTCTGTGGATATTTGGATGAGGCGGGGTGCGACGGCGACATCGACCGCTGCATGACGCTGATCCTCAATGAGCTCTGGGTCAACGGATACAATACCCGTTCAAAGATCGCCAAGATGACGTCCGCTCAGAGAATGGAGATCGGCAGCAGTCATCGTTTCATGAGAGCCGGTGTCAGGGCAACCGAGGCGTTTGATACATGGCTGAAGGATCTCAAGGCCGAGACAAGGGCCAAAAAGACAAAGAAATAATTGATATTTACGGGAGGCATGTATGGCTGGCTGGAAGAAAGAATTGCAGGTTTACGGTGCGGTACGGGCCAAGTCGATGGCGCAGATGGCGAATGACTACGTGCCTCCCGAAGAAAAGAAAAAGCAGAGGTACAAGAAGCAGTACAACCGGAAGGAGAAGGCCGCCGGGTATCTCTCAAAGGAGCAGGCTGATATTTGCCTGAACTGCAATCGGAAGGAATGTTTCGGCTCCGTTGAATGCTTCCGGAAACGCAGAAAGGAGATGAAGGCCAATGAGGAACAGGTTCCCGCTTCTCTGGGACATACTTGAAGCCATAGCCCTCATTCTTGCGCTTATGGTTGCAACTGCCTGCATCGTGTACGCCTGCGGTTTTGTTCTGTTTATATTTGTCCGATGGCTGATTACGGTCTGAAAGGAGGTGAGGCGGCATGAGTGAGGTGAAACTGGATCCCTACCAGCTGGACGCTGTGGATCAGATGAAAAACGGATGCATTCTCTGCGGCAAGGTGGGGTCGGGCAAATCGAGAACGGCTCTGGCTTACTATGAGCGGGACTTTGAGGTCATGAAGAAAGAGCGGAATCTTGCCATGCCGCTTTACATCATCACGACGGCGAAGAAGAGGGACTCCGGAGAATGGCAGGAGGAATGCGAACCCTTCGGAATTCCCTTCGTCGGCGAGATCACGGTGGACTCATGGAATAACGTCACGAAGTACGACCGAGTCACCCGGGCGTTCTTTATATTTGATGAGCAGCGGGTGGTCGGAAGCGGGGCGTGGGTCAAGTCTTTCCTGAGAATCGCGAAGTCCAATCGATGGATCCTGCTGTCCGCGACTCCGGGAGACACTTGGAAGGATTATATTCCGGTGTTCATCGCGAACGGGTTCTACCGCAACCGGACGGAGTTTGCAAGGGAGCACATCGTCTACTCGCAGTTCACGACGTTCCCGAAGATCGACCGGTATCTTTTGGAGCCGAAACTGAGAAGGCTGCGGGCGGAGATCCTTGTGAACATGGACTATGAGAACAAGGCTGAGCGGAGGCACATTGATATTTGGACGGACTACGACATGGCGACGTATCGGACCGTCATGAAAAAACAATGGAATCCGTGGTTGAGCGAGCCCATCGATACGGCCGGAGAGCTCTGCTACGCGCTGAGGAGGATCGTCAACGAGGATGAGAGCAGGATCTCGGCGGTGCTGGGGATTCTGAAGGAGCATCCGAAGGCGATTATATTTTACAACTTTGATTATGAGCTGATCCGGCTGAGGCAGTTCTGCAATGACTATGAGATCGCCTTTGCGGAATGGAACGGCCACAAGCATGAAAAAATTCCCGACGGGGAAAAATGGGTGTATCTCGTACAGTACACAGCAGGAGCGGAGGGATGGAACTGCATCGAGACAGATACGGTGATATTTTACTCGCAGAACTACTCCTACAAGGTTCTGGTTCAGGCGGCGGGACGGATTGACCGTAGAAACTCGCCATATGATATTTTGTACTACTATCACCTGAAGTCTCACGCGGCCATCGATCTGGCGATTGCACGGGCGGTTAGCGGGAAGAAAGAGTTTAATGAGAGAGGGTTTGTCATGAGTCTGAAGAAGAAGGCGACGTGATATTCTGGGACCGTGGCTCAGTTGGTTTAGTGGCAGGCGTCTCATAAACGCAAGGTCGAGGGTTCGAGTCCCTCCGGTCCCATTGATATTTTCAGGCCGCGAAGTTTACATGCCTCTTAATGGAAAACTTTAAAAACATTTTTGGAGGCTAATATGGAAAAGTTCAACAAAGTAATGTGGGTGATCTACTGGGCGATGTTCATCGTCGTCACTGTGGCTACGGTGCTATACTGCACGATTGAGAAGGTAAGAACCTGGCTCAACCGGCATGTTGTGGTGCCGTACGTCAAGGAATGCGAGAAAATCTCCGATGAGCTCACCGACATTTACTACGGTTCGGACGAATCTGAAAGCGAAGAGTAAGAAAGGAGACCGAAAAGGCGGAGGGCCAATTTACAGGCTCTCTTCCTTTTTGTCTTGATATTTGAAAGGGGAATTTTATGGTCTATGTCGGATTGAGTGAAAGCAAACTGAGCGGAACCATTCGGTATGAGAACATTACAGTCGAGCAATTTGACCGAATGAGGATCGAGCTGGCAAAGATATTTGGCGAAGATGGCGTCAAAGTTACCGACAAGCCGTTTCGGTATTGCAGAGGATATGCTGAGATCATTCAAGAAAAGCGCATTGAAAAGGGAATGACCATGAGAGCGCTTGCAAAGGCGTCCGGCGTCAATATTTCAACT
>Ga0310694_10003637_pt1 | contig 15095 bp, 15 predicted proteins | sample 174DNAGHGhighgp2_FD_203884 | JGI IMG/M metagenome (GOLD analysis project Ga0310694, IMG submission 203884) | Sheep rumen microbial communities from Palmerston North, Manawatu-Wanganui, New Zealand - 1742 DNA GHGhigh gp2 (v2) (version 2) | ecosystem: Host-associated > Mammals > Digestive system... | reverse complement strand
TGGGATGAAAGACATCCTATGGGTAATTTGAGGTATTATACTTTCGTTGATGGTTTTGCCAATATTACATGTCTAAATGAATCGGCAACAAAAAGCGCTCTTCGTGTACTAAAAAGGCAACTTGAAAACTGCCTAGGATTTGAACTGACAGACGATGCTTTCATAGCAATCTTTTTCAAGGTTATTAATCTTGGGCCAGCACGTCCTCTTGGAGGATGGTCGTTTCAATTCGGCTTTGTTGTACCTATGCAAAAGTTACTCACGGAACTTAATTTACACTGTGGAGTTAATGAGATTTTCAGTTTCTTCAATGTACGAAATTACGATGAAAGACGTTATCACAATATACTTCTTCATATTCCTCATTCATCTACCATTTTCCCTGATGAGATTAAGACTCGGTTCGATGATCTGGATTATGAAGAGCGGCTTCTAATAGATTATTATACTGACGAATTATTCGTTCCTACCCAGGAAGATCAAAGAATTAGTAGTGTCGTGTTCCTATATTGTCGTTTATACTGTGATGTGGAACGGCTCATTAATGACCCTCTTGAAAAAGAAGGATTAGGCATTTCGTATTCTAGATGGGTAGACAAGGACAAATACAGCCAGATCCTTCGCTCATTCAGTTCTATACACTCAGCCTTCAAACTTTATGCAGATTTCCATACTGAGGCATCTATAAAACTATTAGAAATAGGTGGAAGTAAGTTGGTCATTGACTGCCATAGCTTTTCAAGCATACCAAATCTGTTGAACCCAAACCCACCGTCAGATATAGATATCTGTATTGGGTATAATGAAGACGTATCATGTCCAAACAAGACATGTATTGGCAATATCGTCCAATATTTCAAATCAAAAGGGTATAAAGTTGGTATCAATAGTCCTTTTTCTAACAGCAAGACATTTCCAGTTCCTACAGAATATCACTCGGTGATGATTGAAATAAATAAAAAGTTATACATGGATGAAGTGACACTTAAAAAAAATGAGCAATTTACATGCATTCATCAGGATTTACAGTCACTCTACAAAATGCTTTTAAAGCAAAAATAAAAAAAACAGCCAAATACGAACATAGAGTTCGGAAGTTCATAGTATATTTGCAGCATAGAAATAAATAACGAAGAATATGAAGAAAGAAAGCAACATCAGGGTTGAAATAGTAAGAATGGAAGGTGATGTGGCACCTTTCGTTACGGTAGACTATGTGGACAAGTATGCCGAGGAACATACAGGTCTGATGTTGCTGGATTCTGGAAGCATGGGAAATATGCTATCCCATGAGTTAGCAGATGGCATAGCAACATTGTGCAAGCTGGAAGATGAAGGAACTATAGTTTATTCCATAGCTAATGAAATAATGGAAACAAACAATGTGAGATTTTCCTTTGCTATGGGCGGAAGACAATTCCACGACACTTTTTGCATAAGTACAAATCCCCTGCCCATTAAGGTTAAGGGAATGAAGGTTTTGGGTATTCTTGGCATCCGTTTTCTGGAGCAGCATAACCTTGTTATAGACTATAGTGACTACTCACTTCATACCTCTCGTATTAATCCAAGCAACCTCTCTATTTCAGACTGCGACTTTTTCTTCCCAATGGAGGTTGGCTTAAATAACTATGGTCTACCTGTGATAGCTGTCATTCAGAACAAAAAAGAAATTGTAGCCTTGCTGGATTCTGGCGCTACAACTAATATGATTGCCGAACAGACTGTCAATAGTCATAAGTTTAACTGCTTCCGTACGAATGAGAAAGATGTAATGTTAGGAGTTACTGGTGAGGTGGATGTTGAGGAAGCTATTCTTAAGTTTAATTTGGGTACTTTGAGTGAACATAGTTTAAAGAAACTGGCGAGACATGCTAATTTCTATTTACTCCCTCACTATGTATTTTCGCCGAATGAAGAATGCGGTGAAGGGAATGATGCTCAAAAGCCGCCTATAGAAATAATTCTTGGCTCTCCTTTTATGGCAAGACAAGGTTGGATTCTTGATTTTGGCGCAAAACTTATCTATAAACGTAAAAAGAAATGTCCTTTTAGAGAGGCGGTCTGAACAAACACAAGCCTTGCGGAAATTAAATCTTTGGTGAATTAGATAAAAATATCTAAATTTGCAAGCAGAATAATATTCAATTGTCACAATAAATAAATCAAATATGAAATTCGACTTAGATTCCACTATCAACAAACTTAAAGAGGCCTGGCTTAATGATCAGCCAGAGACTCTTAATTCTATATTCACAGAGACCACAAATGAGTTAATAGGCAATCAAGACCATCAGAGCCTCTGCTTGTTACTGACATCATGTCTAACAGGGTTTAGAACATTACGCGAGAAGATTGTGCTTGCTGCTGAAGAAGCAATAAAGATGTCTGCAGAGAAAGACGAAAGAGCTATGATTGCTCTCTATAACCTGCTAGCAGGAAAAGCAAGTGACAGATGGTATTATGACGAAGACAATCAACGAAAGACGTCGGATGAATATTTCAAGTTGGCATTATCTGACCCTGAGTTTTTGGCATCTATCTCTATGGATGATTATGAATGGGTGGAAAAAGGAGAAGATAGCGAAATCTTCGGAAATGACCTTCTAAGCTTTATAGGGATCGAATGTGAGCATTTTGATGTACTCTACGATTACTATAAGAATACAGAAAACCGAGCTGCTGCATGCTATTCACGTATTCAAATGATAATAAAGGAATATAGTGAATATGAAGACAAGTATGCTAAACTCACTAAGGTTATCAAAGAGTATGAAGATCTCCCTGTTGTACGTGAAGCCGTAAAGTACATATGTTGTCAGGACAGACAAGTTCCTGCAGAAATAGAGGCTTATAATGAATATGTAGAGCAAAAGTATTCATTACTCAAAACTTATTTGGAGAAATTTGCGACTGACAGCCATGCAAATGAGTTGGAATCATTGATAAAAAAACTGGAAGCCCCCATGTTTGAAACATCTGATTTTGATCAAACAGTCACACCCCAAAAGAGCTTTTCTATTCCTGTTACTTTCAGGAATATTGAGAGCTTGACAGTTTCTATTTATGCGACGAGACTAACAAGCTTAAAAGTTGAGTATAGCAGGCATAGTTCAGATTTTGATAAGATTATCAAAGCTTATATAGAATCAAAACCGATATACCAAAAGACCTATTTGGTTAATCCTGAGACGCCATATTTCAAAAATGAATGTTTGATTGAAGTTGAGGGACTGCCTCTCGGTATTTATAAGATTGAATTATCGTCTAATTATGGCGATAAGGACTCGAATTTATTGCATGTTAGCGATGTAACGGCTATAACAGAGCACTTACCAGATAACAAATTAAGAATTGTTGTAGTTGACTCTATTAACGGATATCCCATCCCAAAGGCAAAAGTTGACATTTTAGGCGCGGGAAACCAAGTTTATAAGACTCTCACCTGTGATAAACAAGGAGAAATTACATATAAATATAAGAGAAATAATGCCCCCGACAGAATTCTTCCTTATACAGATGAAGATGTCTACTGTAAGGTGGAACATTCCTGGTCATGGGATAAATACTCATATCGAAGAGAAGGAGCATATGAATATACAGAGATTCTTACTGACAGGGCAATATATCGTCCAGGGCAAGTAATACACGCTGCTTTTGTGCGCTATTATGTTGATCATAAGAAAAACGTAAAGACTATCCGCAGAAGTTTCGATGCCCAGCTGTCCATATACTACAGAGACAGTATCGTTTGTGCCGAAATAAAGACTGATGAGTATGGTGTTGGACACTATGACTTCATTATTCCAGAAGACGCTGAAACGGGCACATATACAATAAGATGCGAGAACGGAATGAAACGGGTGCAGATAGAAGAATATAAGCGTCCAACATTCGAGGTTAAACTGGATGAATACACCAAACCATATAAAGTCGGGGAAACCATTACAATAGAGGGAACTGCAATTAGTTTTGCTGGTATTCCTATCGCTAACGCAGAGGTTAATTATAGGGTGAAACGCGCTGCAGCATGGTGGTGGCGATTTCTGAATCCTTATTGGGAGGTTAGTGGCTATTATGGCAGGTATGGCGAACAAAACTATTTCACTGGTATATCCAAAACGGATGATGATGGCCATTTTACAATAGATGTTCCTATGCTACTCGCTGATTCATCCGAGAATGATGATTTGTCACGCCCCGTTTTTATGAACATCATAGCAGAAGCTGATGTAGTTGATACAACTGGCGAAATGCAGACTTCGAGGATAAGTCTACATCTAAGTAACAAGGATTACTATATGAGCATTCAGATGGAAGATAAATTTGAGGTTTCCGATTCTCCATCCTTTATTGTTGCAATAAAGAATGCGTCTGGTCAAGATCTTGAAAAGGATATCCAATACTGGATAGATGACTCAACAGAAGTACAACTCTCATCAGGCAATCAATCTGTAACCTTGTCTGGATTAGGAATAGGGAAACATATTCTACATGCGAAAATGGGTGAAGAAGAGTTGAGTCATGAGTTCTTGTTGTTTGACAAGTATGCCAATTCGACGCCACATCAGACAGAAATGTGGTCATACCAATCTGCCAAAGTGTTTCCTGAAAATGGTGATGACGTAATAATACAAATTGGTTGTAGTGATGAAAATACTTATATAATATATAATTTGTTTGCAGGAGAGGAACTAGTTGAAAGCGGGGCTGTAATGGCTAGTTCAGGTATGATAAACAGGCATTTTTCATACAAAAAAGCATATGGAAATGCCTTGCTTGTAAGCTATGCCTGGGTAAGGAACAAGACTATGCAGACACAGAACTTTACGATTTTTAAGCCTGTTCCTAAACGTAAACTAGAACTGTCATGGGAAACATTCCGTGACAAGGTAACGCCCGGAATGCAAGAGACTTGGATCCTTTCTGTGAAGGATTGTGAAGGGAGAAATGTAACAGCAAATGTTATCGCTACCTTATACGACAAATCGTTGGATAAACTGGCTTCGAATCAATGGTGTCAGTTCGGCCCCAAAATTGAATGGAATACTCCTGAGACAAAATGGAATTTAGAAGAAGGAGAGCCAATAGACCTTGTTTATGAGCGTCGTATAGAGTCTATTTCGATTCCATACAAGTTCAGTACGTTCAAAAGTAATCTTTCAATTCTTGCAATGTTGGAGCAGCTAGAGGTTATAAGGGAGTCTTCAGTAAGATATGCCAAATGTTGTCGTTACGAAATTGCAGAACCAAGTGGCCATCGAGATGATTTACTAATGTTCAGCGCATTCTCATCTCCGGAAGTAGATTATCGAGATACTAACAGCGCACTTAATGATGAATCAGAAACGGTACCTGATATAGGCATGCGATCAGATATGAGTGAGACGGCATTCTTTATGCCTACACTGCGCACTGACAAGAATGGTAATGTAAGAATGGAATTTAAGCTTCCTGATTGTCTTACAACATGGAAGTTTAAGGCAATAGCTCATACAAGGGACATGTATTACTCTTACCTTGAAGACGAGACTATCGCAAGAAAGGTTGTTATGGTTCAGCCAAATATGCCGAGATTTGTACGTGTAGGTGACGAAACGACGATATCTGCTAAGGTAATAAACACTGATGAGAAGGAGATATCTGGCAAGATGGTGTTTGAACTGCTGAATGCTGCCGATGAAAAAGTCCTCTTTTCTGAATCAAAACCATTCATTCTGGCAGGTAATGCAATAGAAACAAAAAATTATCAGTTTACTCCTGACGAGGAAGTCAAAGACTATATCTGTCGAATATATGCTGTGGGGGATAATTTCAGTGACGGAGAACAACATTCTCTTCCGGTCTTACCGAACAAGACAGAAATAACTGTCACTCACGTGGTATCACAGGATGGAGTTGGAACCGACGAAATCGATACTGCGGCACTATTGCCTGAAGGAAGTACCCGAAAGCAACTATCGCTTCAGTATACAAATAATCCAATATGGTTGGCGATTAAAGCTTTGCCCGCAATGACTGACTATGATTCAGACAATGCAATATCCATTGCAGTCTCTTTGTATTGTGATCTCCTGTCAGCTCATTTGCAAGAAGGAGTTCGCAAATATGGAGATATACCTGTCACATCAGCAAGCGAATCAGATAAAACTACCAAGAAACTCATTAGTAAACTAGAGAAGCTTCAAGGCCCTGGTGGAGGATTCAGGTGGTTCAAGGGCATGCCGGAGTCATTATATATGACAACGGAAATAGTCATGCATATGTGCCGCCTACAAAAGTTTACAGGGAAGAGCTTCGATAAACTAGATGACGTAGTTGACAGGGCATTCGGATTCTGTGACATGGAGATGATAAGTCTGGTAAAGGATTTGCAGAAGCGCGAGGAGAAGGGTGAAAAGATATATATGCCGACTTTCACTTTGCTTCAGCATATGTATAATTGTGCCATCACCAATAGAGAGCTTTCATCGGATGCTCAAAAGGCATACCAATACCTGATTCCACTGCTGAAGAAGGATATTCATGATCAGACCATGCGTGAGAAAGCTATGTCAGCTATCATCCTTGAATATGCAGGGGATCATGAAAGAGCTAAGGTCTATACTGAGAGCCTTCATCAATACACGAAGAATGATGAGAATCGAGGTCGGACTTTCGATACTCCTAGGGCTACATTCTCATGGTATAGTTACAAGATACCTACCCATGTCGCTGGAATGGAGGCATTACATATGCTTTGCCCGGAAGACAAGAAAACCTTCAAGGAGATGCAGAAATGGCTGTTGAATGAAAAACGAACTCAGAAGTGGGATACTCCCATCGATAGTGTCAATGCGGTGCATGCTTTGCTACTTGATGCTGATGAATACTTGTCAAGCGAGAGTTCTTCTGTATTCTATGCAGACGGAGGGAAACTTGTAGTTGACAGTCAAGGAAATGAGGGCTATGTTGAAACGGAATTGTCTTCGTCAACAAGGAAGTTAACAATAGAGAAACGCTCCGCAGGCCTTTCTTGGGGTGCCGTCTTCGCACAGTTCCTCCAACCCATTTCTGATGTGGAATCACTGGGAAGTGGTATGACCATCAAGAGAGAAATAATTACCGACAGGGAAGAACTGCATGTCGGTGATAGAATCAGAGTGAGACTGACCTACACTTGTGAGCGTAACTTCGACATGGTAACGGTTGTAGATTCAAAGGCCGCTTGTATGGAACCTGTTGAGCAGCTTTCATGGAGTGATAGCTTTAAGAATGTTTCTCCACGGGATACTGAGGTTAGGTATTCATACTATGGTCTCGGCCAGGGTTCCCACTCTATTGAAACAGAATACTATTTGGATCGCCCAGGTACATATGAAATAGGTGTGGCAACTATTCAATGCACCTATGCTCCTGAGTTTAGGGCAGTGTGTAAATCTCAAAAGATAAAAGTTTTAAAGTAATCAATTATGGCGGAGACAATAGATACTAAGGTATGGAATGCCAATAGGATTCTTTATGGATACCTTTACAATTCAGATGAAGAAGGATGCTTGGCGAACATAGACGATTGGCAGGAGTCTTCAAGTAAGATTTATCGTCAAAGATTCTATGCCGCTATGAAAGCTTATGGTAAGGATCCTGAATGGTTCTATCATAAAGATGGGATATGGAGTGATAATAGAGACACATGTCGTGGTCTACTTAGTCAGAACCGTTCAAAAGAGAAAATGGACGAGTTTAGAACGTTGGTAAAAGAGAATTTCAGGCCAGGAAAGATATTTGATTTCTTCGAAAAAGTAATTGATCACGCAGATTACCTCAAGCGTGACATTGAAGTGCTTATCGTTTTTCGGGAATTAATGGGATATAGGAAAAGATTACAAGCTGCTATAGATATATGGTCTGGCATGATGGAATGTAGCCAGGCTGTTGGTTCTATATGTGAATTGACACGGGATTTAAATCGTGAATACCTCTGGCCGTTATGTCAGATCGTTGACAGACTACTCATTCTTCTAATGGGCGATGATTATGATAAGACGTTCACTGAAGAAGAATTGTACAAGTATGGCTACCCCAAAATATCTGATGAGGAATTATATAAGATGGAAGTTGAAGAATGGTAATGAGAGATAATATGAGTACAAAATTGAGATTAACATCCCTCTTGATGCTAGCTATTGGGGTAATCGGATGCATGCCAGAGAAAAATGCATCTCCACATGCAATTTCGGATTGCGATGCCTCTTTCTTCGGTGATAGTACTGCTGTCTTTATGGCGAATATCTTGCATAATGGGTATAAGATATCCATCATCCATAATAAGCAGTTGGACTTAATTCACTTCGAAAGAGGTGATTCCATAAGCCAGTATTGTGCAATTCATAAGCTTCCCTTCGACCTTAGACGGTTTGAAGAGGACTCGATAGGAGTATTTCAAGTAGACTTAGACATCCCATTATTAAAAATAGACACATTAGGAGGGTCAAAGTATGCTCCTGATATGTTCTTTATGGACGTGAATTTTGATGGAGAAGAAGATTTTATAGTAGCCCATGAAGGATATAATAGAACCTATTATGCCTGTTTCGATTTAGTTAATGGTAATAGATCTGGTTCGTGTCCAGGACTGCTCGAATCAAACAATGAACCGCCCTACAATAATATTGTCTCTGGTATTTATGAACAGCCATCATATACCGTTTTCAATCGACAGAAGAAGGAAATATACATATACGAGACTATGGGATGTTGCTCTTATTACGAGACATGGGCTAAGTATTTTGAAGGCGACAATTATGGGAATGAGCCGGCAATAAAGGTCGTTAAACAAGAAGAACATGAATGGTGGGCTGATGGAAAAGAGCATATTGCAACTTATAAATTGATTAATGATTCTTTAAAATTGGTTGAAACCAAAGTTATTGAGTAAATCTACAATTCGTCCTAAGTAAATATGGAAAGAATAATAGACAGAATCAAAGGAACCATATATGGCCAAGCTATTGGTGATGCCCTCGGACTTGGAACTGAAGGTATGACTGATGAGGATATGGCATGGAAATATCCTAATGGAATCAGCCACTATAGCGATATTTTCCAGGACAGGCACCGCAAGAGATGGAAGATTGGTGACTGGACTGATGACACAGACATGATGCTATGTATTGCCAACGCTGTTATCAAAGATAAGGGTGTCAACCTTACTAGTATCGCTCGAAATTTCAAAGAGTGGGCCGATGGCGAACCGATGGGAATTGGCGAGACAACTTATAAGGTACTAAGCTTTGGAGACTACGTAGATAAACCATTTGATGCTTCTAAGATGCTTTGGAACATGAGCCATCAGCAAACAGCTGCTAATGGTGGCGTGATGCGTACATCCATTGTCGGATTATTCCCCAAAGCCGTTGAAGAATGTGCAGTTAATATATGTCGTCTAACTCACTACGATCCTAGATGTGCTGGCTCCTGTGCAATAGTTTCACTTTTAATCCATTCATTGGTATATGGCAAAGATAAACTTTCATACCACCAGATGGTTGATATAGGCGAACGATATGATAATCGAATTCGTGAATACATTGATCTTTCATTGAATACAGACATCAGAGCCTTAGAATTACAAGACTGGGATTCTGTGGGCTATACGCTTAAAACTATGGCGGCAGGGCTCTGGGCTTATTGGAATGCCAAAACATTCGAAGACGGATTACTCTCCGTGGTTAGAGCTGGTGGAGATGCAGATACGAATGCAGCTGTTGCGTGTGCTATTCTTGGAGCAAAGTTTGGCTTCAATTCAATACCAAAGGAATATGTGGGTGGTCTTATCTATAAGGAACAACTTGAAGAGGTTATTTCTGGAATGACAGAACTTGCAAAATTGATATCAGAAAATGAAGCTAGATGCAATCAAACAAATGTAGATAGATATCACGAAGTTAAACCTTCCTGAATATTCTCGTTGAATTTAATTAATGTGATGATATGAAGGATTTTTCTTTTATAGAAGAGAATGTTGAAATTATCAAGCAGAAAGCTGAAAAAGGGAATGCTGATGCACAAACTACAATAGGATTCTGCTATGATTTTGGAATTGCAGGTTTTCCGAAAGATTATTCTGAGGCGGTAAAGTGGTATAAAATAGCTGCCAAACAGGGGAATGCCGGTTCTCAACACAATTTGGGTATATCATATTTCTATGGGAAAGGTATAAAAAAAAATCGGAAACTCGCTGTTGATTGGTTTCAAAAAGCAGCAAAGCAAGGTGATATAAAGTCTCATTTCATGTTAGGGCTTTGTTACAGGGAGGGGATTGGTGTTAAGCAAGATATGAATAAGGCTGCAGACTACTTCCTTTTCGCAGCTGAACACGGACATTCAGAAGCCCAGTTGCAAATAGGAGGTTGTTATAACAGTGGTGAGGGGGTGAAAAAGAATATGAAGAAAGCTTTTTACTGGTACGAGAAATCTGCACAACAAGGTAATCATAGGGCTCAATGCAGTCTTGGAATATTATATGAAATTGGAAGCGGAACTATTCAGAGCTATGAAAAAGCTATAGAATGGTATTCAAAATCATCAGAAAAAGGGAATTCTTATGCAAAAGAGGCATTAAAAAGAATCCGAAATTTCAAAAAGGTTAGGTGATGTTTTAGTTTCATTAAGAATATGAGTTCAGAGAAGAAGATAATTGAATGGGAATCTCTTTCCAAATGGGAGATGGGAGTTATGGTTATCATGCTACCAATTTTTGCTGTGGTTGCAGGATTTGAGCATGTTATTGCCAAACTTACAGGAGCAACGTATAATGAGGTGAACATCATAGTCTATTACCTGTTGATACCTTTATCATGGGCAGTTATGGTTGATTATATCACAATGTTGCCGTTTCTAACGCCAATGTACATAATAGCTTGGATTGTTTTTCTATGGAAAGATCCAATGAAGTTCCGAGACCGTTGTGATTGGGCATTCATGAAGTCTGTTGATTTTCTGTTATGGTTCAAAAAAATCGGATGGAACTATATTGTTAGTTCTGTGATCATCTGTGTGGTTGTCCCTGTCCTGGTATATATTGAATTGGTTTACGCTATTGTCAATCTCGAATAGAAGTATAAAAGTATGAAGAAACTTATATTTTTCGTAGTGATATTGTTGTGTATAGGATGGCTAATAAGCTGTCCTACGAACAAAAAGTCAGCATCATCAAGTTCAGAAGATACAATTGTGAATGAAGGCGACGAAGTAGATGGAGCTAACTTCCAGACGCAGGCAGATATTAATGAGGCATCTGGAAATTCCAGCATTGAATATAGGGACTCAATAGAAGAAGTCTTTCAGAAACTGATAGTCCAGCGGCCACAATACGAAGATGAGCTCAATAAAGAAAAAACTTATTGGGACAAGTATCAAAATGCTGTTCGTGAGGTGGCTGGATATGGTGATCATGGAAGTTCAACTCCCATGTATGTAGCAGATGTTATGAAACAAGGAGTGCAGCTAAGAGAAGAAACACTGCACGACTTTTATATTCATGCCCAAGGGGAAACTGTATTCTGGAACGAACCCCTATTTACCCCGACAATGATTTCTGATGCATATTCTGCATTCATAAAAGCAGTAGGTGAGGATGAATATATGGAACAGAAGTCCGAACTTCAAGCTGCTCTTCGAAAAGAGCAGAAATGTTGGAATGAATGGATGAAATGCAGAGAAAGCATATCTAAGAAGTTATCGAATGAAGATAAAGTTGTTTATGATGTATGTACGAATTTGGTGTATCGCACTAAACTTCTTCAATTAAAAAATCAGAATCAGGGTCTGGGGATGATAAGTGGTGAAGTCGCAAGATGTGTACTTCCTAAACCCAATCAATGCTCTGACAATATGATATTGCAATACCCAGGATTTGATAAGGTCTGGGCCAAACATTGTGAAAATACTGATTGGTATCCATTCGAATAAGACATATGAAAATGGAAAGTATAATTGCAAGAATATTGCTCTGGCCTATGCTCTCTATGAGCGAGAGCATAGAAAAAATACATGCAGAGATGGATAAGACCGCCCCTGATGATCCTTGGTTAGAAGAAGACAAGCGCAGTATTGGAATTGGAGGTGCTTTTTCTGGGTGCATAATGACGCTTCTGTGGCTGGTATTCTTGATGATACTATTTATTGTCGCAGTGGTATTATTGGTAAGTTGGATGTTTTAACATTTGTGCGATGAAGATAATATTCCTTGATTTCGATGGTGTAATGGATACTGCATATTACGACCATGTACTCGCCAAGGAAGGTAAACCTGGCAATGACAAATATGGTACAATCTTTGACCCTTATTGTGTACAGAACCTCAAACGTATTATTGATGAAACGGGGGCTAAAATAGTCGTGTCATCATCGTGGAAATATGATATGAGCTATAAGGCTTTTCTAGATATGTGGGAATATAGAGGCTTGCCTGGCTTTGTAACTGACGTGACACCTACGCCAGCAGTAAGAAACAATCGTGGAGACGAGATAGATGCATGGTTAGAGGAATGTCGGACAGAGTGCCAATATGTGATTATAGATGATCTGGATGCATACAATTTCAATGAGCATCAGATACCAAGGCTGCTAGTCGTTAATCCGTTCAATGGACTTGATGAAGATACGGCAAAAAGAGCAATAGAACTGCTAAATTCTGATTAATAAAGATAGTAAATATGTTAGGAGCAATTATTGGTGATATCGTTGGTTCGATCTATGAGTTTCAAAATACGAAATCCATGGATTTTGATTTGATTACACCATGGTCGAACTTCACAGATGATTCTGTGATGACTTTGGCTGTGGCAAAATGGCTCGTGGAGGACGAGGCACACACCATACATTATTTGATATATTGTATGCAGGAACTTGGAAACAGATATCCAAATGCTGGGTATGGTGGTAATTTCTCTGCCTGGCTTCGTGAGGATGAACCTCAGCCTTATAACAGTTGGGGCAATGGAGCTGGTATGCGTGTGAGTCCAGTAGGACTATATGCCAAGACTCTTGATGAAGCTTTGGCATTGGCTGCTTTAACAGCGTCAGTTAGTCATAACCATCCAGAGGGCGTGAAGGGTGCTCAGGCTATAGCTGCATGCGTCTTTCTTTGCAAAGAAGGAAAATCAAAGCAAGAAATTAAGGAGTATGTAGAAAAGACATTTGACTATAATCTGAATAGACGGATAGCAGATATCAGACCAACGTATGATTTTGATGTTTCTTGTCAAGGAAGTGTGCCAGAAGCAATCATCGCATTCTTAGAAGGGAACACGTTTGAAGAGGTGATTCGCCTGGCAATCTCTCTTGGTGGTGATTCGGATACGATTGGTGCCATGGCTGGTGCTATAGCCGCCTGCTGCTATGAGATTCCACAATCTCTAATTGAAAGGTGTAATGCAATCCTTACTGAAGATTTGAGGGAGATTCAAAATGAATTCGAGAAGGTAATTGAAACAAGAAATATTGGCTAATATGGAAAAAATAGTTGAAGGAATACGCAGATATGTCCATGCGCAATGGACACTTGGTGCATTGCATGGCGTCAGACACTGGGACAGAGTCTATGAAAATGGACAGAAACTATTAACTTCTGATGTTAATCCTCTCGTTGTGGGATTGTTTGCCTACCTTCATGACTCATGTCGTATGGATGATGGTGAGGATCTTTATCATGGCGAGCGGGCTGCCATATGGATAAAGACTTTTAGGAATACATATTTGAAGGATGTTTCTGATGAGGAAATAGAATTGTTGCAAGAGGCATGCCGTCTTCATACAACAGAACCCAAAACCGGCAATCCTACAATTGATGCCTGCTTTGATTCTGACAGGCTTGACCTGTGGCGAGTTGGTATAATACCAGATCCTGCTAGACTTGCAACGGAAAAGGGAAAGGAGATTGCAAGGAATACCGATTATAAGTTGCTAATAGGTTGTTGAGATGAAGAAGATATTAACTGGAGTCATCATATTGATGGCAATTGCATTAGTGTTAGGCGTTTCTTGGGGTAAGCTTTTCAAGAGAGGCTATACCCAAGATGAGTATGGTGTGGAATTGGCAAAGCGCGATTCCACCATTGAACAACTGCAAGACTCTATCAGAGTTATGCAAGCCAAGCTTGGAGTATATGAACAGGCTGTGAAGTGGTTTAGAAATGCGGATGAGGATGAACTGAAAAGGGGCATCGAGCAGATACGTAGTGTTCCGAATGATGTACCATTGCCATAAATTATGAAAGTGTAAAAAATGAGTAAAACATTCGTTGTTAGATACATCAAATGGATACTTGCCATAGTTATAATTCTATATGTCAGTTTAGAAATTATCGATTATGGCACAAAACTATATTATGCAGGTAAAGGTTCTCAATGGTATCCTGCGAGGATAGAAAGAATAACAGGAATCAGAGTACCACATTATGACGTCATAAATCATTATGTATCCCGTTTGTGTGTCGAAGAGGATTCAGTGAAATTTTATACTATTCCTTCGAGTGATGTGTTTGATGAAATAGATAAAAGAATAATGGCAGGTGATACATGTTGGAAAAAAAATGGAAACTTGTACTCTTTTCATCTCTGGTGGGATAAAGAGTGTTCTCCTCCAAAGGGCGAAGAATACTATATGGGTGATTTCAATATTAGACTAACAAAGGGGGAAAAATATGGAAAAATCATATATTGGGACTTGGAGAGATTAAACAAAGAATACCATTTTGATGAAAAGAACAAATAAAATTTGTGCGTGTGTAATCGCTATTTTAACTACGACATGTCTGGCATTGATGCTAATCTGCAACCAGATTGTCGTAAACAATGCCAGGGGTAAGGTGTTCTCTGACATTGATAGCATTAAATATAATAAAGTGGGGCTGTTGTTGGGGACGACTCCACAGGCCCGCATAGGGCGTATCACGAACTATTTCTTTATCTATCGCATCGATGCAGCAGAAGAGTTGTATAAGGCAGGGAAGATTGAGAAGATTCTGATTAGTGGTGATGAAAACAGTCTGGATGGTATCAACGAGCCTGAGTGTATGAGGGATTCGTTAGTGGCGAGAGGTGTACCAGCC
>Ga0310694_10003634_pt1 | contig 15102 bp, 11 predicted proteins | sample 174DNAGHGhighgp2_FD_203884 | JGI IMG/M metagenome (GOLD analysis project Ga0310694, IMG submission 203884) | Sheep rumen microbial communities from Palmerston North, Manawatu-Wanganui, New Zealand - 1742 DNA GHGhigh gp2 (v2) (version 2) | ecosystem: Host-associated > Mammals > Digestive system... | reverse complement strand
AGGTGCGCAACGGCTACGGCAGCTATTGGGACGAGTGGTGGCAGCAGGACATCCGCAACCTGGTGCTCAACCACCGCAACCATCCCAGCATCATCATGTGGAGCGTGGGCAACGAGATTCCCGAGCAGTGGAAACCCGAGGGCGTGAAGCGCTACAAGGACCTTATCGCCCTGTGCCACCAGTATGACCCCTCCCGCATGGTGACTTGCGGCATGGATCAGGCCGACGGCGCCATCTGGTGCGGCTTTGCCCAGGTGGCCGACGTGCCGGGCTATAACTACCGCCTTCACAAGTATCAGGAGATGATAGAGCGCCTGCCGCAAGGCTTCATCTTGGGCAGCGAGACGGCTTCGACCGTCAGCAGCCGCGGCGTTTACCATTTCCCCGACACCTGCGCTACCAACAAGGCATGGCCCGACGGCCAGTGCTCAGGTTATGATGTGGAGTACTGCTGGTGGAGCAACCTGCCCGACGATGACTGGAAGATGCAGGACGACTTTGATTGGACTGTGGGCGAGTTTGTGTGGACAGGTTATGACTATCTGGGCGAACCGACCCCCTATGACGAATACTGGCCCTCGCGCAGCAGCTACTTCGGCATCTGCGACCTGGCTGGCCTGCCCAAGGACCGCTACTACCTCTACCGCAGCCACTGGAACAAGAATGAGCACACCATCCACCTGCTGCCGCACTGGACGTGGCCCGACCGCAAGGGTAAGGTGACTCCCGTCTATTGCTATACCGACTATCCCACAGCCGAGCTCTTTGTCAACGGCAAGAGCCAGGGACGCATCACCAAGAGCGACACCGCCCGTCTGGACCGTTTCCGCCTGCGTTGGCGCAACGTCGTCTATCAGCCTGGTGAGTTAAAAGTGGTTGTCTATGACGAGAACGGCAACAAGGCAGGGCAGCAGATTGTCCGTACCGCCGGCAAGCCCAAGCGCCTGCTGCTGGAGCCCGAGCGCAAGACCATCAAGGCCGACGGCAACGACCTCGCCTATATCACCGTGAGCCTCGTCGATAAAAACGGTACCCTGTGCCCCGATGCCGCCAACAGGCTGCAATTCAGTGTCACTGGCGCTGGCACCTATAAGGCCGCATGCAACGGCGATGCCACCTCGCTGGAGCCGTTCACCCAGCCTCAGATGAGCCTCTTCCACGGCCAGCTGGTAGTCGTCTGCCAGGCAGGAAAAAAACCAGGTGTGATGACCCTCACCGTCAAGGACCCCGCCACCGGCCTGAAATCCACCGTCAATATCACCGTGAAGTAATTGTCATGTGTAGGGTGGCATTGCCACCCTCATTCCATCATGGTTGACGTCTATCTTTTCAATCCCGAGCATGACTTGGCGTTGGCCCATGGGGCGCACAACTACACTGCGCCGCCGTTTGCCCGCCAATTCCGGTATGACATGCGGTTGCTGCCATCGTGGGTGGCACCTGCAGGTTCTTATATCGCCATCCCCGATGATGCCCCGATTGACGAGGACCGCCGCTGGCTCCATGACCATCATCTTGACATCACCCCGGTCCCCATCACCCAAATCGCCGCTCTCACCGATTTCGGCGATTGCCGCATCCACCCGTGGGGCTGGGATGCCGCATTGCGCTACCAGTTGCTTCAATCCGGCATCTCGCCCGAGTATCTACCCACTGATGAGCAGTTGGACTGGATACGCCGCCTGTCTCACCGTCGCGTTACCATCGCCGTGCATCAGGCGTTAGGTGAAGCCTTCTCGCCATGCCCCGTGGAACTGAGCACTGTTCAAGAGGTCACCGCCTTCGCGGCACGGCATCCGGGCTGCTACCTCAAGATGCCGTGGTCGGGCAGTGGCAAGGGCATCTACCGCGTCATCGACCCGACAGCCGACAACCATGTGCCACGCTGGATTGAAGGCGCCTTGCGTCGTCAAGGCTCACTCCTGTGCGAGGTGGGGTTGGACCGCGTGCAGGACTTTGCTGTAGAGTGCGACTGTAGTGGTGGCAAAACCGTCTTGACGGGCTATTCCGTCTTTGACAGCGACTTCCACAGTCAGTTCGGGACGGGTAGGGTAGCCCCGATGGAAGAGCTGCATCAATTCCTGCTCAATCAGTATCCCGACCTTGACATGGTAGTTGAAAAAGTCCTAAAAGCAATAGACATCATTGTGGCTCCACACTACCACGGCCCAGTGGGCATCGACATGATGCTCTATCGAGATGATAAGGGCAAAATCGCCCTAAATCCCTGTGTCGAAATCAACCTGCGCATGACCATGGGCATGGTCACCGCCGCCATGGGCCAAAAGCACGCCCTGCGCGGCTCCTTCAAGATAACAACCAATCAATCAAGCCATTACCAAGCAACAGTTAACAGTTAACAGTGAACAGATAACAGTTGGGCGTGAACAATTGTTTGATATAATAACCATTCACTATTCACTATTCACTATTCACTGTTAACTGTTCACTATTCACTATTCACTGTTAACTGTTCACTGTTAACTATTCACTGTTCACTGTTCACTGTTCACTGTTCACTGTTAACTGTTCACTGAAAATAAAACGCGTAGTACTCGTCGTAGGTAATCCCCTCGTCGTGAACGCGTTTCGCAACCTCCTTGCCCACGTAGCGCAAGTGCCACGGCTCGTAACTGTAACCCATGATGTGTGACTGCTTCTCGGGATAACGCAGGATGAAGCCGTACTTATGGCAGTTTTCTCGCATCCACACCCCTTCTTTTGACTTGCCGAAAGACCATTTCTCGGGATGCTGCAGCGAGGTGGCGTCGATGGCCAGGCCCGTCTGGTGCTCACTGAATCCAGGATGGGCCACATATCGCTTGTCGTTGCGCTTGAATGTCCCTTTCTGGTCCTCATAGGAGCGATAGGCCGAGTTGACCATCAGATGGGCTCCAGTCTGTTTCTTGCATTCCTGTTGCATGGCGATGAATGCGCTCACAGCAGGACTGAAGGCCTTTTGGTCCTCATAGCAGTAATCCTTAGTGAACGCCGCCAGGCTGTCTGGCTTATAGTTCTCATCCAGGTAATGGCGGCCATTGACCAGCATCAGGTAGCCCTTGCTGGTGTCGCAGGGTACAGCGCTGGACTCTCGGTCACGGTCGATTCCCACGTTGACTATGGCAATGATGTCCTTGACCGGGGCTCCCGTCGTGTCTTTCTTGTGGTACGCCAGATAGCGGTCGAAATTCTTGGCGATGAAGTAGCGCTCGTTGATGACGGGAACGGCGATGCTGTCGTGCTCTTGGCGGGCGATGAGGCTATCGGCCTGCTCCTCGCTCAACACCGCCAGCAGTGCGCGGGCCTCTTCAATGGGATATCCCAGTTGGTGTATCTTATACTCGTTGCCGTGAAGATAGACGATACCCATGCAGCTCTTGACCAGCACCAGCAACACTAGCAACGAGGCTACAGCAACCGGCACCGACATCCATCGGTGATCACTGTCGGTCCACTCACTTAAAAAGCGTTTGACTTTCTGTGACGTCATGGTCGGGTTATCGGTTGGCACGCTTGGCCATCTCAAACAGTTCCAGTGGCAGGTGGCAATAACCGTCAGGGTTATTGTCGAGGTAGTCCTGATGATATTCCTCGGCACTGTAGAAATTCTTGAGTGGTAGCAGTTCTACTGCCAGACGGCGTTTTACCTCGGCTTGTACACGGTCATACACCTTTTTCAAGGTCGGGATGTCCTCTTCGTCGGTGTAGTAAATGCCTGTACGGTACTGCGTGCCCTTGTCATGCCCCTGCTGGTTGACGCTGGTCGGGTCGATGGCCTTGAAATACATCTCGGTCAGGAACTCAAGTGAGATGACTTCAGGGTCATACACGATGTGAACCGTTTCGGCAAACCCGGTCTTGTCGGTGCACACATCCTGATAGGTAGGGTTCTCGGTGTGCCCGTTGGCATAGCCCACTTGGGTTTCAACAACACCGTTGACCAGCTTGAAGTAATGCTCCGTACCCCAAAAACATCCTCCGGCAAAATAAATCTCTTTCATCGCTTCAATTCAATTTGGTTAGTTGCTACAAAATTACATCATTTTCTTGATATGGCATAAAACAAGCGACTTGAACCTGAATAAAGTCCAAGTCGCTTGATGATGCATTGTGGGTTACTCACCCAGGATAGCTGCTACGCCGGGCAGGGTCTTGCCCTCGATGGCCTCGAGCATAGCGCCGCCACCGGTCGAGACGTAGGATACCTGGTCGGCAAGGCCGAACTTGTTGACAGCAGCTACCGAGTCGCCGCCGCCCACGAGGGAGTAGGCTCCGTTCTTGGTGGCCTCGGCCACATACTTGGCGATTTCGCCAGTGCCGTGAGCAAAGTTCTCAAACTCAAACACACCCACAGGACCGTTCCACAGGATGGTCTTGGAGTTGAGGATGATCTCCTTCCAGTTCTTGAGCGACTCCTCGCCGGCATCCATGCCTTCCCATCCGTCGGGGATGTTGAAGATGTCAACGGGCTTGCGGTTGGCGTCGTTGTCAAACTTATCGGCGGCAATGGTCTGAACCGACAGACTCAGTTTCACGCCTTTCTCCTTGGCGGCTGCCATCACGTTCATGGCCTCGGGCATGAGGTCGTCCTCGTGCAGCGAGTCGCCGATGTGACCTCCCTGGGCCTTGATAAAGGTGAAGCCCATGCCACCGCCGATGATCAGGTTATCCACCTTGTCAAGCAGGTTCTTGATGACCGACAGCTTGGAAGATACCTTGCTGCCGCCGATGATGGCGGTGAAGGGGTGCTGAGCGTTCTTCATCACGTTGTCGATAGCGGTAACTTCCTTCTCCATGAGGAAACCGAGCATCTTGTGGTCGGCATCAAAGTAGTCGGCGATGACTGCAGTCGAGGCGTGACGGCGATGGGCCGTACCAAAGGCGTCGTTGACATACACGTCGGCATAGCTGGCCAGCGTCTTGGCAAACTCAGCCTGGCGAGCCTTCATCTCCTTCTTGGCAGCGTCATAGTTGGGATCATCCTTCTCGATGCCCACGGGCTTGCCTTCCTCCTCGGGATGGAAGCGCAGGTTCTCGAGCATCAGTATCTCACCGGGCATGAGGGCGTCGGCCTGACTCTTGGCGTCGGCACTGTCCTGGGCAAATGCCACGGGCCTCTCCAGAGCCGATGCTACAGCGCTGGTGATCTGGCTCAGTGAGAGCTTGTTGTTGATTTTACCTTTGGGCTTGCCCATGTGCGACATGATAATCAGGGCACCGCCGTCGGCGAGGATTTTTTTCAGGGTGGGGACGGCGCCGCGGATGCGGGTATCGTCGGTGATTTCACCTTTCTCGTTCAGGGGCACGTTAAAGTCAACGCGCACGATTGCCTTTTTACCGGCAAAATTAAAGTCATTGATTTTAGCCATGTTAAATCTAAATTATGTATGATTTTGGTTGTTTCTATACATATAGGCTGCAAAGTTAATAAAATATTTGTTCATTGCCGATAACTTGACTTAAAAAACAACAATTGGATGACAAAGTGGTCAAATTGTTGGTTTTACACTCGTCAATTTGCGGGATAAATCCTCTGTTTTATGGATAATTGCTGTGAAGTATATGGATGTTATTATCTTTTTGCGAATTTTAAGAAAAGAATAAGGGCAATATCGCTTTTTTTTAATACTTTTGTAATCAATTAGCATTAACTTCAATGACAGGTAAACCAATGAATAAAACAATGAGAAAACTGACATTAATGGTCCTGGCGCTGCTCGTGGTGTCCTGCGGCTTGCTGTCGCGTAATGCCGATGACATTATTAACGACATGCGTGATGCTCGTAACGCGCAATATGTCAACGTGGGTAGCGGGCTCTTGGGACTTGGGCGCATGATTTCACCCACCTTGTCCGAAGCCAGCATCGGTATCACTTCGGTCCAGGTGCTGGACTTGAGCAAGTGCAGCGGTCACGACCGCGATAAGTTCAGGAAGCGCGTCCAGAATCTCTGCAGGAACCGTTACTATGAGGAAATAATGACCAATCAGACTGGCCGTGAGACAAGGACTGCCCTTGTGCACCGCGACGGCCAGTATGTCAACGAAATCGTTTTGGTGAATGCAAGCGACATGACCGATGTCATGGTCCTGGTTTACGGTCACATCAACCTCGAGAACCTGGAGCGCATCGTCAATGACAAGAGCAGCTACTTTATCAACTAGCGTTTGAATAAAGTATCGGCAGGAGTACCGGAATAGCCGACAGGCAACTTCCATGGGTTCAACGTGGCTCATGCCTGCGCTGTTTCCTTTTCAATTCACACATCACTCGTTAATTACTAGAATTAATCTCTTTATATTATATTTATGACAATGAAAGAACAGATTCAGAATCAATTCAAGCAGCGCTTCGGCACCGACGGCGTCATCTACGCCTCGGCCGGACGCATCAACTTGATTGGAGAGCACACCGATTACAATGGCGGTTTCGTGTTCCCGGGTGCCATTGACAAGTACATTATGGCTGCCATCAACATTAACGGCACCGACAAGGTGCGTGTTTACAGTATGGACATGGATGCCTACTGCGAGTTCGGACTCAAGGAGGAGAACGCACCCCAAGAGCAGTGGGCACGCTATATCTTTGGCGTGTGCCGCGAGACGATCAAGCGCGGTGGCACAGTCAAGGGTTTTGACACGGTATTTGCCGGCAATGTGCCTCTGGGAGCAGGTCTTTCGTCTTCGGCTGCCCTCGAGTCTTGCTTTGCTTTTGCCCTGAACGACATGTTCAACGACAACAAGATCGACAAGTTTGAGCTGGCCAAGATCGGTCAGAGCACCGAGCACAACTACTGCGGCGTGAACTGCGGCATCATGGACCAGTTCGCCAGCGTGTTCGGCAAGAAGGATTGCCTGATGCGTCTTGACTGCCGTTCGCTCGAGCACGAGTATTTCCCCTTCCACCCCGAGGGCTACAAGCTGGTGTTGCTCAACAGCAAGGTGAAACATGAACTGGTGGACTCGCCCTACAACAAGCGCCGTGAATCCTGCGAGCGCGTGGCAGCAACCCTGGGTGTGGAAACCCTGCGTGACGCTTCCTATACCATGCTGGCCGATGTCCGTGATAAGATCAGTGACGAGGACTATCGCCGTGCCCGCTATGTCATCGGCGAGAAGCAGCGTGTGCTCGACGTGTGCGACGCCCTCGAGCGTGGCGACTACGAGACCGTGGGCCGCTGCATGTTCGAGACCCACGACGGCCTGTCGCGTGACTACGAGGTGAGCTGCGAGGAGCTGGATTACCTCAACGACGTGGCCCGCGAGTGCGGTGTGACCGGTTCGCGCATCATGGGCGGCGGTTTTGGCGGCTGTACCATCAACCTGGTCAAGGAAGACCGCTACGACAAGTTCATTGCCACGGCCAAGGAGAAATTCAACGCTAAATACGGACACGAGCCCGAGGTGATCAATGTCATCATCAGCGACGGCGCTCACAAGGTGGAGGATTGAGATGAAAAGCATCCGTATCGACACCCATGAGACCGAGCGTGGCGAAATCACCACCTTCGAACTCATCAACGCCAGCGGCGCGAGTGTGAAACTCTCGTCGCTGGGCGCTGGTATCCTGGAAATCAAGGTGCCCGACCGCGATGGCAACCTCGCCGACGTGGTGCTGGGCTATAAGGATGTGGCCGACTATTTCTATGACGGACCCTGTGCCGGAAAGGTGCCTGGACGCTATGCCAACCGCATCTGCAAGGGCCACCTCGACATCGACGGCAAGGTATTTCAACTGAACATCAACAACGGTCCCAACCACCTGCATGGCGGTCCCGAGAACTTCTCCAACAAAATTTGGGACTGCGAGATGGACGGCGACACGGTTGTCTTCTCGCTCGAGAGCCCCGATGGTGACGAGCAGTATCCCGGTTGCCTCACGGCACGCGTCGCCTACACCTGGAGCGACGACAACGTGCTAAAGATTGAGCTCGGCGCCGTGACCGATGCCCCCACCGTGGTCAACCTCACCAACCATGTCTATTTCAACATGGCAGGCGAGGATAGGGGAGGAACGGCCCTCAACCAGGTGCTGCAACTCAACTGCTCCCGCTACCTGCCCACCGACGACACCCTCATCCCCAGCGGTGAGATGGCGTCCGTCGAGGGCACGCCGATGGACTTCACCCAGCCCAAGGTCGTCGGCAAGGACATCAAGCAGGACTTCCCCGCGCTCAACTATGGCAAGGGATATGACAACTGCTGGGTCATCGACGGCTATGAGGATGGCGACGTGCATCTGGCTGCCGTGCTCTGCGACCCGGTTTCGGGACGCATGGTCGAGGTCAGCACCGACCAGCCCTCGGCCCAGGTCTATACCGGCAACTGGCTGGAGGGTTGCCCCCTGAGCAAGAGTGGCAAGCAGTATCACGACTATGATGGCGTGGCCATCGAGTGCCAGGGCATGCCTGATGCACCCAACCACGACAATTTCCCCTCCCAGCTGCTCCGCCCCGACGAGGAATACCGCCGCATCATCCTCTTTGACTTCAAAGTGATTGAATAATAGTTCACTGTGCCGTGGCTCTGCCACGGCCAACTTAAAACTTAAAACTAAGAACTAAGAACTAACAACTAAAATAAATATGAAACCTACATTATTTGTGCTTGCTGCAGGTATGGGTAGCCGTTACGGCGGCCTCAAGCAGCTCGACGGTCTCGGCCCTCACGGTGAGACCATCATGGACCATTCGATTTATGACGCCATCCACAGCGGTTTTGGCAAGGTGGTCTTTGTGATTCGCAAGGACTTTGAGGCCGACTTCCGCGAGAAGATCCTTTCCAAATATGAGGGTCACATCCCCGTTGAACTTGTTTTCCAGGGATTGAACGACCTGCCCGAGGGCTTTACCTGCCCCGAAGAGCGCGTGAAGCCGTGGGGTACCAACCACGCCCTGCTCATGGGTAAGAACGTTATCAACGAGCCCTTCGCCATCATCAATGCCGATGACTACTATGGCCGCAACAGCTTTGAGGTCATGGCAGCCGAACTGTCGTCACTGCCCGAGGACAGCAAGGGTCACTACAGCATGGTGGGCTTCAAGGTGGGCAACACCATGAGCGAGAGCGGCACCGTGGCACGCGGCGTGTGCGAGACCCGCGACGGCCTGCTCACCGGCGTGGTAGAGCGCACCAGCATCGGCTATGATGCCGACCACAACATCGTCTTCAACGACGAGAACGGCGATGTACAGCAATTGGCGTTTGATACCCCCGTGTCCATGAACTTCTGGGGCTTTACCCCCGACTACTTTGTGCACAGCGAGCGCTGTTTCATCGACTTCCTCAAGGAGAATATCGACAAGCCCAAGGCCGAGTTCTTCATTCCCACGGTGGTCAACGAGATGGTCAACAACGGCACGGCCCAGGTCAAGGTGCTCACCACCGAGAGCAAGTGGTTCGGCGTGACCTACGCTGCCGACCGCCAGGGCGTCGTTGACAAGTTTGCCGAGCTTCATGCCACCGGTGTCTATCCCGACAAGATGTTCTAAAAAGAACGAGAAAAAATCGTTTATTAATCCCGCAATGGCTTGATTCATTGCGGGATTATTTCTACATTTGCACCATGAAAACAGCCACAAAGGTCAAAACCTCGCTAAAGAAGCTAAAGCTGAGGGCAACTAGCCTTAAGCTGAAATCCGCTGCTCTTGTGAGCCAAGACAAACTGAGACAACTGCAGGTGGTCCAATACTACCGCAACAGCATAGCCTGGACCCGGCACTTGGATCATCGGTTGAAAGTGCACAACACTGCTCCCAAGGAGATTGACGAGACCGAGCGCAAGTGCAGTAACTGCGGCTATCATTACTCGGGGCGCGTTTGTCCACAATGTGGGCAAGTGGGCACTTGGTCACGCTATACTTGGAAACAGGCCTTACTCAATCTGTTGGATATTTGGGGATTGGGCAACAGACCCATGTTCCGCACGCTGCAAGAACTCTTCGTGCGTCCCGGATACATGATTCAGGATTACCTCAACGGCTGTCGCCAGTTTTATTTCCCTCCGTTCAAGTTGGTAGCCATTGCTGTGGTGTTCTTGATCTTTGTCGGGTGGCTGACCGGCGTTCATCGCCTGTCTCCATTCAGTTTCCTTACCGAAAATATTGGCTTGAACGAGGTGGCTGACTGGGAGGGCGTTAAGGCTTTTGTCGAGTCCAAACTCGACTCTATCAAATCGGTTTTTGATGTCTCTAATGTTGAGATCACTACTGCCCTGAAGTCGTTGATTGCTGCAATCACCTGGTTTGTGTGGTTCCTGTCCAGGAATATGCTCTATGAGTGGCTTTTCATTGGAGCGGTTCTTGGCATTTGCATCTGGATTGCTTTCATCAAGGTGAGCAAGTACAATTTTGTTGAGACATACATTTTCTTAACCTATGTGATGGCGCAATTCCTGCTCTGCTTGATTCCTGGAACCTTCTTGGTATGGCTCAAGGGCAGTCTTGCATCGGTGAGTCCTTTCCTTCAACATTGCGCCGGATATGCCTTTAATGCTTATTCCATTGCAGTTGTCTTGCTGTTGCTCGTTGTTTTCCGCCAATTCTATGGATTAACGTGGAAATCAACTATTATGCACCTGCTGTTGTCCTTGCTGGTGGGCTTGGCCCTGGTTATTGTGATTGGTTCGCTCATCACCAGCGTCTTGCAGAAGAACTATGATGTTGTTGGCACCATCATTTGTGATACATTTGCCATGGCATTGATAGTTAGGGGATTCAGCTTTGCTAATCAATTCCTGCGGGCTAATAAACAATCTGTCACGCGTGTCGTTGAATATAGCTGCAAAGTGGCAATGCTGGTCATCCTTTACATCTTCAAGCTGGATGGAATCATAGCATTAAAGCCGGTTTTCCTCAACTCTATCCTGATTGTAATCGCGATGATGATATATGCACCACTTGCAGTCTCGTTGAGCCTGCTGCCTGTTGCCGTTTACAAGAATTATCAAAGCACGTGGCGTGCGCTGCTGGCATTGTTGCCGGTAGTAATTCTGTGGGTAGCTATTAGATCCCTATAAAGGCCGTTCCTTCATGAATGACCCCAGCGGGCTATTCATGAAGGAACGGTAATGAGAATAGTTGGGTAATCCTGATTACTTGCGCAGCAGGTGGTTGATGACTGCCCAGCCGCCAACGGCTTGCAGCAGCATGCCGGGCCAGCCCAGCTTCCAGTCCTGCAAGGCACTGGCGATGCTGCCGGTCATAGCCCACTCGACGAGGCCACCCACCAGCTGATAACCGAGCACCACACCGATAAGGGCCAGCAGCGACGCGCCCTTGCTCTTGTTGGCCATCCAGGCGGCAGCACCGGCCAGCAGCACGCCCTTAATCATGATGATGGGCAGCGCGGCAGCGGGAGGCATCCCGAACAGTGCCGAGTTGATCAGCGGCGACAGCACAGCCGTCAACAGACCCACGCGGAAGCCGAACTTATAGGCGGCAATCAGCGTGAAGAAGTATATCGGCAACATGATCAGGCCGCCCTGCGGGAACAGGTGGCACAACTGCGGCAACATAATATTGCCCACAATAAATAACAGTGCAAACATATAGGTGCGCACCTCGCGCCACCCTAACGAATACAGTCTAACTGCAGTAGCATTACTCTCCATTTTGATTATCATTTGATTATTTCAAGGCAAAGATAGTGCAAAAATCCCACATCCACAACATTCCAGTACAATTTCACCGCATTTTTCACAATACCACCGCCGTCCCGTCCATGTAAGTAAAAAACCGCCCCTGCCGTCATGTCCCGTAGTACGAGCCTCTGGCTCGTAACAAAAGCCGACCCCTCACGTGGGCCGGGTATTTCTCCTGCCGCGCCGTCTGCCTTCGTAGCAGGACAAAGATACAACATTATTCACAAAATCATCTGTTCTTTTCCCGGTTTTTGTATGTGGATTTCAGGAATTTATTATTATTTTTGTGGTTAGTTATCATGGGGCATTAATTCCATCAAATAATAACCTTAAAATTTAGTGAAGATTATGAGAACAAGATTTCTATTCACAGCGTTAGCCATTGCTGCTTGCATGATGTTTTCGTTTAGAGCTATGGCCCAGGAGGCCTATGCCGAGTGCACGTCGATAGAAGATGCTAAGGTATTGACGTTCTATTATGACGACCTGCGCTCCTCGCGAACGGGTGTAACTTACGATCTAAATGATGATACTTCAGAACCTGGTTGGGTCACCGCTGGCGAATACTCGAGTATCACCAAAGTGGTATTCGACCCTTCATTTGCCGATGCCCGTCCTGTCTCGACCTCTCGTTGGTTTTCTGGTTGTAGATTGCTCAATGCCATCGAGGGCCTGAACTACCTGAACACCAGTGAAGTGACTAACATGTCGTCCATGTTCAATGGTTGCCGTGTGCTGGCACAACTTGATTTGAGCAACTTCAATACAGCCAATGTGACGAGCATGGCAAACATGTTCAATGATTGCAGAGCCCTGATCTCCCTCGACTTGAGCAACTTCAACACGGCCAATGTGACGAGCATGGCGTCCATGTTTGATGACTGCCAGAGTTTGAAAAATCTTGACATCAGCAGTTTCAATACGTCAAATGTGACCAACTTTGGTTCGATGTTCAGTGACTGCGAGAGCTTAACAAGTCTTGATGTGAGCGGTTTCAACACCGATAAAGCAACCTACATGTCATCCATGTTTGAATTCTGCACATCTTTGACGAGCCTTGATGTGAGCCACTTCAACACGTCTAAATTGACCAGTTTTGAATCGATCTTTCGTGGTTGCGAGAGCTTGACGAGCCTTGACGTGAGCAGTTTCAATACCGATAATGCAAGAGATTTTCTTTATTTGTTCAGCAGCTGCAAAAGCTTGAAGAGCCTTGACTTGAGCAACTTCAATACCGAAAACGTGACACTCTATTCTTGGATGTTCCAATTTTGCGAAAGTTTGGAGAGCATTGACTTGAGCAACTTTGACACAAGAAAGGCTTACAGTCTCGGTAACATGTTCCGTGGATGCAAATCTCTGACGAGCATTGACTTGAGCAATTTCGTTACCGATAATGTTTCAACGATGGGTGAAATGTTTCGCGATTGCACCAATTTGAAGAGCGTTAACCTGAGTAGTTTCAACACCGCCAACGTGGGCATCATGTCGTCCATGTTCCAGAAATGCAGCAATCTGGAGAGTATTGACTTGAGCAATTTTGTCACTGATAAGGTGATATACATGTGTACCATGTTTGAGGGTTGCAAATCGTTGACAAGCCTTGACTTGAGCACTTTCAACACGTCTAAGGTAACAGATATGAGATGGATGTTCAGCAGCTGCGGCAATCTGAATACGATATACGTCGGTGACGGCTGGAGCACCGAGAGCGTCACCTCTGCAAGTTACATGTTCTCAGGCTGCACCAATCTTGTGGGCGGCATGGGCACGACCTATAGCAGCTCGAACCCGACGGACACGACCTATGCCCATGTCGATGGCGGCCCCGCCAACCCTGGCTACTTCACCCAGGCTCCGTCCAAAATGCGTGGCGACGCCAATGGCGACGGCGTGCTCGATGTGGATGATGTGACAGTGATCATCGACAGGATACTCGGTAACAACACGATGGAGTGCATTGATGCCAATGCCGACTATAACAACGATAGCAGAATCGACATCAATGATATCACTGATCTGATCAAAGCGCTGCTTGGCGTCACTGAGTGATTATAATTACAATATCCATAAACTGGAGAAAGGCTGCGCCCTCGGCGTGGCCTTTTCCGTAAAATTGCGGATACCAATAATTTATTTGCCAAATTATTTGTTATTTGGAAAAAAGTGCGTTATTTTGTGACTCAATTTCATATTTTTTACTAATTAAACATTTCTAAATTCCAAAATGACGATGCAACAACTGATTAAAACCACACTTCTTTTGCTGGCACTCTTGCTGCCAGGCTTTGCTATGGCTTACGACTTTGAAGTCGATGGTATCTATTACAACATTGATGGGAAGGGTGCCTCGGTGACCTGTCCTGTGGATGATTACTATTCCAGTCAATACACAGGAGCCTATTCCGGTGATGTGGTTATTCCGGATTCTGTCACCTATGACGGCGTGACCTATCCGGTCACCTCGGTTGGGGAAAATGCATTTTATAACTGCAAGTCGCTGAATTCGGTATCCATTCCGAACTCCGTCCAGTCCATCGGTTCCGAAGCATTCAGATTTTGTTATGCCCTCACTGATGTGAACTTGCCAAACACGATTCGGCGCATAGAGGCATTAGCGTTCGATAATTGTAGTTCTCTTACCAGTATAGTCATTCCTGATGCTATTAAAGAAATCTACTATGGTACATTCATGAACTGTATTTCACTTTCCAGCGTTGCGTTGCCCAATACTTTAGAGTGGATTGAAGAAGCGGCATTCTCGGGTTGTTCGGCTCTTACAGATATTAATTTCCCCGATAATCTGAGGATAATGGGCCGTGATGTGTTTAATCGCACATCATGGTTTGACAATCAACCCGACGGGGTTGTCTATTTCGGGTCTTTTGCCTGCGGCTATAAAGGGGACTCCCCAAAAACTATCCAGATTGCTGAAGGGACTACCCACATTGCCGAGTGGGCATTCTGTTACCTTGATAGCCTCGTCAGTGTTACTATTCCCAATTCCGTTGAAACAATCAGCTTTGCTGCTTTCTACACGTGTAAATCACTCAAGGATGTCACATTGCCAAACCATTTGCAGGGCATTGATCCCGATGCATTCTATGATTGCATTGCACTGACCGACATCAACTTTCCCAACACGCTCAAGTATATTGAGAGAAGCGCATTCTTTGGTTGTAAATCACTCGCTTCTATTGTTTTCCCCGCAAGCGTGGAATTCATTGGACAGTTCTCGTTTGGTTATTGTCAAGCTTTGACCGATGTGTATTGCCACAATTCTTACCCAATACTTTTATTTGAGAATCCATTCGTGCTCAGCTCAGGAGATTACTCGGGTCGCACCCTGCATGTGCCTGTCGGTGCCTTGGAAAACTATCAGAATGACGAAGATGAGGATCCCTATTACCATCACGGTTGGAGCGATTATTATGGCACTATCGTGGAAATGCCTCTTGGCGAT
>Ga0310694_10003632_pt1 | contig 15111 bp, 12 predicted proteins | sample 174DNAGHGhighgp2_FD_203884 | JGI IMG/M metagenome (GOLD analysis project Ga0310694, IMG submission 203884) | Sheep rumen microbial communities from Palmerston North, Manawatu-Wanganui, New Zealand - 1742 DNA GHGhigh gp2 (v2) (version 2) | ecosystem: Host-associated > Mammals > Digestive system... | reverse complement strand
AGGCCTCCATCTATAAGCGCTTCTGGCTCAAGTCGTGGGGTAAGGTCGATATCATGCTCAAGGGCGGCATCGAGTGGGAGAAGGTGCCTTATCCGCTCCTCATCATGCCCGAGACCAACCTCTCGTATATCCTGCAGGACTTCACCTTCACGTCCATCAACAACATGGAGTTCCCCACCGATCGTTTCCTCTCAGGTAATATTGGCTGGGACCTCAATGGTAAGCTCTTCAATCGCATTCCGCTGTTGAAGAAACTCAAGTGGCGTGAGTATATCGGCTTCCGCATCCTCTGGGGCGAGCTCACCGATAAGAACAACCCCTTCCTCGAGGAGAATGCCGGCTCTCCGCTGCTCATGTATTTCCCTGAGGGCTCTTACGTCATCGATCCCAAGCGCCCCTACATGGAACTGTCGCTCGGCATCCACAACATCTTCAAACTCATCCATGTGGAGTACGTGCGCCGTCTCAACTACAACGAGCTCCCCACCGCCCACAAACACGGCGTCCGCTTCATGATCCGCACCACATTCTAGAACGTGGAAATATGACAAATGATGTTTGGACATACTACTAGAATAAAAACAAGTGCCACCCTATTGCAGGATGGCACTTTTCTTTGGAATTACTATTAACCGTGTTAGTCATGGGGCTATTTTCTAACTATATCACTATTACTAAAAGATGAACTAATCGAATGTACGTTTCATAATTATCTTTTTAATGGATAGTTTTTACAATCATTGTCATTTAGTATAATGTATTTTTGTATGATTAAACAAGGAGTAAGTAGCCGTGAGGCTTACGTTGGTGAGATGTTGGCTTGAGTGAAAGTGCTCATAAAAGAGTTGGGTACCTGAGGGATAAATGCCTCCTGCGGAAGTATACGACCTAGAACCCTCCACAATATATTGCGAGAATGGATCGATAGCCGTTAGCGAGAGTTTCAGGCGATCACGCAATAAAGAGCACCGCACAGCGAAACTAAAGTAACCATAGCCGTCATAGCACGTTATGCCTTGATAGTCTTTAAACCAATGGTCATAGCGCCCGCTCACCATCCAGGTGTGCTTTCGGTTTAGGAAGAAGTCCGTACTCAAGGCAAGGCGACCTCCCCGTCCGCTGCAATGCTGACTGACAATCGTATTGTATCGAGTATCAATTTCACTAGGAAGCTTCACTTCTGTGGGAACAGCCATATGCTTCGTGCCATTGACAATACGGCTGTCTGTCATATAGGCGGCATCGGCATCGTAATAGTAAACCTCTCCCTCAGCCATCGCAGAGAACTGTTGCGAGAACTGATGCTGATAACGAAGAATAAGACCTGACTTCTCGTAGTTCACACAGTTGATGGGATAGGTCATCTGGTAAGGTTGGGCATCTTTATTTGAGGTATTAAAATAAAACTCCGATATCCACTCTACCTGATTTTGGGCCTTGTGATAATAGGCGGTGGCATTCAGTCCACGCCCATTGGTATAACTTAACTCCAAACTCTTCGTCTTTCCATGAAAAAGAGCCGGATTACCTTGCATGTAGTAGCTTTGATGGAAAAAGAACTGGAGTGGATTCATGTCGTGCAGATTCGGGCGGTTGATGCCCACACCGTATGCCAGACTCAGCTGGTGATGACGACCAAGTCGCCATGTAAGATGGAGTGTAGGCAGGAGTTCATTGTAGGTGCGGTTGTTCTCCTCATACCTGATGATGTCGTCGGGTGTATAGACGCCTGGGGTATTGGTTTCACCTTCGAGCCACGTACGTTCCAAACGAAGGCCTGCCTTGGCTGAAAGACGCTTGCCAAAGAAATCGCGTTGAAGAGTCAAATATGCTGCTGCTGTACGCTCACAATAATCATAGTCGGTGGTGTTCAGCACCAATGCATAATTATCATTACCTCCGTTAGTGATATACGAAGGATTGCTAATATCAGTATAAGCCAGTCCTGCATCCATACAGACGAACTCAAACGGCATTGCCAGGTTCAACTTGACGTCATGGAGTTTGTATTTGACATTGGCAGTGGTAAAAAGCGCCATCTGTATAGATGGATCATATTCCTTCAACTCAGATGACCAGCCATTCGTCTTATCTTCGTTCTTCTGCTGGAAATAGTTGTAGCTGAAGTTCAGCTTCTTTCCCTTATGATCGAGTTTCCAATCTGCATAAGCTGTCAGGTTAAGAGTCTTGGCAGGATAATTGGGATAAAGACCGTTCGACGACATGTTATATGAATAACGGCCAACTTTGTCATTAAGAACATAAGCCTTATCCTCACTTTCGATAGTGAGTCGTTGACTCTGGCTTGAAAGCATGGCTCCTAATTCCAGTTTTTCTGAAGGTCGCCAGCGTAGCATCGTGTTTATACCGATGTTGCCATCGTGTCTGTCCATACGAATGTGTTCGCTCTTGTCATATTTTCTATTACCATGTATTATGTTACTATATTTTGTATATGTTTCCTTCGCACTGGCCACCCAACTCTGCTGAAGATCGAGGGAGAAATCGAGCTTTTGTGAACCATAGCTGAGTGAGGCATTGAGGCGCTCACTATACCCAGAACTACTGTGTTCACGGGTAAAGCTATCGTTCATTATACCTTGTCCGCTAAGATCGGCCCGCCAACCTTGTGACTGTGCCGTATTGAGTACGATGTTGATATAACCGCCAGCCTCGGTCTGGTATTCGCCTGAAGGCACAGAAATCACTTCGATACGCTCAATGTCCTCGGCTCGCATAGACCACAGCTTCTGGCGGATGGTCTCACCATCGTGCTCCACCATTCTGCCGTTGAGCATAAAGTGGGCAGGGCCCTTGCCTAAGATGGAGGCATTACCTCCAGTCACACTCACCATCGGTACACGGTTCAGCAGTTCCATCGCCGTCAACTCGCGGGCAAAGGCATCACGGCTCACAATATACGACAGACGATCGGCCTCGCTGTGGATGACAGGCACATGACCGCTCACGGATACAGGTCCCAAATAGATATTTGCCGTCTGCAGCCTCAATGTACCCACATTGCCGATAGGTAGAGCGCGCTCCAGCGTCTTATAGCCTATGCAACTTACCTTTACCCTGGCTTCATGGGCACTACAAGGAATCACAAAGTCGCCTGCCTCATTGCTAACGCCTCCACCGATGACAGTAGAATCAGAAGGATGATACAACAGGATGTTGGCGTAGGCAATGGGCTGATTGTGAGCATCCACCAATCGCCCCGTCAATTTTGTACGGTCTTTCTGGATACACTCCACGAAAATGTTACGGCCCTTCACCGACACCTTTACAGGATAGAATCCACATACCTGACGTACGGCATCAGGTACGGAACTACTCTTGCGGATGTCGGTGGTCACGGTGAAGTCCTCTAACTCGTCATAAACGAATGAGATGTCGTAACGTTCCGTACTATGGTCTAGGGCGATCAGGGCCTCAGAGAGTGACGTGGCCTTGAAATGGTGCTGGGCTTTCAGGCTGCCTGTTGCCATCATCAACCCTGCAAAAATTAATAATATAGTGTGTCTCATGGTCTTTATTCGATAGTTAATGTATGATTCTCTATTTTGATGTCCACTTTCTCAAACGCGTTCAGCCGCTCTACTACCTGCTCCAACGGTTCACTTGGCGACCATTTGGTATAGAGTCGCAAATGACTGACTGTTTCATTGCGGAAGTCCACACCGACGTGGTAGTGGTCAGCAATACGATTGACTATACTGTCGAGTTCGGTATTCTCGAAGGTCAGCGTGGTGTCGGCAGGCAATGATGTCACCTGCTCCGTCAAAGGCTTTGTCGGCTGATTCATAACCTGTTCCTTAGGCGATGTCTTCGCGCTTGTACCTATTATTAAAGCATAGACAATGCCAGAGAGCATCACCAGTCCGATGAAGGCGGCAGCTACTCTGAACCATAGGCGAGATGACATAGTGACTGCCTTTGTTCGCTGCTTTGGTTGCTGGTGGCGTGTAGCAAAAGCTTGTTCTGCCTTTATGGCTGCTTCATAGCAGTCGCGCACTTCCTGATCCTGGAAGAGTTTTTCCAGTTCTTCGTCTGTGAATTCTTCTGGGTGCTCCATGGCACGAAGCATTTGTTCAATCTTGTCTTCTTTCATCTTATCGTAGGATTAAAGTGTTCTCTAAGTTTACGTAAAGCCTTTGCCAGATGCTTGTAGACGGCAGTCTCGCTGATGTCCATCTGCGTGGCAATCTCGTGATACGAAAGCCCATCGTCATAACGCAATTGGAAAGTGCGCCAGGTCTGAGGCGTGAGCCGTTCCTCCGCGTAGGTCATCATCTCAGCTACCTGCTGCTCCGTCTCCACGGGCGTCACGCTGGGTTCGGCCAATGTCAGGTGCCTGCGAATCTTTTCCCTCAGCGAAAGGTGGCGTATACGGTCGAGACATTGATTGCGGACAGCCGTCATCAGATAAGCCTCTGTCCGCTCCAAGGGGAGATGCAGGGTACCTTTGACGAGCCGTTCCATCACGTCGCTCACCGTATCACGGGCTTCTTCCTCATCATGCAACAGCGCAATAGCCAACGCTATCATCTGTTCGTGATACACGCGAAACAATCGTTCTGTTTCTGTTTGATCTGGCATACTTTTCTTACTTCTTTTCCTATATAACGAATAAAGGGAGCTATTTCCTAACCCCCATTATGAAAAAAGATCTAATCATTCTTATAATATTGCCCAGCCTCAACCAATAATAATGAATATTATTATCTCAGATTCAAACTTTTAGGTAACTTTTCAAGGCCTTGACGTAGGCCTCGAAAGCTTGCCTTCCTTTGGTAGTGATTCGGCAGATGGTGCATGGACGCTTGCCTTTGAAGGTCTTCTCCACTTCGATATAGCCTGCTGCTGAGAGCTTGTCGATCTGAACACTCAGATTGCCAGCCGTAGCGCCCGTCTGCTCCTTGATGTATGGGAACTCGGCTTCGTCAACGCTGATGAGCAGGGACATAACAGCCAGTCGCAGCTCAGCGTGCAGCAGTGGATCTAATGGTAGGAATGGCATAGGCTACTTCTGACGTTTTAGCATCCAACCTGGGAGCATCAAGCCGATGAATGCGAAAAAGACTACGATGAGGTTAGGACCTATGACATAGTGGATGGCCATGCGATAATTCAATGGTAAGTTGCTAGCAGTAAGAAAGAAATCTGTCACCCCAATAGACTGCCAAAAGAAACCTACAATGCCGCCGATGATACCACACCACACTAGCCAACGGCTTTTTAGTATATAGCCATTAATTGTTATGGCCATGCCCATTAGCAAAAGGATAATGCGGAAAATGTGAATTTTATTATAATGAAAGACTTCCATGTTATTAACAGTTTCTGCACTCATGAGCATCAGCTTGTTGAAGAGAATAGAAAGCACGCAAAAAGAAAGTGCAAAGATTCCGAATGTCTGCCAAGTTTTATCCACCATTGTTCCTACAAAACTGACGGGAACCTTTGGCTGATTCCTTTTTGCATAACGATCTATGCCTATTATTAAAATAGGTGTCAATGCATATAGCAGATAAAATAACTCATTATTTGTGATTGAGGCACATATGCTAACAAGTATGGCTATGCCAATGGTACAAGCACCTGACACAAAAAGCGAAAAGCCTGCCTCTTTCGATACTGTCTTACGGCTTTGGGTTATCTGCTTGGTGATAATCTCCAGACTGCGCTCGGCAGTCATTTCCATGTTCTCTTCCATTGTTGTTCACGTTTTGATGATTAAAGAATGTTGTTTTAAACTCTCTTTCGTGTCGCGTCCTTCCTCCTGCAGAAAGGTCGGACTAGGCACAATTCATCCGGATTGCGCTGCAAAGGTAAATAAGTTTATGTTATAAACCAAATTATATCGTGAATTATTTCTCTTTGAAAGGATTATTTAACAATTAAGTGGGGCAATTATTTATTTTCGCATGCGAGATTGAAAAAAAAGTTGTACCTTTGCACTTTGGTTATCAACCATGACTTATGATAGAAGAAATAATCAGAACGGCTGATTTCATCTTCGAGCGAAAGGGCGTGTATAAGTTGTTCGATCTGAAGACCATATCAGGCAAAAACTCCGTTGGTAATAGATTGAGAGAATCGATTGGGCAGACGAATCGTGTGTTGCTCAATATGGCAAATGATTACAATACACGCTTGTTGGCTTCAGACATCAAAAGCTACTTTGAAGAAAGTCCTGAAGCATTGGAAGTGTTGATATTTAGGAAAATCTTTCTTTCAACCATAAAAATGCCCTCGGATGGTTGATCCGAGGACTTTGTTTAAATCCCTATGCACGACGTGGTGCCGAGGGCGGTAAGGATAGCAGTGGCGATGGATGCTATCAGCTGCACGATAAACTTTGCGGTTTCTTTCTTTGTCATGATACAAATTTTTAAAGGGTTAATAATTTAGTGTGGAGAGGGGAGAAGCTAGAGAAATGTACCGTAGGTGCTCAAATGGCTTTGCTAGGTTTTCTCTCACCTCTCACCTCTCAAAGGCTACGGGTAGGCGCGTCAGCGGGAATCCTCTCACCTCTGAAAATTAATCTCCCGTACCAGCGGGCGCATCCTCATGGGTTGCCACAGCGAACGAGCTGATGGGGATTTTCTCCTGGTACGTACGCTTCTTGCCATCGATGGTCTTGCTCTTCGAGCTCACCACGTAAGCCGCCTTAAACGTACACTCCTTCTTCAGCATGCGGCTGGTCAACTCATCGCCCTTGGAGTTCTCAGGGATGAATCGCAGGTGCACACCCGCAATCAGGTTGTCGATACCCACGTTCAGCGATCCCTCCACGGTGTCAACCACCTTCTCACCGTCAGTCTCCAGGGTGGGGGTGAACGTGCCGAAGCCGTCCAACTTCACAGGCTGACCCTGTGTGATCATCTCTTTCAGACAGCTCACGATGTTCTGCAGCACGAGCACTGCCATCGAGTAGTCCACCAACTTGCCATGCTCACTGATGTGCTTGGCGAAACCCTTCAGGTTAAGAGGCTCCTTCGAGTCAGCCTCTGCGTAGTACTTGCCATAAGCGGCGTTGTACTTGTTCTGGTTCCTGCGCAGATTCACAGGAAATGCAATTACTTCACTTGCCATAATCTTTTCTTTTTAAATTTAAGTTTAACAATAATAGGTTTGGTTCTCTCTTGCTCCCTCAAAGTCCGTTCGATCTCGCTGGGCCCTTTGCTCAATCTCCCTTCCTTCTTGTTTGCGAGTGCAAAATTAATAAAAAAAAGACCCAATTCCAAAATACTTACCCCGATTTCGCTGAAAAACACCACAAACCTCTCATTTTTGCCTTTTTCTCGATGTTTTGAACCTAAAAAGTCCTTTTATCCTGTATTCCGTTGCAAAATAATAAATAGGTGTGCTCTGAACAAGGGTATGGCTTGCTCAAATAAGTCCTGTAGTCCTGTAGTCCGTTGCTAAACAAAAAGAATTGTATGAATTTTTCTGTCGTCTTATTGGCCGCCTAAAAATAGCGCTATTTAGCCCATTTTCGGCCCCTCTGACTTTCCTCCGAGGAAAATCCAACTTTCCTCCGAGCAAACTTCAGCTTTCATCGGAGCGCCCACGAGCACCAAACATAAATCACGGAATCGTGTAAATAATTAATCATAATATTAGATGCTCTCCCCATATAACTGAAACGTATTTTTCGACGACAAACGACAAAACTTATTTTTAAATGAACAACGTAGAGATTAATAAATCGATGCGCCTCTCCGAGCATTTTACGCTCGGGGAGGTATGTAAGACAAGCCACAAAACAGCTGATGGTAATATACCAAGCCGCGTGGCGATAGAGAATCTGAAGAATATCTGTGAGAACTGGTTAGAGGATCTTCGATACAGCAATAATGTGCTGTATGAAGAGGTGGGGTCTGACGGGGGACAGGTTCCTGTCAGCCCGGAAGCGCAGAGTGTATCTGACAGGAACCTGTCCCCTGTCAGACAAGACAATACTGCTGAGGCAGATTCTTCGATCATTATAACAAGCGGCTATCGCTCGCCGGAGGTGAATAAGTTAGCGGGTGGATCGCCTACAAGCAACCACTTAACAGGTTGCGCTGTAGATATTCGATGCATCGGGGTAGAGCAGGCCTTGCGCTATGCCAACATCCTGCTGGATATTGCCGATGGCACCAAGCGGGATTTCGATGAGCTCTTCATCGAGCGGAATAAGCAAGGCCGCTATTGGATTCATTTCGCAGTGAGGCCGAAAGATAATCGGAGAAAAATCTCGATTTTGCGAGGGTAGATAAATGACAGGGGGCATAAAAAAAGCAAGGGTGTCATCACGACAACCTTGCTCCTTCGTTTTCTAACTAACTTATTATCAACTATTCATTACTCATATACTATTCAAAATGGGGTGTGATTTTTGATTCACGGTGCAAAGTTACGAATAATTTTGTACGCACACAATAGTTAGAGGTGAAAAAATAAACGTAAACGTTTGCAATTTAAGGATTATTTTCTTAACTTTGCAGAGCATAACAAAAAATGCGTTGCCGAACTAACAATTTGAAAGTATAATTATGGCTAATAACAAGCATCGTACATCGCTGAAGGACCTCGCCAAGGAACTGGGGGTGAGTATAGCAACCGTAAGTAGGGCTCTGCGCAGCTCGCCCGAGATTGGCGCTGAGATGCAGCAGAAGGTGAAAGCGCTGGCCAAGGCGCTGAACTATCGCCCTAACCCCTTTGCGCAGAGTCTGAGGAAAGAGGCACCGAGAGTGATCGGTGTGGTGGTGCCCAATCTGGTGACCCACTATTATGCCGCCGTGCTCGACGGTATAGAGGACGAGGCGCGACGCGAGGGATACTCGGTGATATCGGCTAACACGCACGAGGACAGCGAAGTAGAGGTGAGGGCCATCGATAACTTCATCAATCTGCATGTGGAGGGCATTGTGGCCTGTCTGGCGCAGAGCACCACGGACTACAAGCACTTCGAGGAGATAGCCGACATGGGCATACCCCTGGTGTTCTTCGGACGTACCTGTCTGCAGGAGAAGTTCTCGAGTGTGATGGCTAATGGCGACGTGGCTGCTCAGGAAGCTACGCAGCACTTGATAGACACGGGCAGCAAGAGGATAGCCTTTATAGGCGGTCCGAACCACTTGGACATGGTGCGCCGCAGGAAGCATGGTTACCTGGAGGCCTTGCGCGAGAACAAGATTCCCATAGAAAGAGAACTCGTGGTGTGCGAGAAGATTGACTACGACTGGGCCTACGAGGCGACGCTGAAGTTGCTGGACGAGCAGAAGCCCGACGCCATACTGGCCTTTAACGATATCATTACCTTCGCGGCCTTCTCGGCTATCAAGGACAAGGGGCTGAGCATACCCGACGAGGTGGCGCTAATAGGATTTACCGACGATGTGCACGCCAGCTACGTAACGCCACGCATGAGTGCCATCGAGGACCAGAGCCGTGAGATGGGGCGCGAGGCTTGCAAGCTGCTGTTGAAGAGTATCAATGGCGACACGAAGATACATAAGAAAATCGTTCCGCAGAAGCTGGTAATCAGAGATACCAGCGCCAAGGTGAAAAAGTAAAAATATGAAAGGCAAACTATTACTACTAACAGGTGCCGTGTGGGCACTAATGGCGAGCGCCGCTGTGGCAGCGGTGATTCCCGATCTGAAATTCCGCCGACTCGATACGAGCGGAGGTCTATCAAACTCAACGGTAAGCTGTATCTACCGCGACTCACGCGGCTATGTGTGGATGGGAACAGGCTACGGCCTGAACCGCTACGATGGCTATCGCGTGAGGACATACTTCTCGTATGACAAGGATACAACCTCGCTGCGCAACAATGGCGTAGACGAGATACAGGAGGCTCACGGCGGACGACTCTGGCTGAACCAGGGCATGAACTACACGATGTATGACCCCGTGACAGAGAAAGTGGACCGAAAGCCCTCGCGATGGCTTAACTCGGTGGGCATCAAGGGTACCGTGGAGAGGCTGTATCTGGACTCGAAGAAACGCTACTGGGTGAAAACCTATGAGGACGGATTCTACTACTTCGACCCTGAGACAAAATATCTCAAACACTTCCCCTTCGGCTATGGCGATCGGGAGTTTCCCAAGGATTTCGGCATATCGGCCTGGAAGGAGACCAGCGAGGGCATGCTCATGGTGTCGACCTTCGGACAGCTGATGTGCGTGGATGGCGAACACGGTTACGTGCGCTGGCGCAATAACTATGTGAGGGATGCGCTCGACGCCTATAACGACTACTGGGTGAATACCGACAAGTATGGCAACATCTGGGTAATCACTCACTCCACCGGTACCTATATTTATTTGAAGGATCAGAAGCGCTGGCTGACATCGCTCACGGAGTATATGCGCGAGGAGGGATTCCAGAATGTGCCTGAGGATGTGCTGGTGTGGGAGATGCGTTACGACGCCAATGGACTGCTCTGGGTGGCCACCGACCACCTGGGTGTACTGGTGCTCGACCACGAATCGAAAGAGTGGCGACAGTTTACCAATATCAAGGGCGACGAGACCTCGCTGCCCGACATCACCGTGAAGCACCTCTATCTGGACCAGCTGGGACGTATGTGGGTGGCTACCTATAAGAACGGCGTGGCCATGTGTTCGGAGGCGCTTTCCAACTTCAAGCATCTGGCTGTGGGCGACATCAACGCCATCACAGAGGACAAGGAGGGCAACTACTGGATAGGCCGCAACGACGGCGGTATCATCAAGATGAATTCTGAGACGCTGGAGCCGATGGAGACCTTTACAAAGCAGAGTCTGGGTGTGCCGAGCGACATCATCGTGGGCAGCTATACCTCGAAGGACGGCGCCCTATGGTTTGGTACCTACGAGGGCGGACTGCTGAGATACAAGGACGGCCAGTGGAAGAACTATCGTGCGGCTGATCCTGGCAGTCAGTTTGCCACGAACAACATCTGGGGTATCACGGAGGACCGCTGGGGCCACATCTGGGTGGGCGTGCTTGGAGGCGGTGCCGTGCGTATCGATAAGAACACGGGACGGCAGCGCGCGTTCAATCCTGATAACTCTGCGCTGAAGACACAATGGACCAACAGCATCTCGACGGCCAGCAACGGCTGGATTCTGCTGGGTAACTCAGAATACTACTCGCTGATACATCCAGGTAACTTCAAGGTGATTAACGGTTCGTTCCCCACAGAGAATGACCGCAGGGCCATTACCGTATCGTCGGCTACGACACAGGCCGTATGGGACAGTCGCGGACTGCTCTGGCAATGCTCGCCCTCAGGTGTGGTGATCTACGACCGTAAGACGGGGCAGCGGACATTGTTCGACATGAAGTCGGGACTGCACGGATCGAATGCCGTATCCGTGACTGAAGATACGCAGCACACGATGTGGGTGGCTACCGATCACGGTGTGTCGAACATTACGCCACGACAGGACGAGAACGGTGTATGGAGTTTCACCATCCGAAACTTTAACGATCGCGACGGACTGCAGCCTGGTCCATTCAACCAGCGAGCCATCTTCTGCTCGAGCAAGGGAGAGCTGCTGATAGGCGGACAGGACGGTCTGGATATCATCAGTACAACGAAACTGGGTGAGGGCGATGTGAAGGAGAAACCCGTGTTCAGCGGCTTGGTGCTCTTTGACCAGGAGGTGGAAGTGGGCGAGAAGTACAATGGGCGCGTGATTCTGGACGAGGCCCTCGACTATCAGCGCAGCATCAGCCTGAAATACAGCGAGAACCAGTTTACCATCCACATGGCCTCAGACAATGGCGGTGTAAACAATTCAACCCGTTTCTGCTATCAGTTGAAAGGTTTCAACGATAAGTGGATCAAGACCACAGCAACCAATCCCGACATCACCTACATGTCGCTACCCCCAGGCAGTTATACCCTCTGTGTGAGGATGCTGAAGGACGACGGAACGATGGGCGAGGAGGAGAGCCAGCTGGAGATTACCATCGGATCGCCATGGTACAGCTCGTGGTGGGCCATACTGTGCTACATCCTGTTGCTGGTAGCCATCGTATGGTGGCGCGAGCCGCTGAAGCGCTTAGCGCAACGCGCGCATCGCATTAAAAACCGCCAGAACGGTGACGCCAACGTCGGCGAAGACGGCGAGCCACATGTTGGCGAGGCCGAAGGTGGCGAGCAGCAGGACGCTGACCTTGACGAGGATGGCGACGAATACGTTCTGCTTAGCGATGAAGATGGTGCGACGGGCGATACGGATGGCCGTAGCAACCTTTGAGGGCTGGTCGTCCATCAATACCACATCGGCTGCCTCGATGGCTGCATCGCTACCCAGACCACCCATGGCTATACCTACATCGGCACGGGCCAGAACAGGGGCATCGTTGATACCATCACCCACGAAGGCCAGAGGCCTTGATGAGGGGTTAGGGGTTAGAGAATTCCCGCTGACGCGCCTACCCGTAGCCTTTGAGGGGTTAGAGATATCATTTGAGCCCATCAAGTTCTCGATATGATTAACCTTGTCGGCGGGGAGGAGCTCGGCGTGGTATTCGCTGAGGGCGAGTTGGGTGGCGACGCGATGGGCCACTTCCTCGCGATCGCCTGTAAGCATCACCGTTTTCTCTACACCTAATGCCTTGAGTTGCGCAATGGCCTCTGCGCTATCCTCTTTGATCTTATCGTTGATGACGATGTGACCAGCATACTGGCCATCGATGGCCACGTGGATGATAGTGCCAACATGGTGGCAATCGTGCCACTTAGCACCTATCGAATCCATCATCTTGGCGTTACCCACGCATACTACCTGACTGCCCACACGGGCACGGATGCCATGACCGGCTATCTCTTCTACTTCAGTTACCTCGCAACCATCAGTGGCTTCATCAGGGAAGGCATCGCGGAGAGCGGCGCCAATCGGATGCGTACTATAGTGCTCTACATGAGCTGCGAGGTGCAACAACTGGTGCTCGTCGTAAAGGTCGGGGTGGATGGCCTCGACGGCAAACTGACCATGGGTGAGGGTGCCCGTCTTGTCGAACACCACCGTCTTGACCTTCGCCAGAATGTCCATATAGTTGGCTCCCTTGATGAGGATGCCTCGACGCGAGGCACCACCGATGCCTCCAAAGAACGTGAGGGGCACGCTGATAACCAGGGCGCAAGGACAACTCACCACGAGGAACATCAGGGCGCGATAAAGCCAGGTCGGTAGAGTGGTTAGGGGTGAGAGGTTAGAGGTTAGAGATATGACGATGAGCGGAACTATTGCCAAAGCCAAAGCAGCAAAGACAACCACGGGGGTGTAGATGCGGGCAAAACGCGTGATGAAGGCTTCGCTCTGCGACTTGTGCTCGCTGGCGTTCTCGACGAGTGAGAGGATTTTTGAAACGGTGCTCTCGCCAAAACTCTTGGTGGTACGCACACGGACCACACCTGAGAGGTTGACGCAGCCTGAGATGACCTCGTCGCCCACACCAGCCTCGCGAGGCATGCTCTCGCCCGTAAGGGCAATGGTATTGAGTGAGGTAGCGCCCTCGATAATCACACCATCGAGTGGCACCTTTTCGCCAGGGCGAATCACAATCACAGATCCAACGGCTACTGCCTCTGGAGATATGTCCTGGACTCCTTGACTCCCTGTCTCCTTGTCTCCTGAAGTCTCGATGTGGGCCACATCGGGACGGATATCCATGAGGTGGGCGATATTGTCGCGACTCTTGCCCTCGGCGTAGCCCTCGAAGAGCTCGCCTATCTGGAAAAAGAGCATGACAAACACAGCCTCAGGGAACTGAGTCTCGGCTCCAGGCAGGAAACCTATGAGCAGGGCACCGATGGTGGCCACCGACATGAGGAAATGCTCGTTGAAAGCGTCGCCATGACTCAAGCCCTCGATGGCCTCCTTGAGTGTGTCGTGACCAATGAGGAGGTAAGGAATCATGTAGATGAGCAACAAGTTGACAGTTGACAATTGACAGTTGACAATGATTCCCTTCTCGATGAGGACGGCGATGACGAGCAGGATGGCTGTGGCGATGATGAGCCAGAGCTGCTTCTTGAAAGAATGCTCATGATGATGCTCATGCTCATGAGAATGCTCATGGCAACTGCATCCTTGATGCTCGTGATGATGCTCATGAGAGTGCTCGCAACACTCGTGATGATGATGTTCGTGTGACATATTTTACCTTTTTACCTTTTTACTTTTTTACCTTTTAATTCTTTCTGGGTGCAAAGGTAAGGGGTTTCTTTCGCAACTTGGTTGCAAATTTTTGCCAAAACGTTTGTTCATGTCAAAGAAAGTGTGTAAATTTGTAGCGCATTATGAACATTTTTAAATGACCAACAACTATATGAGACAACTGCTGACGTGTATATGTCTTTCATTCTGCCTTGGAATGAATGCCGCATCGAATGTGATTCCCGATATGAAATTCCGTCGTCTGGACACGCGTGACGGACTTTCGAACTCGACAATTAACTTCCTGTATCAGGACTCCAGAGGATTCGTATGGATAGGTACCTCGTACGGACTGAACCGTTATGACGGCTACCGTTTCCGTACCTTCTATAACGATCCTAACGACACCACTACGCTGAGAAACAACTACGTGGATCGTATCTGGGAGGACCATCTGGGAAGACTGTGGCTGAAGCAAGGCATGAACTTCAGTATCTTCGACCCTGTGACGGAGCGTGTGAACCGTAATCCGACGACGGAGCTGACCAAGTGGGGCATCAAGGGCGGTATCGACCGATTCTATATTGACGCCCGTAAGCACGTGTGGGTGAAGACCTATGACGAAGGCGTGTATTGCTATAACCCCAAGAAGGAGAAATACACACTCATCAAATACGGCTATGCCGAGGAGGAATTCCCCAAGGAGTTCTGGCTGACCTCGTACGCTGAGTGGGGCGAAAAGCTCGTGGTAACATCGAGTGATGGTGACCTGATGGTGCTCGACGGTGAACACGGACGAGTGGTGAAGAAGGACAGTTGGATGCGTCAGAACGGCGGACAGCAGAGTGTGGCCTACGACCTATACGTGGACAAGCATGGCAACTTCTGGGTGATGTCGACCACCGTGTTTGTGTTCGACCAGAAGAACAAGAAATGGTATAACACGCTGAACGG
>Ga0310694_10003630_pt1 | contig 15113 bp, 16 predicted proteins | sample 174DNAGHGhighgp2_FD_203884 | JGI IMG/M metagenome (GOLD analysis project Ga0310694, IMG submission 203884) | Sheep rumen microbial communities from Palmerston North, Manawatu-Wanganui, New Zealand - 1742 DNA GHGhigh gp2 (v2) (version 2) | ecosystem: Host-associated > Mammals > Digestive system... | reverse complement strand
CCATCTCCTGCCCTTTCTCCACTGCATAGCGGGTACTGGCATCATTGGCACATACGACGGCTACTCGTTTCTTGTCACCTCGTTGCTGGAGGAAGACAATCATATCGTTCAGGTTTCTGATGGATTGCATAGGTTTTAACTATTTAGTGATGATCAACTACTCGCTCGATCTATTATCAAGTGCAAAGATAGTCAATTTGCCTGAACTGACAAAGCATTTTTCCGAAAACTTTGAATATGAAGAAGTTCTTGGAGGCGCCAGCCGAAAGAAGTTTCGGATCATAGCACTTCGTAACGACAAGAAAAGCAAGTTTTCTTTTTGTGTTTTTCGCGTTTTTTCGTAACTTTGCACCAAAATAACTAAAACTGAATAAAGATGAAGAAATATCTGTTATCGACAGTCTTTGTCTGCCTGACGGCTACGGCTCAGGAACAGGCACCGATGGTGCTGCACTATGACCGCCCCGCCGACTACTTCGAAGAGTCGCTGCCTATCGGGAATGGTAAACTGGGAGCCCTCGTCTATGGTGGCACCGACGACAACATCATCTATCTGAATGACATCACCCTGTGGACAGGAAAGCCTGCAGACCGCAACATCGACAAAGATGCTCACAAGTGGATTCCAAAGATACGCGAGGCCCTCTTCAAGGAGGACTATCAGACAGCAGACACCCTGCAACTTCATGTGCAAGGGCCTAATTCACAGTTCTTCCAGCCACTCGGCACCCTGCACATCAAGGACCTCGGACTGGGTGAGGTGACAGGCTACCAACGGAGCCTCAGCCTCGACTCCGCCATCATCCGCGACCGTTACGTGCGTGATGGCAACACCATCACGAGAGAGTATTTCGCCTCGCATCCCGACAAACTCATCGCCATCCGGCTCAGGGGTGACATCAACGTAAGAATCGCCCTGACGGCTCAGGTGCCCCACAAAGTGAAGAGTATCCCCACCCAACTGACGATGACAGGCCACGCTACTGGCGATGCTCAGGAGAGCATTCACTTCTGCACAATGCTCAACGTGAAGACCGACGGCGAAATCACGGCAGCCGACTCTTCGCTCACCATCACTCATGCCAAAGAAGCCATCCTCTATCTCGTCAACGAGACCAGTTTCAACGGCTTCGACAAACATCCCGTGCGTGAAGGGGCACCCTATCTGGAGAATGCCGCCGACGACATCTGGCACACCCAGAACTATTCATTCGACGACTTCTACACACGACACCTCACTGACTACAAAGCCCTTTACGACCGCGTGAAACTGCGCCTCTCGTCAAAAGCCAATACACCGTCGTATCACGAAGGTCCCACCGACGCCCTCCTGAAAACCTACACCGACGGCGGCGGACAGAGCCGCTATCTCGAAGAACTCTACTTCCAGTACGGCCGCTATCTGCTCATCGCCTCCTCCCGCACCCCTGGCGTACCAGCCAACCTGCAAGGTCTCTGGAGCCCACACCTCTGGTCGCCCTGGCGTGGCAACTATACCGTGAATATTAATCTGGAGGAGAACTACTGGCCCGCATTCGTGGCCAACCTTTCAGAGATGGCCCAGCCCTTAGACGGCTTTGTCAGTGCCCTTGCCGCCAACGGACAATATACGGCAAAGAACTACTACGGCATCACACAAGGCTGGTGCTCCAGCCACAATAGTGACATCTGGGCAATGACCAACCCCGTGGGCGAGAAAAACGAGAAGCCCGAATGGGCCAACTGGAACCTGGGTGGCGCCTGGCTCGTCAACACCCTCTGGGAGCGTTATCAGTTTACTCAGGACAAAGAATATCTGCGCCGTGTGGCTTTCCCACTGATGAAGGGCGCCGCCGACTTCTGCCTCAACTGGCTCATCGACAATCCAAAGGCACCGGGCGAACTCATCACGGCTCCCAGCACATCGCCCGAAAATGAATACAAGACCGACAAGGGCTACCACGGCATGACCTGTTATGGCGGAACTGCCGACCTGGCCATCATCCGCGAACTGCTTACCAACACCATCGCCGCCGCCTCAATATGTGGCGGTAGCAGCAGCGCTTACAAAAAAGCCCTCGCCCGGCTCCATCCATACACCATCGGACACATGGGCGACATCAATGAGTGGTACTACGACTGGGACGACTGGGACTTCCAGCACCGTCATCAGAGCCACCTCATCGGCCTCTACCCTGGAAATCATCTGACAGATGCCACCCTGCAGCAAGCGGCAGCCAAGTCGCTGGAAATCAAGGGCGACAAGACCACAGGCTGGAGCACAGGATGGCGCATCAATCTCTGGGCCCGCCTGCACAATGCCCAACAGGCCTACCATATCTATCAGAAACTGCTGACTTATGTCTCACCCGACAAGTATAGAGGGCCAGACCGCCGGCGAAGCGGAGGCACCTACCCCAACCTCTTTGATGCACATCCGCCCTTCCAGATCGACGGTAACTTCGGTGGCACGGCGGGGGTCTGTGAGATGCTGATGCAGAGTCAATGCACAATGCATAATGCACAATGCACAATTGAACTGCTGCCCGCCCTGCCTGAGCAGTGGAAAGACGGGAAAGTGAGCGGTCTCTGTGCCCGTGGCGGCTACGAGGTCAGTTTTGAGTGGAAGGACGGAAAGGTATGCGACTGCATCATCAAGGCCAAGAAGAACGGCACGGTTACCTTATTATATAACGGCCAGCAAAAGAAAGTCAAGTTGAAGACTGGCAACAACAATATCAAAACGTGGTAAATCAACAGATTAAAGAGTCAGACCTGAACAAGGCGAAGACATGGAGTGAGTCTGTCTTTATGGACGACGACCTCCTATTGACCGAACGAATCAACGAAGCCCCCATGCCCACAGAGCCACGACGGATGAACTTCATCCTCATCGGACTGTGTACCAGGGGAAAAATCATCTATCAACTTGACACCCGGGAGAAGATCATAATGCCGGGCGACATTCTTATCGTCAGCGAGCGACACGTAGTAGACCACTATCAACCTTCGCCCGACATGCAAGGACTGTGCATGATGCTGAGTGTGAACTTCTTCCACGAGATCATACAAAACGTGAAGGACATCAGTTCGCTGTTCCTCTTCTCCCGCACCCATCCCGTCATACATCTGGAGCCGAAGGAACAGGATACATTCAAGGAATACTTCCACGTCATTCAGAACAAGATAAGCGACAAGGACAACCATTTCCGCAAAGACCTGACCAGAACCCTGCTGCTTGCAATGTTCTACGACCTGAGCAATGTCATCTACCGCGTGCTGCACAATGACAAACCACAGACAAGGGCAGAAGCCATCTTCGCCGACTTCATCAGAAAAGTGGAAAACTGCTGTAAGCAGGAACGGCGCGTCAGTTGGTATGCCCAAGAACTTCACATCACGCCCAAATATCTTTCGGAGGTCATAAAGGCTGTCAGCCGCCGCACTCCCAACGAATGGATAGACGACTATGTAACCATGGAACTACGGGTGCTGCTGAAGAATACCAGCAAGAGCATCAAGGAAATCGCCCAGGAACTGCATTTCCCCAACCAGAGTTTTCTGGGGAAATACTTCAAGGAGCACGTAGGTGTCAGTCCGTCAGAGTATAGAAAGGGATGAAGCGACTTCGCACAGTTCGTCGTACCACGCCTGGCCGAATCGACGAACCAACGGGTCACGCAAGAACTGATAAAGACGAATGTCCTCCTTTACGCCTTTAGCAACAGCCGCCTTGCAGACGTCCCAGCGGTTATAGTTCAGACCGACAAGTCCATTGCCAAAACGCTTCTCACGGATAGGATAGAGCGCGCAACTGATTGGCTTGCAGAATCGGGTATACCCAGCCCTATAAGCCTTTTCCAAAGCACAGAGACAGCAATTCCGTATAGGCTGATGCGTATCAAAGTCGTCGATATCAGCGTAATAAGTAAACACGCAATCCCTGCCCCTGACAATGCTTGTCACGAGGTCGCCCTCCTGGTCAGTATAGGCCACCCCCTGCTTATCAATCACGCTCTGAGCCGAAGCGGATAAGTCCTGCCATACCGCATCGACGCATTCCTCTATCTCTGCGATCTCCTCCATTGTCACTGGGGCACCGGCATCCCCCTCCACGCAGCACTGCCCCTTGCAGACAGAGAGGTCGCAGCAGAACTTCTCCGTCAGAATGTCTGACGAGATCAGCACGTCACCAATTTGGAGGATAGGGGGAAGTTGCATATAGTGATCAGTGATTAGTGAATAGTTACCACTGGATAGGGGTGAAGCCGTTCTGCTGGAGATAGGCATTGCAGCGCGAGAACTGGTGCTGACCGAACCAGCCGCCACGATTCGCACTCAGCGGCGAGGGGTGTACAGACTCAAGCACGAGATTCTTCTGCCTGTCTATCATATAAGCCTTGCCACGTGCAAAACCGCCCCAGAGCATATAGACCAGATGTTCGCGATGCGTGGCAAGCGCCTGGATGGCAGCATCGGTAAACTTCTGCCAGCCCAAACTGCTATGACTGTTCGCCTGATGAGCCCTTACCGTCAGCGAAGCATTCAGCAACAGCACGCCCTGCTCAGCCCAGCGCGTGAGATTGCCCGACTGCGGGATAGGCGAACCGAGGTCATCCTGTATCTCCTTGAAGATATTTTGCAGCGAAGGGGGGAACATCACGCCATCCTGTACAGAGAAACTCAGCCCATGGGCCTGACCCGGCTCATGATATGGATCCTGCCCGATAATCACCACCTTCACCTTGTCGAACGGACAAAGGTTAAAGGCATTAAAGATCAGTTTGCCCGGCGGATAACAGGTGGTCTGCATATACTCCTGCCGCACCGCCTGAGTCAACTGTGCGAAATAAGGCTTCTCAAACTCCTGGCTGAGATGCACCTTCCATGAAGGTTCTATCTGTACATTCATTGCTGCACTCTTATGTTATGGTTTAGTCATTCCATGTCTGACAAGTGTAAATTTCTTATCTGCCATATCTACCTGTTTTACAACTGCAAAAGTACAACTATTATTTGGATTCCCCAAACAATTGCGGAGATTTTTAGCCTTCTGCCGAACATCTTCACGCTCGGCAAGGCAAACAAGTTTGTAAGTCCGGGTGACGCATTGACGAAGTTACAAATCTTTATTTCCCTTTTTTCTTCTTGTCGGATTGCTTCACTTCCCTTTCCGCCAATCTCTTGATTTTCTTCTCCACGTTATGACCGACCATATCCTCCATCTTGAGTATGCGCTCCAGATAGTCCTCGGCGTATCTCATAGCCGCCTCTTGAAACTTTGTCTTTGTCATTTAATGGTAACGGTGTTTGATAAGTCAATGAGGATAAAACCTCAAGGAGTGCTGTGTGAACACCACACACAGCACTCCTTGTTCAGTTAGTTGGTGAGTGTGTGCAGACGACTACTTAAAGTACTTTTTGGCAATATTAGCGGGAATCTCGACGGGTTCCTGCAGACCTGGGTTGTAGTTGGCAATGGGCTTTGTGCTCTGGCCAGGATCGCTGGTGAGGTATCCCTGGCGATAACCACCCTTGACGACATAATATTTGCCGTTCTTGACATAGAAGGCCTTTAAGGGAATTTCTTGTACATTGCCATAATCCTTGTACTCAGGATAGTCGGGACGATTCAAACCACGCCAGAATCCGCTAATGAGATAGACACCCAGAATACGGGTCGGCTTCAGTTCTGCCTTCACCTTGTTTTCGAAGCCTGGCTTATACTTCTTGGCATTCGGACCGACGTCCTTCAGGTCGTTGAGTGCATACTTGAATTCAGCACGACTTGCCTGACGCTCGGCTATCCAGACAGAATTGTCGGCACCATCGAGTTTGTTCTCGTCAGGGAAGTACTTGTCGTGGAAGAGAGCCTTGACACGGAGCAGTTCAGCATCGAACAGGTCGGCAATTTCAGCAGGCTCGGTGCCATAAGATGCAGCACGGTTAATCTTCTCGGCCAGTTCTCCGTTCATGCTGCGCATCCAGCCTTCTGGGTTCTTGCCGCCCAGCGAGCCTTCTACGTCGTGCAGATCCCATAGCAGCCTGATCAAGTCCTGTGCCACTGCCTGATAGTCGGCTTTGGCAGGTGCATTTATCGTTGCTGAACTCTGCAGGTCATAGTAACTATACACCTTCTGCTGCTCTGGGGACTTGTCGACCTCCAGAAACTTGAGCACCTCTTTGGTATCGTTGGGTACGAACTTGTGTACCTTTCCACCGTGGTAGCGCCATCCTGGAGGAGCCACCTCCATGCCACTGTTATTAGTCGTAGCATTGGTGACACCGTCGTTACTGTTGACAGGAGCGGTGTTATTGGTTTCCACCTTATCCTTAACGGCCTTCTTGGCTTTTTTCAACAGTCCGCCAATTTGAGCATCGGCTGTGTTGGCTACACACAACAAGGTTACGGCCAACAAACATTTTATAATTGATAGATTACGTTTCATAATTATTCTTTCATTATGTTTGATTTAGAAGTCATCGTTGCGTTGGTCCTTACCCTTAGCGTAGTAAGTCTTCTCGTTAGAGTACATGAACCATCCGTTCTTGTTGGTCGAGCGAACCTTTACGACATGGGGCACGGGATCCTCGAACGAGATTTCAGCCTTGGAAGCACCAGAGGGGTTGGGCATCAGCAGGATATTGCCAATGGTGGCGTTGAGTTGCGAGGAGTGCTCATAAGGAGCGATGTTGCTCCAGGCCACGCGAACCTTGTACGGACCGTTGTCGTAGCCGTAGCCTTTTCCGTTGGGCTTGTACTGATTGCCGGGCATGGCACCGTCGAAGAACTGGAACAGATTGTAGTGCTCGTAGAAACCGTTGGCATCCTTGTTGAAGTGGCCGATGCAAACGTTCTGGAAACTCTGGTTAGAGATACCATAGGTGTTCAGTGCATTGTACTGTGTGCCATACATATAGTCAATCATGTCGCGGCAGTCCTGGCTGCAATCCAGCAGACGGGGCCATACCAGATACATGACGGCGGCAATGAACATAGGGTTCTGGGCTGCCTCCACACGCGAACCGTCGGCATTCTCCATCAGCGTCTTCAGTTCGGCCACGTTGCGGGGCAGGCGGTTGAAGGTGAAGTCGCTGGCCATATACTTCTTGCCATCACCAACGAAGGTAATCTCACGGGCAGGCACGGAGTCGATGAGTGATACCGTCTCGACGGGAATCGAGTAAACAGATATCTTTTTGATACGGTCTACCTGATAGGGGTACTTGGCTACTTCAGCGCGGTTCTGCGCTGTATTGTACTGAGCGGTACGGTTATTTTCCAGATAGAAAGCAGCGTTCTCGGTAACGTTCGACGGGTTGGTGGTGCGGAAGGTCATGTTACCAGCCTTGCCGGAGTCGCCGTTACCGTTGCCGCGTGCCACGAGATTGCCGCCAGCCTGGAAGTCCAGATACTCGTGCTCGGGGTTGCAGTATGTGTAGTCATCCTTCATGCCTGAAGCGACACTGGTAGCACCGCCTGAGCCGTCGCTGACGATGGGCATGGTGAACTCTACGTGGAAATACTGCTGGTTGCTCTGTGCAAGTGCTGTCATGGCTACAGCGGCCACGGCGATGGTAGTAAATATCTTTTTCATAATAGTTGTTTTTTAAGCGTTTAATGTTTACTGTCTGATGATTACTTTTTAAAGAATTTGAGTGACTTGTTGCCTACCTTGACAATGTAGAAGCCAGAAGTGAAGTTACCCACCTGGACGGTTGTCACGCCGTTGTCAACGGCAGTTTCAGCCATCACATGGCCATTGAGGGAGTATATAGTGGCTTTGGTGGCAGCACCGCAGCCAGAAATGGTCATCTGCGAACTGATGGGCGACTGGAGTGTCAGACTCTCCTCGGCAGCGACGGTCTTGGGTGTCCCGATGCCAGTTGCCAGTTCTGCTGCTTCCTCCTTCGGGCCTCGGAAGAAATAGACGAAGTTGACATCACTCTCCGTCGTACCACCAATCTGCACGTCAAACTTCGACTGTCCGTCCTTGGCAAGCATTATTGGTAACTCCTTCATGTAGAAATATTTACCCGTACTGGTCAGCATGAAGATGGGCTTCGTCATGTCGATGGAAGACTCCCCATCCGTCTTGACATTGTACTTTGACAGGTCGATGTCCGAAGCATGCTTCTCGAACGAGATGCTCTCAACGCCCGTGGCACCATCGCCGTCCTTGACCACAATCTCGAAGGTGTTGCCGCCGTCAGGCACCACCATCATACTCACGCGCACCACCTCAATGTACTGTCCCGTGTTGGTCTTCAGACACATCACGTTCTTGGCAGCCACAGCATCGGCAGTGCAGCCTAACCCTGCTGCTATCATGACAGCAACGGCAAGGCTCTTTAACTTCTTTACTGTTCTCATGTCGTTTGATAATTGATTAATTAATAAAAGATGTAATTATAAAGTGTTATGGTTAATTTTGCAGAGTTTCTTCTCTACGTTATTGCCTATGATGTCCTCCATCTTGAGCAGCCGCTCCAGATAGTCCTCGGCATATTTTATGGCCGCGTCTTGATATTTCGTCTTTGCCATTTTAATGGGTAAGGTTTTCTGACTGCAAAGGTACGACAAACAGGACGAAACGCTGTTATCATTTCGTCAAGTAATGTTATCATTTGGTTTAATTTACCCCTTCCTGTCTATATATTGGGTGGGCGTCAGGCCAAAAGTCTTCTTGAAGGCTCGTGTGAAGTTGGGTGTGTCGTTATAGGCACAAAGGGTGGCAATTTCGGAGATGTTCAACTCAGGATGGTTGTCCAAAAGGTGACGGGCACGTCGCATGCGGACGGTCTGGATGAATGACTGTGGTGTCTCGTCGGTAAGTGCCGTCAGTCGCTGACGAAACTGGAACAGGCTCATACCCATTTGCTCCGCTACGTGGTTGGCATCAATCTGTCCAGAAAGTATCAGTTCGTTGATGGTGTTCAGTGTCGTCTCGATGAAGTCGCGGTCGGAGGCATTCAGCTCCACCATATCCTCTTTGACAGTGGTAGCGATTGCATTGTCGTATTGCTCGTTCAGCTCATCGTATTTCTCGCGTAATTCCTTGATGTGGGCACTCAACTCCGCATTGATACGTGTCTGACGCTGATGGCGTCGGCGCATCAGCAGCCAGATGACTATAGCAACCATGGCCAGCACCACAGCAATAGCAATAGCCCACATCTTGGCTTTCCGCTCGGCATGGTTTTCTATCTGTAGCCAGTCATTGCCGAATTCGGCATTATAAAGGGCCAGTTTGTCGGCTGACGCCTTATTGTAGATAGAGTCTTTCAGGTCGTTGAAGCGGTCCAGTTGGTGCTTGGCCTCGTCGGGATCGGCTTTCCATAGCGACTCATAGAGTCCTCTGCGGGCATGAACCTCATTATAGATGTCGCCTAATCTCATGAAAATGTTAGCTGCCTCCTGATAATAGGCTGTTGCCTCCCGTTCTTTATGTTGTGAGAGCAGTGCCATACCCATCTTGTTGCAAGCAATGCCAAGTGATTGCTGATTGCGTGTCTTTCTTAGGAAGGGAATGACATCTCTCAGTGTTTTCTCTGCCTCCTGATACTGGTGTAGCCCAATTAAGATGGAAGCCTTCTGAGCCTGTCGCACCATGACCTGCGGCTCGTTGCCCATCTGCTTGTCTATATCGTAGGCTCGCTCAATGTAGGGCAGTGCCTTCTCGTCATTGCCCTGCGCATGATATACCTCCGAGGCCATAGCCTGCAGAATGGCCATGCGGCTGGGGTTGTCGGCCTGTTGCGCCTTCTCAATCCCCATCAGTACATATCTTTCTGCCTCCTTCGGCTGGTTGGCACCCAAATAGATGGCTGCCAATGTGTTCAGACTCGACGACATCAGGTCATTGTCGCCCGTCTTCTCATCCATCGCATAGCATTGCTTGGCATATCGGGCCGCCTCGTCGTAGTCGCTTAGTCTTATGTTGATGATAGCCAGCAGGTTCAGACAGTCGCTTTCGGCCTCAGTACCTTTCGTCAGCGGCAGTGCCTCCTTAGCCACCCGCAGTGCCTCCTGATACTGCTGTGCCCCATACAGACTATCGGCCCGATCCACCAGTGCCGTTGCCAAGCCGCTTTCGTTGGCTGCGGCTTTGTCACCACCGCTATTTGTCCCGTATGCGGAGACATTGCCTCCACACCATGCCATCACCACTATTGCTGCATAAATAAAGTAATCTCTAATATTCATAATTTTCAAATTGTGCCTGCAAAGGTACAAATAAAAAATTGAAAAGTTCAAATATATTTGGCTTTTCTCTTACTAATTCGAACCTTTGCGCCCATTCACTATTTCCAGTATTATCTTCGTCAGGGGTAACAAAAGACAATCATTGCGATAGTTCCAGCCACCGCAATGATACGAAAAAGCATTCAGCGGAGCACTTCCAAATGCCCGCCGAATGTTAGCAAGTTGTCATTCTTTGACGGTTCCATCCGTCTTAGATGGTGAGTCTATATCGGCAAGAATTTCATCCTTGACCTCGTTAATTGGGTCAGTGACTTCCCTTGCACCTTTCTTGAATTCGCTGATGCCCCTGCCCATACCTCGCATAAGTTCTGGCAGTTTCTTTCCACCAAAGAGCAACAAAGCAATGCCAGCAATGAGCATCAGTTCGGTTGTGCCGATAAACAGCAGTTGTGATACCATATCATACTTCGCTTACTACAAGTGTAATCTCGCAGGTCTGGAAATTGATTTCCCAGTTACCTTTCGGATGACTCTCCCATCCATACTGCTTGGCCTTGCTGTCCCACCACTGCTGAAATTTGGTTCCATTCTCGCCCATGTCCTTCACTAGTTTCTCGTACAGCTCGTCATTGTCTACAGTGACAATCTTGGCCAATTCCGACAATCCATTCTTACGTTCGAAAAGCGCCTGTATCTCATTACGCTCCTCTGGGGTCACTTGCCCCACAATCTTTCTTATTTCCATTTGTTTACAATATTAAAAGGGTCTAATTCTGTCATTTCATCTATTGGCCGGCTATCAGTCAATCTGATTCCAGCATCATTCAGTTTCATTTGCAAATAACGCGATGCATTGCGCTCCAAGTGTGCTACCACGCACTGCTGATGCGATGGCGTATTGGCATCCAGTGTCAACCGCTGGTTCATCCAGATACAACGTCTGCACTGATAGGCATCGCATTGACGGCAAATCGGGGCATGGTCAAGGCGCAGCAACTGCGGATTCTTGATGTCGAGTCCTGATTTCAGGTCGCCTACACTTTGGCCTTCATCTTCGTAGTAGAAGGCGGGACAGAAATAGAATTTCCCGTTTGGAGCCAGTGTGACATTGCTGTCACCCGCTCCGCAGTTGTTCATCTCTTTCAGTATCAGGCGGTCGGTAAGCAAGTTCAGTTGTACTGCCCTTCCTGCCTGATATGCCTCCACGACCTTGTCAGCTATTGTCTCTAATGCCTGCTTATAGCTGTCAGTGTCTTTGTCTGTCAGCGTTTCCACATCTGTCAGCACGACGTTCAGCCTTGCCACATGTCCAAGCCACTTCGTCAGTTTCTGAACGCTGTCGGCCAGTTCCTGCCGAGTGCAACGGATGATACACGTAGCCCCATCAAGGACTTCGTCATCCCAGCCACTTAAAACTATGACATCCGCGCTGTCACAATTCTTGTCGGGCTTGATGTCCGTATGGTCTATAGAGTCTATTGCTTCCAAGTAGTCCGACGGCAGTTCATAGTCGGGGTAGACAAACTGGACGTTCAGGTTCTCCTTCATGGCGAACATGACACCTGCCTTCAGATCTTCAAGACAGATGAGTCTGCGTTCCTTTTGCTTAGCCTCATAATGACAATACGACACGCTTGTGTCATCCAATAATATAATAAGGTGTGTCAGCATATCGGTTCCTTGACTTTTGATTTCTGTTTCTCATATTCCTCATGCCTACCCTCCAACTCCAATTTGCGGAACAGTTTGTTCCAGTAGTAGTTGTTGGCACGTACGCGGGCTTTGTGCATCTTGCAGATTGCCGTAGAGCGTTGATAGACCGTATGCGTGTCTGCTGCGTCATAGTTCTCACCCTGACACCACGCACACCCGCTGGCCACCTCACAGTCTATACACTCTGGCTTACTCTGCGTGATACGGTCCAGTGTCAAGAAGGGGCGCAACTTGTTCTGGTCGATACCGTCATGTATATTGCCGATCACCCAGGCGGGCTTGCTTCTTAGTGAGTAAGCAGCAAAGCGCATACAAGGATAAAAATTCCCCTTTGCATCAATTGCAAGCATTAAACCAGCCCCGCACCAATTTTGATTGTCGCGCTCTCTGTCTAAAGGCTTGCCGATATGTTCCATAAAGAAAGAACAGCTAAAATCTTCATATAATTTCCCGTCGATGATAGCATCTGCCAATTCTATCAGTTGATTCTCAAACAGATTATCATCACCATCTTTCCAAACATCTTCAAAAACACAATTTATGTTTACCTCCTTAATACCTAACGAATACAAATGCAAAACGCTCTCAACTATGTAAGGAATATCTGCTGAACTTATGGTAACCTTGGTGGACGCTTCAGGAAATTGTTTTAACCATAACGGAATGTTTTTTACGACATCATCATATGACCCTCGCTCTTCCTCTGGCAATGGGATAATCCCTTGTTCCATCTTTTGAGTTTTCCATATTCTATTTAAATCGTGTTTTCGTTTTGTGCCATCGATAGTTATACCGATACTCAGATGATTTTTATTCTTCTCTATAAAACGTTGGACTTTCTCTGTATGATAGTTAATGCCATTTGTAGAAAAAGAGAATCGATATGAGTTGAACCAGTGGTGATTTCTCCTATACATTTCCACTTTAAGATAGTCACATATTTTGTCTATCAGGTCTATCTCCAAGAATGGCTCCCCACCTATGAAATCCCAGACTACGGACTCCTGGCGATATTCTTGTTCTCTGTTGAGAATGAAATCTATAGCCTGTTTCGCTACTTCAAAGGTCATTTTCTCTTTGGAATTCTTGCCTACTAAATAGCAATACTTGCAAGCTAATTGACAATCTTTCGTGACAATAAACGTAATGTTTCTTGCCATTCCAGACTGCCACACTCCTGCTGACTCTTTAATCAATTCAGTTGCCATACTTATTTCATCCAACCCCTACAAGTTCCCGTACACAAAGACTGGCAAGCAAAGGCTCCACAAGTCTGAATGCAAGTCGTTTTACAACCTCCGACGCAACCAGTTTGGCAATCCCCCTTGCAGCCTCCCGTGCAATCATCAGCACAGTTTCGACTGCAATTATATGTACAATCATCAGCACATGTTCTACTGCAATAGTACGTACAGTCATCTTTACATGTTGCCGTACATTTTGTCCAGCAGTCCTCAGAACAGCCTTTGCTACAAGCATTTGTACAAGACGTATCACAATCGTTGGCACAATTTTCGGCACACGATGTTGTGCATTTTCCCTTACATTCTCCAGTGCAGTTAGCCCCACAGCTACTTGTGCATCCTACGGCACACTGGCCTTCGCAAGTTCCCTTACAATCGCCTTTGCATCCTCCTGTGCAAGTTGTACTGCACTCACCCTTGCATCCTCCTGTGCAAGTTGTACTACACTCACCCTTGCAGTTTCCTGTGCAGGTAGTGCTACACCCAGAAGAACAACTATTGGCGCAGTTGGAGCAGGTTGAACTTTTAGAACTGTCAGAGCAAGTACCACTACACGTTGTACTGCACTCACCCTTGCAGTTTCCTGTGCAGGTAGTGCTACACCCAGAAGAACAACTATTGGCGCAGTTGGAGCAGGTTGAACTTTTAGAACTGCCAGAGCAAGTACCACTACACGTTGTACTACACTCACCCTTGCAAGTTCCCGTACAAGCGCCAGTACATCCGGAAGAGCAACTATTAGAACAGTCGGAGCAGCCACCGCTGTTGGCATTGCTCTTCGAACAACCGCCTTCACAACTTCCGCTACATCCTCCCTCACAACCGCCAAGGCAGGAGCCTTTACAACTGGTGTCGCACCCATCCATACAGGCTGCTTCGCATCCATCACATTTAGTACACGATGTCAGGGTACTCATGACGATAGTGGGACTAATCACTACTGCACCTATCATCGGCAGCAATCTCTTCGAAGCCTTCTTGAAGAAAGTCCTTCGACTCATCATTTCATCTTTATTCATAATATACGGGTGTATTATAATTAATTCGTTTGTCAAAAAAGTGCTCTTTTCGAAGCATGCTACTCCCATGTCCTACTAAGTGCTGTCTTGGTTTTCTGTCATGACGGCAAGTTGCCTCATTTGGTATCTTTTTTCGCAATCTATGTTTTTGCCTACTTGGGCGGCCTCCGGCTCGCCCCGTCGGCAAAAAACACAGATTGCTCTATATTTACTCTCTCTTTGGGGAAGATCTATTGCAAGGCAAGACGGAGACCTTGGGTGCCGCTCGTGCCCGTCAGCGTCCCGTAGCCCCGAAGCGACACACGGCAGCCCCTGGCAAAGCTGCCCCAACTGCCGCCACGGTGCACGCGGTAAGAGCCTGTAGACGGTCCACTGGGGGAAGTCTGAGCATTGCTGCTATAGTCGTCATACCAGTCCTGACACCACTCATCCACATTGCCACTCATGTCGTAGATTCCCAACTCGTTGGCCTGTTTTGTGCCAACATCGCGAGTGGTTTCATTGCTGAAATCATTATACCAAGCCACATCGTCAATGGTATTGCTTCCTGCATACTTATATCCCTGACTCTTGGTGCCGCCTCGAGCCGCGAACTCCCACTCAGCCTCCGTAGGCAGGCGGAACTTCTGGCCCGTCATTTGGTTCAGTTTGGCAATAAAGTCTTGACAGTCATTCCACGATACTTGTTCCACAGGCCGCTTATTTCCGCTAGAATATGAAGGGTTGCTCCCCATTACCACGTTCCAGAGTTCCTGCGTCACCTCGGTTTCTCCTATATAGTAAGCATTGAGTGAAACCTGATGGACGGGCTTTTCATAACTAGTAGCATCATCCACTTGCTCTGCCGTTGCGCCCATCCAGAACGTCCCACCGTCTACGCGTACCATATTGAATGATACGCCGGCAACATTGTAGGTCTGTTTTGAAGGATTCGTCGGATCCTGGGGCCCT
>Ga0310694_10003627_pt1 | contig 15119 bp, 13 predicted proteins | sample 174DNAGHGhighgp2_FD_203884 | JGI IMG/M metagenome (GOLD analysis project Ga0310694, IMG submission 203884) | Sheep rumen microbial communities from Palmerston North, Manawatu-Wanganui, New Zealand - 1742 DNA GHGhigh gp2 (v2) (version 2) | ecosystem: Host-associated > Mammals > Digestive system... | reverse complement strand
CCCACTTTTTAAAAGCGAGTGTGACAAGCATATCATCAAGGACGAAATCCTGCCAAAATGGAACTACCTTGTCAAATGCAACTGAGGACATAAATAATACCAACTTATTTTTTAACGATTACTTAATTGGAATTTGCTTGTATGTCAATATCCAAAATACTTCTTACAATATACATTCATTGTGCTGTCATATCTTTCGCTACAATCTTTGTCGCTGATCAAGAGATGACCGGAATTGGGGAAGACAATCAGGTCGTAAGACTTGCCAAGGCTATCGTACCGGGCTTGTAGTTGCCGGTAGTTTTCCGGTTTCACTAAACCGTCATTTCCCCCGTAAGCAAAAATGGCAGGTAGTGCCGTCGAGTCATTAATGTATGCAATGGGCGAAGCCTGCAACTTAATACTGTCGAGCAATTCGGGTGTAAGGGCTGAAACATCCCTGTGCTGCCCAGTGCAACTGAAGGCGAATTTCTCGACATCTTCGGCCTTCGCGTTTCCGTCGTATGGAAACAGGATGCGCAAGTCAGAGGGTCCTACCTTGATGGTTGCAAAGCGTAGCGGAAGACAATGGGGCCGGCCGTACGCATACATCATGGCCAGATGCCCGCCAGCCGACGTGCCTCCGATAGCCATTTGGCGGATACGCACCCCCTTCCTGGCTGCAAATTCTTCAATATGCTGTATGCATGAACCAATCTCTTCGAGCATGGTAGGGATAGAAACTCCGTCTTCATTCAGAAGACTGTAGTTCATCGTAGCCGTGGCATATCCTTTCTGCACCCATGAGTAGCAGTCGCCATGGTGTTCGTTCTTGTCTCCACCCAACCACGATCCGCCATGTACATACAGGATGAGAGCAAGACTTTCCTGCTGTGCAGCATCATTTGGCAGATACAGGTCGTATGTGTTGTGCTCACGGCTTCCATAAGCCACATCCGTAAAACGCTGGCCGTATTCATCGCTCCACTTGGGTCTATTCATATATAAGGCAACTGCGCCGGCGATGCATATAAGCAAAAGAGCTCCCAGCAGACAACCACATCCCTTTTTGATACAACTTTTCATATTACATCCGACTTAATCGAGATTTGTCTTATTGGTGACAAAGATACGGCATTTTTCTGATTTACGCATCAACAATCCAATAAGTACTGAAAAAATTATCAGTATTATGTCATTTTGCGGCCTCATGATTATGCTGTACTTTTGTAGTCGTAATGGAGAGCGCTGCCACCAATGCATCTTTAATCTAAGACGGAAATAACATAGTAGAAAACGAAGAACATTTACCCACAAAAATACAATGGAAAAGAAAACAATCATCACTTGCAGTAATTCTTCCGATGAATATTGATAATCATATTGTCCTCCGCGTCCAATCTGTCCATCAGTTCATCGAAAGAATGTTCCAATTTGAACTGCAATTCCTCAGGGTACAAAGGGTATAGTTGGTAAAAGGCCACTTTTTTGCCGAATAATCCCAATTTAAGCGGCTTCACCTCTTGCCCGTTTTTTCCTATGGAAGACATAAGTACACAAGAATTGAATCCCGTGTTTTCTGCCACAGTACTTCCATCATCAGTCAGTAGGACATCATGGCTTTCACAAAGCCAGTCTTCCGCCATTATAGGCAGACGGGCGATGGTCTTCAGCATTCTGATAGGCCAGTAGTCTTCTTCCTTGGCAGATTCCAAATTCCAATCTTTGGGAAGGAAGATGACGTATTCAGCCCTTTCGCATACATACGAGCTCAGAGCTTTAGGCACATTCATCTTATATGCACCAGCACCCATCGTGACAAGGGTGTAATAGGGGCGCTCCTCTGTTGGAGGCACAATGACGATGTCGCAATGGATGTCGGGTGAGACCATCTCATGGCCCACAAAATCAGATTCTCCGTATTGCTGCTCAATGTAGTCGGAGACCTTGTCCAATTCCTTTTCAGAGTAATAATACAGTGGAACGGCCTCTTTCTTGTCTTCTTCCATAGATTTTGTTGTTTGAGCGCAAGTCAATGTGAATAACGCGGTTATAAATATTATGTTGATGAAAAATCTTCTGCTTGACATGATTTTCCAATTAGTCTTTATTGTCCAATCCAAAAAACGGGGAAGATATCAAACGGGGCAATAATCTCCATACTGTTTCACCTGACAATCTTCGCTTTCTGCAAGTCCGTCATATCGTCCCAGAACAGCTCTGCGTCAGCATCTGTGAAGCCCTCATTGGACATTTCACCAAGAATGGCCTTCAACAGTTCTCTGTCTGCTATGTGCAATCCGTCTGCCACATCTATGGGGCAGGCCACGATGTCACCGAGTGAGCCGACATGCACGTTGGTCACGCTGATGGCGCCGCCAATCTTTCGCACCTTGATGCGGATGTTTGCCCCATATTCAGGCTTGATGTCCTTCAATTGCCGAAACAGAGCATTGCCCTGAAAGTCATATGGGTTGACAGATTCTATGAGTTGCCTTAGTGTCATTCGAACGCCTCCCTCAATCGTTTTGGCAATTTCGAAAGCACCAACCTGTATGAGTCACGTATCCACTGCCTGACAAGGGCGTCATCCATCATCTCCAAGTAGATGTCGTTCCAATGTGCCTTGTTCAGGTGATAGGCAGGACATACTCCCTCATACCGTTCCCTCAGTTGTTGTCCCATTTCCGGCAGCAGCTTGACGGCACAGGTGGGTTCGGGTGATTCGAGCCATATATGCAGGAATATCTTTCCTCCTATACGGAAGACCAACCAATCGGGGCCATACGGCATGTCCTCCGTGGCCCCTTTCAGTGTCAATGCATATTCACGCACTTCCTCGATGTTCATTGCGCTTTCTTTTCATATTATCTCACAAAATTAAGTATAAAAATCCATTCAGACAATTAAAACTCAATTTTTTCGGCAAAAGGAGACATTTTTACGGTGGCGATACGGTGAAATTACTGTTTCAGTTATGATAAAAAGGAAATAAGTGGTGCAATATACCCCAAAATATATCCTATAATATTGGTGTCCGATTAAAATTGAAATCTTCGATTTTCAGTTTGTAACTTGTTGATAATCAACAATAAGTACTATGTTTTTCGAAATCAAGCCCTATTGACCCGTAAAGTCGGTACAGGTAGTTGTAGACCGCCTCGAAGAAAGCCGTGGCGCGCCTCTTGTTCGCATCGGCAAGCGTGCTGCGGCGGACAAGGTAGTCCATGCCCAGATGCCTATGCGACTTACGTGCGACTCGAAACCGAGTACAACCTCGCGCAGGGAGGAAGAATTGGTCAACACGGCATACGGCATGGTGATAAGATGGGTGTAAGAATCAAGATGCTTGGTGAAACGATTCATCCCCTTCTCCCCGGCCAATATGTTAATTTTATCCATGCTCATCAATTTACTACTTGATTCTGCATCGGTTGTTCGCATAAAAGTTGTACCTTTGCCCATGGCTTGAGTCTTTTTGTTTAGTAAATGCAAAGATACGAACCTTAGGGGATTGTCCAGTGGGATTTGTCCTCCTTTTTATGACTTTATCATTTTTCGTTTATCTGACACCAATAATTTAAAATCAAATTATGGAACAGAACAAAATTATCATATATCAAACCGAGGACGGACAGACACAGATTGATGTCCGCATGGAGAATGAGACCGTATGGCTGACGCAAGCCCAGATGGCGGAACTGTTTCAGACAGACCGCACATCGATAGTGCGCCATATCAACAACATATATAAGGTTGAGGAATTAGACCGCGAGTCAACCTGTGCAAAAATTGCACAAGTTCAAATGGAGGGAAGCAGGAAGGTGACCCGTTTCATCCCATATTTCAACCTCGATATGATTATTTCGGTGGGATATCGTGTGAATTCCAAAAGAGGAATCAAGTTCCGACAGTGGGCTAATCGTATTCTGAAAGAATACCTTGTCAAAGGATATGCTGTCAACCAGCGCATACACAGCGAGCAAATAGCAGAACTGCGCCAACTGGTGCAGATGGTGGGTCGCACCATTCAAAACCAGCAGATAGAACCAAATGACGAAAATGGACGGAGCAGTGAGAGCCATCATGCTTGCATGAATGGCCGAGTCGCGTCGGACATAGACGAAGTCAACCAGGCTTTGTTCGACATTGTGGTGGACTACACCTATGCTCTCGACACCCTTGACGACTACGACTACCAACGTCTGCACTTGGCTGAAACCACCCAGGAATACAAGTTCCATGCTACTTACGAGAATGCCATGGAAGCCATCAAAGCTCTGAGGGATAAATTCGGAGGCAGTTCACTCTTCGGCAATGAGAAGGATGACTCTTTCAAAAGTAGCATCGGACAAATCTACCAGACATTCGGCGGCGAAGAGCTCTATCCCAGTGTGGAGGAAGGGAGGGATCGCGATGTTGATAACATCGTGGTGGGTACCGGCAGCCATGCTCCTCTATCTCGTCACCAAGAACCACTCGTTCAGCGACGGCAACAAACATATTGCCGCCACGCTATTCCTGTGGTTTCTCAATAACAACGGCATCCTTTATCGTCCTGACGGCACCAAGCGGCTGGCAGACAACACGCTTGTAGCCCTCACCTTGATGATAGCCGAACCGACGCACGAACAAGAGCAGAGTCAAACTTGTTTGAACTATGCCGCGTGAGAAGGAGGAAGACGAAGTCAAAGTAAGACCGAGGAAAAGGATGTCATGGTGAAGGTGGTGGTGAACTTGATCAATCAAAAGAACTATTAGAGAAAGCAAATGCAGAGAATTCGTGCCACAGTTGCATGTCTTCATTAACCAAGACAAACTACAATGAAGAAACTGCTTGGAATATTGTTACTGGCATTTCCAGTGCTGATACAAGCACAGCCACAGAAGGCCATCGTGAGTGGCGTAAGTTGGTACGACCAACGGGGCGAGACTGTCTCGGCCCATGGCGCCAACATCATTCGCGATGGAGGACGCTACTATCTGTTTGGCGAGTACAAGACCGACTCAGCCAATGTCTTCACCGGATTCAGTTGCTACTCTTCGGACAATCTGGTGGACTGGCGTTTCGAGAGCATCGCCTTCAAGCAACAATCTGATGGCCGCATGGGACCCAACCGCGTGGGTGAGCGCCCCAAGGTGCTTCGTTGCCCTGCCACTGGCGAATACGTGATGCTGATGTACACTGACGACTTGCGCTACAAAGACCCATGCACCTGTTATGCCACAAGCAATACCATCACCGGTCCCTACGAGTTCCGAGAGCCAATACTCTACAAAGGACAGCCCATCAAGCGGTGGGACATCGGCTCGTTTGCCGATGACGACGGTCACGCATATCTGTTGGTGCATCATGGCGGCATCTATCGTCTTGCGCCCGACTTCCATTCTCTCGACTCTTGTCTGATGAACGGCTTGGAAGGTGCGGGCGAGAGTCCCGCCATGATGAAGAAAGACGGCGTATATTATTGGATGTCGAGCCACACCACCTTATGGGAACGCAACGACAACATGTACTGGACATCGCGCTCGCTCGCAGGACCATGGGAATACCGTGGCGAGTTCTGCCCCAAGGGGACGCTCACATGGAACAGCCAGTGCTCGTTTGTTCTGCCTCTGGAGAACGGCACGTTCATGTATATGGGCGACCGCTGGTCGTTCCCCCGTCAACGCAGTGCCGCCACCTATGTGTGGCAGCCCCTCACGGTGAGCAACGGCACACTGAGCATTCCCGAATATATGGAGGCGTGGAGCCCAGAGACGATGCAACCCGTCACAGTCAAAGGCAAGAAAATTGGCAAGAAGTGGCAGTCTGAGACCGTTGGCGACAGTTTCACAGTTTCATTCAAAGGCAGTCGCATTGCCCTCTATGGCACGACCGACGACCAGAGCGGCTATGCCGACATCACCATCCGCGACAAGCGAGGCCGCGAGGTGTTCCGTGGCACGGTCGATTTCTACAGCCTTGTTCCCGCCACGGGCATCCGCTTTCTCTCTCCTATGCTACCAAAAGGGAAATACACGCTGGAAGTGAGAGTGTCAGAAATGAAGCCCAACTGGACCGACAAACGCCGCAACCAATATGGCAGCAAGGGACATAAGGTTGAGATAAGCGATATAAGCATACAATAAACCAAGGAGGCAGGGGTGCTCAGCACACCATAGATGCACTGTTTGCCATTCTTGATCCACAGTTCTTACTCTGCTTACGGCTGAGCAGAATCTGCCTCCAACTTCTGAAGCACCACAGGCTCCATCATGCCAGAGCGGAGCAATGGTGTATCCTTCTCAAAGAACTTGAATGAGACGACTGCCTTGCGTTTGGTAGGGCGCGGCAGTCCCTTGCTGAGCCAGTCGGTCCCGATGCCTATATGCGCCTTGACTCCATGCAGATGACACCCAACAGGAAAATCAACCGCAAGGCGCTGCCCATCCCCGAACTGAAGCGCAGCATCGACTTCGTGGCTCCCGAAGGGGAGATGTGACAACTCTTTGCCCGTATTTTCTCCGAGGTGCTTGGCATCGAGCAAGTAGGCGCACTCGACGATTTCTTCGAGATAGGAGGCACCAGTCTCAATGCCATCAAGGTCATCGTCGAAGCCAGAAAAGCCGACGTGCAAATCGTCTTCAACGACCTCTTCAACCAAAAGACGCCAAGGGTATTGGCCGACTTTGTGATCTATGTGTCGTAGACCCAAGACCATGATCCGCTTCATGATGCGGGAAGCGAGGCGATAGGGCAGAAGGCCCCAAGCGACTCCTCCGCTTTCTCCGCACTGCTCGGCAAAAACACCCTCGACGCCTTCCGCAAAAGTGACCGCCGACCCGTCGGCGACGTGCTGCTGACGGGTGCCTATGGCAACCAACATACAGCCAAACCATCAGAATGAAGGTGTAAGGTTATAAACACTACGGGAATTTCGGGTATTATATTTCTGAACAAGACTCAGTTTGACAACTACGTTCGCAACCATGATGGTGAGCACGGGTGCCACCCCTTGTCAAAGGTTTGGCGAGATGGAGCATACCCAGTTGTCCAGGTTCCACGAGGGAGACGCCGCATTAGGCAAACCACCGACAATGTGAGCACCTTCTTTCCTTAGTAGTTCACACAATTCCTTTCCTGCATCAGGGTTCTGAATGTTTCCAAGTGCAACAAATAAAGCGAAGTTTTTTCCACTGAGTTCGTTTCCGCAAAATGTCTGAAAGGCATACTGCCAGTGTGGTGTCAAGTGACCGTCAGCCTGGTATTCCACAGCAAGCACAAAACTCTGGCCGTTTTCCAGATGCCTGTGGTTCACGCTTTGCACACTGATGCTTTCTGCACCCAGCAAGTCGGCTATTTCTTCAGCCATTGCCTGACAACTATCGTACACGACGATGATGGATTCATGTTTCATTTTCCTATTATTTTAATACCTTTTTCTGTTTGATGTTGAAATCGCTTAAGGATTGAATGTGGTTTTATGGTAAAAAGGAGAGATGCTGTCTCACGACAGGTCCTCTCCAGGTAAAACTTATATAATACACTTCAATCGATATATGAGCGAATTCAATGTTATAACATATGTGAAACCCCGATGAAATAGAGCAAGACATATCCAAAAACCATACTGACGATGCCTGTGATGACACCTATTTTCGCCATATCGTTTTGATGGACAAGGTTGGTGGCATACGCCAATGCATTTGGTGGTGTCGAAATGGGCAGCACCATGGCACTGCTTGAGGCGATGGCCACACCGATGAGGATGGTTGGTGTTCCACCTATTGCCGATAGTTTGTCACCCATGGCCGAACAGACCACCACGAGAATGGGCATAAGCAGGGCGGCTGTGGCCGAATTGGAGATGAAATTGGAGAGTATGTAACAGAGGAATCCCGACAAAAGCAGGATGAGCAATGGCGAGAACTCTCCAAAGGGGATGCTCTTGACGGCGAGTGCAGCCAACCCTGATTCATTCAGTCCGTAGCCAAGGGCAAATCCTCCTGCCACCATCCAAATGACGCTCCAATTGATTTCCTCCAAGTCGCGGCGGTCCACCACACCCGTCAAAGAGAACACGACGAATGGAATCAACGCGACGGTATAGGAATTGATGCCGGTGACCGAATCGAGCAGCCATAAGCTCACAGTGACGATGAAGGTGACGATGACAATCTTGCTCTTCAACCCTGGTTTCATACCTCCTTCGATGTCCAGTTCGATGGTCTTCTGCGTGAAAGGGAAAAGTTTTTTGAGCATCACCCACCCGAAGAACAACAACAGCAAGACAAGCGGCACCATGAAAAGCATCCATTGCCCGAAGCCTAACTGCAAGTTCAGTCCCTCAGGGTCGTTGAGGTATTTCAGTGCGATGGTGTTGGGCGGAGTGCCGATAGGCGTGCCCATTCCTCCGAGATTTGCTGCAATGGGAATGGAAAGAGCTAATGCCATCCTGCCCTTTCCTTCTGGCGGCAACTGCTTGAACACCGGCGTGAGGAAGGTCAGCATCATCGCTGCCGTTGCCGTGTTGCTGACAAACATGGAGAAAAGGCCTGTGATGAGTAGGAACCCCAAAAGCACCATCTCGCTTCTTTTTCCAAAAGGTTTCAGCAGCACCTTTGCCAACAGGGCATCCAGTCCTGTCTTTGTGGCTGCGATGGCCAGAATGAACCCTCCGATGAACAACATGATGACGGGGTCGGCAAAACACGCCATCACCCCCTTGTAGGAGAGCAATTCACCAACCTTTTCTGGTTGGCACATCCATTTCACACCGGAGTCGCTGCAAAACAACAGCATCATTCCGATGATGGCGACGCTGGTGGCCCATGATGGCACAACCTCGAGCACCCACATCAGTGTAGCAAAGACGAAGATGGCGATGATGCGTTGCTGGACCACATTCAGTCCCTCGATGCCGAATGAACTACTTGGCAGATTCCACAGTAGAAGTGTCAGAAACACCACCACGATGGCCTCGACCGTTTTCTTGAACACCCTACCGGGTTGAAACCGCCTTTCAAGACGCACACTATGATATGCATCCACAAGGTGGAACCCATTGAAGTTCTTGAACATAACAATCCCTTCCTTTGGCTATTTATTAAAATAAAAATTGCGCCAACCGTCACCATACATCGTGGAGAAGTGGCATATTAACCGTTGGAAGGCTGGTCTTCTGACTTTCCTCCACCTTGAAACGCCTTCTCGCCCAAACGGGCAATGGCTTGTCGTGCTTCAAGGCCATAACGGAGTTCACAGCTGCGGGACAGTCGGAGATTCACACTCACATTCCCAATTAAGCACAGCTAAGTGCACCTTCGCGGGCAACACATCTCTGTATTGCAATGCAAAAGTACGAACTATTTTCATTCCGACCAAATTTTTGGACAGAAAAAACAATGAAGACACCGCATCAGTGTGTTGACTTGAGATATTGCAAGTCGCCGTACCAATAAGAGGCTGTGCAACCACCATCGATGAGGAAGTCGGCACCACTGATAAAGCGGCCACGAGAGGACATCAGGAACTCGGCTAGATTACCCACTTCGTCAGGTGTTCCGGCACGACGGGCCGGCATGCCCTCGATCATCTTTAGGTAGCCCTCCTTGCGTGGCCCATGCAGTTCATCGTTGGCCAACGGCGTGATGATGATGCCTGGTGAGATGCTGTTGATGGTGGCGTTTATCTTTATCTACACCATGCTGATCGTAGTGGGAGGCGTAGTGCTTGTCGCTCAGGGCTTTCCCATTGTGGATGCATTTTTCTCATCATTCTCTTGTGTGTCAATCATCCAGACGAGGCTGAACCAATTATGCAAGTGCTCTTGTTGGATCATCATTCTTTGGGTTACTTTTTTTGTTTCCATAGAAAACCAGCACTGAAATAACTGTAGTGGTTGTTGTCTGGATTGACAACAATCTGCTCAACAACTATTTCCGGGTCTATCATGATAACTTTCAGCGTATGTTTCCCTGGGGTAGTACTAAAAGACGCATCGAGCCAGCGCAGATTATCAAACACTTCGTCACGGCGGAGTTGTTGCCTGCCATTTACAAAACCACTTAGTGATAGACTGCTTCGTTTGGGCAATGGCTTAAGGACTTTCGACACTGCGAGGTTCTGAGGCGTGTATTCCGAGAAAGTGTCGACCAGTCCGCGTCGGGCATCAATCACCTGCATCGGCTGATTGTCAAGTTGCAGACCTATGCGCAGTCCTCGTGAGGGTAGTAGGTCCTGGGTGGGAAGGATGCCGACAGCCACATGTCCTTCCTCTGTCAGTTCAACTTCATATTCAAGAGCAGGGCCATGTCCGCTCTCGTCTGATGACATCATTACATCCGTGGCACCCATGCAGCCCTGACCGCGACCAAGGTCTGGCAAGAACATCCATTCATCGTCCTTGCGGTTGAACTTCCATGCCGGGATGGAGTATTCCTTCGTTTCTTTCGTGACATTAAGGTCGTGTGCCACCTTGAATCCGAGGGTCATGGGATGATAGTTCTTGTCAGGGATGGACCATTTGGTGTAGCCAATATGGTTGTCAAGCATCATGCCGTTCCACTTGCCACCAGCCAATGCCTTATTATAGCAGTCCGTCAGACGTTTGTCCTTCTCCATCAGGTAGTTGACAGCAAGGCTGTCACCCATGGTGGCGGCGTTGTATATCTGCGCCACACCGGCACTGGCCACAGCGGGATAATATACCAATTGATAGAAGGCATCCTGAGCCTCTGCCGGCATCTGCTCCTTGAGCGCCTCGCATCTCACCACGAGCGACTGCCAGAGGTCGTTAAGATGAAGCATCTCCTCGTAGTTGAAGAGACCAGGCACCTGCGCCTCCGGTTTGCGCCAGAGATTGTATTTCGAATACTTGGCGATGATGTCGGCACATTCTTTTGCGTATGTCTCACCGAAGATGCTGCGGGTGAAACCTTCCAGCCAAGCCTGTTCGTCACCGGGCTGGATGGCATCGGGATTCCATGCATAGCGCATGATGAAGTCGATGGGGACTTCCTTGGGCTTCAGGTCACCCACGTTGATGATCCAGATGCGGTCTATCCCGGACTTATACGCAAGGTTCAGTTGTTCACGCAGTTTAGGGATGGTTGTAGTGTTCACCCAACGGTCGTTCCATGGCCCGCCGTTCATGTCGATGTGGTAATAGAGTCCGAGACCGCCCTTGCGCTTTCGTTCGAAGTCACGCCCCTTGCGGCGGATATACCCCCAGTTGTTGTCACAGAGCAGCAGGGTCACATCGTCAGGCACAGTGAATCCCGCATCGTAGTAACGCTGCACCTCGGTGAAGATGGCCCACAACTGAGGCACGGCATCAGCACGTCCATAGATGTCTTTGATGATCTTGCGCTGTCCTTCAATCACCTTGCCGAGCGTCTTCATGTTTTCTGCATCATCGCCCTTGCCCATCGCCACGTCACCGTCACCCCGCATGCCGATGGTGACGAGATTGTCGTAGGCCTTGTTGCGTTCCATGCCCTCGCGGAAGAACTTGTCGATGCGCTCCTTGTTCGAGGCATAGTCCCATGGACCGACAGCATCCTTCCGATGAAGGTACTCCTGGTGCGACCGCATCATGGGCTCATGGTGCGAGGTTCCCATCACGATGCCCATCTCATCGGCGAGCCGTGGACACTCGGGGTCGTCTTCATTGAAGGCTGTCGCCCACATGGCTGGCCAGAAATAGTTGGCCTTCAGACGCAGCAGCAGTTCAAAGATGTGCTCGTATGCCTTGGCGTTGACCCCGCCGAAATGGTTGGTGCACCATGTGCCGAACGATGGCCACTCGTCATTGATGAAGATGCCACGGTATTTCACCTTCGGCGAAGGCTGAACGATGCGGCCTCCGTCATAATACACTTCGTCTTGATGCTTGATGGGTGCATCGGCCATCCAATACCACGGCGACACGCCTATGCGTTCGGATATCTCATAAATACCATAGATGGTGCCACGCTTATCGCTGCCGGCGATGACCAAGTTGCCATCGACAATGTCAATCAGATATGATTCCCATTGGCCTTTTATCTGTCCCACATCTATTTTCTTATGTTTCACCAAATTGTCGATGACCCGGCTTTTGCCTATGGTGCCGACAAGTATGGAAGCCTGTAGGTTCTTGCGCTCGTGAGGCAGCAAGCCAGCGGAGTTGGGTGACTGCAGATCAACTTGTGAGGCCACGCCTGTCACTTTTCGTACATCGTCACCAAGGTCACGGGCAGCCCGGATGACACCTTTCCAATCAGCAGCATCCAGGATGATAGTCGCTGTCTTACCCTCGCGAGCGATGCAGAATTTCTCCGTCTGCGCCATTGCGCCTATCCAAGCACACAACGCCATTGTGATTATTATAATCTTTTTCATGATGAATGTTTTATTGAATGATGATTGCATCTATGGCAACCATTCCGGTTTTGTTCTTCAGTTGTATCTCGTGCTTGCCTTTGCTCAGTTTCTTTGAGGTGAAGACTACCGACTGGTGCTTTACTTCCATATTCTTGACAAAGGACACATCACCCATATACTTGCCGTCGATGAGAACCTCCATGACGCCCAGCCCCAGGCCTTGTGGTGCTATGATGCTGAATTTTCGGGCTTCAAGGGTTACTGTCCAAGTGTCACCTTCCTGGTTGCTGAAGGATAGGTCGTTGTTGTAGTCGCCTTCATGGGTGTTACAACGGCGGTCCCATCCAAAGGTGCGGACACCAGGATCGTCGTCGTTAAACCATGCTTTATCATGACTGATTCTTACCACTTTGTACCCCATTGCCAACTTTGTGTCTTGGATGCCTTCCGAACGCAAAGGCTCTCCCATTTGAAGTGTCAATCCCACTGCCGACTGGGTGAAAGGGATGGAACGGCCGTTTTCAACCAATTCAACTTTTGTGATTTTTCCTACAGAAGAAGACTGACGGGAGAGTGCGGGCAGGACGATGGGTTTGGATGAGGGATGCAGGATGGTGGCATAGATGTGTCCTCCTTGACGAGTGTAGATGACACTGTCATTTCCCCAAACGTCGAATGGTCGTGCGCTGTAAATAGCCTCTTGGTTGATGTCAATCCAACGACCGATGTCCAGGCATATCTGCCGTGCTTCATCGTCGATGTTGCCACGTCCATGTTGTGTGATATTGAGTAGCAGACAACCATTGCGCGACACATTTTGCATCAGACGAGTGATGATTTCCTCTGCACTGCGATAACTGCCGCCTTGCTGATAATGCCATTCCTGCAGGCTCACCTCTGTCTGGAAAGGGAAAGCCATGATGTCGTCCTCAGTGTAGAGTTCCGTACTCTTGACCAACGAGCGGTCCACGATGCCAACCATTTCGGGGTTTCGTTGAAAACTGTTGTAGCGCCCGCCGACGCCCTTGAATGTTGCTACCACCTCTCTGCGTCCTTCAGTCCGCTTGTCTGCGATATTGTAGAAATTGGTGATAATTTGAGGTGTCAGTTTGCCAAGCCCCATGTCTATGCCCATATCCACTTGAGAGTCGCCGGCATGGTCGTCAAAGTAAATCATGTCGGGCTGGTATTTGCGTATAGCATCATCCACACGCCACATGAACTGGTTGGCAAACGGACTCTCTAACGATTTGCGTCCGTCGTGATGAACAGGACCGTATAGGTTTTGCGGATCCATCCCCTTCCACCATTTGTCCGTACCGTCGGCGTTGGGCTTGTAGCCATCAGCCATTGTCAGTATGGCGTCGTAGGGTATTCCTGCCTTGTCGCCCTGTTTGTCGCTGGTGTATCTGACTGGCATGAACTGTCCCCAAGTGCGGGCAGGGGTGTTATGGAAACCTATCCCGAAAGGCATATCATGTTTTCTTGCCACCTTTGCCCAGATGCCGACAATATCCAGATGCGGACCGATATTCACCGCATTCCAAGGTTGGTATTTGCTGTCCCAGCAGTCGAAGTTGTCGTGGTGGTTGCCTAACGCCAAGAAGTAGCGTGCTCCCATCTTTTGGTAGAGTTGCATCAGGTCTTCAGGGTCCCATAAGTCTGTCTTCCAATCTCGACATAGTTCTTTGTAGCCATACTCCGAAGGATGGCCGTAATGCTCACGATGGAATTTCGCTTGGGGATGGCCTTCCATATACATACCACGCGAATACCAATCACCATCCTCTGCCATCGATTGCGGATCCCAGTGCGACCATGCACCCAGTTTTGCCTCACGCCACCATGCTGGTGTGTTATATTGTCGGCTCAAGTTGTCCCAGTCCGTGGTATAACGCCCTTGCTCTATGCTGAGGGGTGGAAGGCTCCATATGTCAATGGCATCCTGTGCCTTTGCCGATCCTGTCGTTATTGCCACGACGATGACAGCCAATAGTCTGTTTCTATTCATTGATTGTAAAATGATGTGTCGTAATTTATCTGCAAAGGTACAATAAAAATGGCTGCCTGTAGTTGAAAATATTGTCCAATAATAGGACAATATTATGATAATGGTGGATAGAGTGTAATTTTGTCCTATCGCTTTCATTAAATAATCAAAGTATTTTTGTATTTTTGAAGCCGGATTGTAAAATATCATAAAGTGATGATACAGGTACCGATAGAGTCAATGAACCTGATGATGCTGAATGTGGGCTATGCCACGCATCATGCTGATTGGAACTGGCAGAAAGTGTGTTCTCCCTTCATCCGTATTTTCTATATAATGGAAGGGGAGGCCATGCTTCATCTGCCGGATAAGGATGTGATGTTAAAGCCAGGGTACATGTATATCATACCTGCTTTTGTCATTCATTCGTATGAGTGTCATGGGGTATTCAAATTATATTATATTCACATGTACGAAGGATTTAAGAACGAAGTGGGTTTGCAGGAGACGTTTGAACTACCTACCGAGGTTATGGTAGGGAACAGTGTCAAACGGTTGTTCGAATATGTGTCAACACAGCATCCCGACGCTATGCTTCCAGCGCCTGATCCGAAGAGTTACGATACATCGGCACAGACTTCCGATTATGTTGAGCGGTACATGAACATGGCACTATGGGAGAAGATGGAGTTAAGAGGTGCCATGCTGATGATTATGTCGCACTTCATTCGGGAGGCGAAGCCCCGCATCTGGACATCCGATGAGCGCATGAAACGCGTACTGAAGCATATTCATGAACAT
>Ga0310694_10003624_pt1 | contig 15131 bp, 14 predicted proteins | sample 174DNAGHGhighgp2_FD_203884 | JGI IMG/M metagenome (GOLD analysis project Ga0310694, IMG submission 203884) | Sheep rumen microbial communities from Palmerston North, Manawatu-Wanganui, New Zealand - 1742 DNA GHGhigh gp2 (v2) (version 2) | ecosystem: Host-associated > Mammals > Digestive system... | reverse complement strand
TGATTTTTCCATCTTACTCACGATTCTCCTCCTTTTTTCTTTTGCTCTTTATTGTTTTGATCCCAATTCTTTATTATATTTTCTATCTACTATTTCAATTTTTTTCTCAATTTCTTGATTGTGTATCTTATTATTTTTCATTTCTTTTTGTGTTTTAAAAATCATATCAACAGTCTCGCTTATTCTCTGTTTAGAATAGCTTGAACTCATATCTTCAAACAAATCAAATGCTTCTTCCAAATATCTTCTAGCATCATCTTCTAATCTAATCATTATTGGACTTCTAACTTCAATTCGTTCTTCTTCTCCATATACTTCATTCTTTTCTGTCTCATTCATTCTTGCAGAAACTGTTATGAACTCTTTAATATTTACAAAAGCTTTATCTTTAACAGCTAATTTTAGTAAATCCGGATCAAGTTCTATAGCCTTATTTAAAAATAATATGGCTCTATCTTTATCTCCTTTATACACGCAAATCCTAGCTAACTGATAATAACTCTTTGCTTCTAATTCTCCATATAAACTATTTTTAAAGTATCTTTCTGCAGTATCGTAATCTTTTTGAATAAATGCTATTAATCCCAAGTTGTAATGTGCTCCATACATTCTATGATTTATCTCCGCTGCACGTTCATACATTTCTTTTGCCATTTGGAAATCACTAAGTCTTGTATATACAATACCCAAATTATAATATAAGTCATAATCTGTTGGTTTATACTTTAAAGCTTCATGATATACATTAGCAGCTTCTTTAAATCTTTCTTGCTCACATAACAATTCTCCAAGAAGTGTAGATGCTTCATAACAATCTGGTTTAACTCTTATTAAATTTTCTAACATTTGAATTGCTTCATCTTTTTTACCTAAATCTCTTAAAAGATTAGCAATTTTAAAATATGATTTGTAGTCTCTATTATTAATATCAACGGTTGTTACATATTCTTCAATAGCTCTTCTCATTCCGCCTTCTTTTTCATAGTATTCAGCTAGCATCTTATGCCCAATATAACTATTTGGATATTTAGAAACTAAATGAACTAAAATATCTTTAGCTTTCTTTTCATTTCCAAAGAATCTGTACATACGAGCAAGTGCTACACTAAATAATTCTGAAAAATTAATACCTTTAAATTCTATAAATAAAACAATTAACGGTAAAACTATCGATAACAAATATCTAATTGCTTGAAGTACTATATTAGCTTCCACGTCTAAAATTGTTTTAAAGAAACCAATTGCAATTCCTATTGCCTGAATAAACAGTAAAAAGAAATAATTGGTATCATTTTTTCTGATTACCTTAAAGAATATTATAATAAATAAGGCAGATGCTACCATATAGAACACTAGCATCTCTAGCATATCGTTTTCACCCTTCCATATTCCTTATTAATGCTTAAAAATCTTCACGAAAATTATATCATATAGGCTATTTTTAAACAAGTTAAATACCTAATTTTATAAAGGCATAAATAGCCAAACAAATCTCTGCAATTAGTATTGTTGGCATGCCTATTGTAAATTTCAATTTTTTGGTCTTATGTCTAAAAGTATACATTCCAGCGATTGTGCCAAATCCTCCTCCCAAAAGACATATAGTCATAAGTGTCTTTTCAGGAGTTCTCCAATCGCCTCTTTGTGCTTTCCATTTGTCCCATCCCATAGCAATAAATCCAATAATATTTATAGCTATAAAATATATAATTAAATTCTTAATATCTACATTTTCTTTTAAATATTCTATCATCTTGTACTCCATTTACTTACTATATAAACAAACTCATTTGATTAGAAAGTGTCATTCCTTTTAAACATCCAAATTTATCTAATAAATCAGTAATTGATTTACCAATCTTTGAACGTGCTTGCATATCTTCAATACATTCAAATGGTTCTTCTAACCTTGCTTGATATATAGACTCTGCAGCAACAGTTCCAAGACCAGCAATACTATTTAATGGTGGTCTTAATTTACCATCTTCAATCAAAAACTTTGTACTATGAGATTTATATAAATCAACTGGTAAGAATTCAATCCCTCTAACATACATTTCTTTAACTATCTCTAAATCGTCATACATTTCTTTGTCTTTTGGTGTTGCATCATTACCAAGTGCATTGATTTCTCTCATCTTTTGTTCAACTTTTCCCAAACCGTTTATCATCCATTCAGCATCAAATGCTTTAGATCTAATGCTATAGTATGCTGCATAATATGCAAGTGGAATATGAACTTTAAACCACGCAATTCTAACCGCATTAGTAACATAAGCTGCAGCATGGGCTTTAGGGAACATGTACTTAATTTTTTCGCAAGATTTAATATACCAATCTGGTATATCAAATTTTTTCATGATTTCCTTAAACTCATTCCATTTTTCTGGATCCTTTAATGCTTTACCTTTACGAACAGTCTCCATTATTTTAAATGCTTTATCTGGTGGTAATCCTCGTTTCATAAGGTATACCATAATATCATCTCTACAGCATATAGCTTCCTTCAATGTTACAGTACCTTCTTCAATTAAAGATTGAGCATTACCTAACCATACGTCTGTTCCATGTGATAAACCAGATAATCTTATTAACTCATCAAATGTTGTAGGACGTGTGTCCACAAGCATCCCTCTTGCAAATTTTGTACCAAATTCTGGAATACCAAATGTACCTACTTCAGAATTTATTTGTTCTGGAGTAACTCCAAGTGCATCCGTAGAATTAAATATTGACATTGTATCTTTATCATCAAGTGGAATATCTGTTGGCGCTATTCCAGATAAATCTTGAAGCATACGTATAACTGTCGGATCATCATGGCCTAGTATATCTAGTTTTAACAAGTTTCCATCTATTGAGTGATAATCAAAATGAGTAGTAATAATGTCTGATGAACTATCATCAGCAGGATGTTGTACTGGTGTAAATTCATAGATTTCTCTACCTTTAGGTACAACAATTATTCCTCCTGGATGTTGACCAGTTGTTCTTTTTACTCCTACGCATCCTGTTGCTTTTCTCATTATTTCAGAATTAGCTTCAACAATATTTCTATCTTCATCATATCCACGAACATATCCATATGCTGTTTTTTCAGCTATAGTTCCAACTGTTCCAGCTTTAAATGTTGTTCCTTTTCCAAATATTACCTCTGTATATTTATGTGCTTTTGCCTGGTATTCTCCTGAGAAGTTTAAGTCAATATCAGGCTCTTTATCTCCGTTAAAACCTAAGAATGTTTCGAAAGGTATATCCATACCATCTTTTATTAATCTTGCCCCACACTTTGGACAATCTTTATCTGGTAAATCATAACCATTACCAATTCCATAATCTGTAAAATCAGAATATTTACAATTTGGGCATCTATAATGTGGTTGAAGTGAATTAACTTCAGTTATACCTGTCATAAACGCAACCAAACTTGATCCTACAGATCCTCTAGAACCAACGATATATCCATCTTCATTTGATTTCCACACAAGTTTTTGAGCAATTATATACATAACAGAATAACCATTATTAATAATAGAATTTAACTCTTTATCAAGTCTTGTTTGTACAATCTCTGGAAGTGGATCTCCATATAACTCATACGCCTTTTTATATGCAATATCTTTTATATCTTTCTCGCATCCAGGAATATGAGGTGGACATTTCTCTGGTGAGATTGGTTCAATCTTTTCGCACCAATCTGCAACCATATTACTATTTTTAACAACTACTTCAAATGCTTTTTCTTCACCTAAATAACTAAATTCTTCAAGCATCTCTTCTGTTGTTCTTAAATATAATGGTGCTTGATTATCTGCATCATCATACTTTTGACCTGCTTGCAAAATTCTTCTATAAATTTCATCTTGTGGATCCATAAAATGAACATCACATGTAGCTACAACTGGTTTTCCTGTTTTTTCACCTAATTCAACTATCTTTTTATTGAATTCTTTTAATGTATCCCAACCTTCTACTTGGTTTTCTCTAATCATATATTGATTATTTGCTAGAGGTTGTATTTCTAAATAATCATAATATGAAGCAATCTCTATTAATTCTTCATCTGTTTTATCTGCTACTACAGCTCTATATAATTCACCAGCTTCACAAGCACTACCAATAATCAATCCTTCTCTATATTTATCAAGCATTGATTTTAGTATTCTTGGTTTTTTATAAAAATAATCTAAATGGGAATATGATACTAATTTATATAGATTCTTAAGTCCAACATAATCTTTAGCTAAAATAATCATATGATACATAGGTAGTTTTCTAAAATCAGATTCAAAAACATTATCAAAATCATCGATTATTTTTGCACCATTATCTTTTGCTTTAAGTATCATTTCTTTAAAAACAGCAACTAGTGTTTTTACATCATCAAGTGCACGGTGAGCTACATCAACTTTAATATTTAATTTTTCTGCAATATATCCTAATCTATATCTTCCAAATTCTGGAAATACAGTTTTTGCTAAACGCAATGTATCAATATGGCTATGGTCAAATTCCAATCCCATTTTTTCACAATTATATTTCATAAATCCAATATCAAAGTCTGCATTATGGGCAACTAAAACACTATCTCCCATAAATTCGAGTACCTTAGGCATAATTTCTTCAATTGTTGGAGCATCTTTAACCATATCATCTGTTATATGCGTTACATTTACTACTTCTTCAGGAATTGGTTTTTCTGGATTTACAAATGATTCAAAAGTATCTATTACTTCACCATTCTTTATTTTTAAAATACCAATTTCTGTAATTTTTTCAGTCAAATGTGAAATACCTGTTGTTTCTAAGTCAAATACGCAATATTCAGTATCTATTGATTGTCCTTTCGAATTTGAAACGCAAGGGTCTTTGTCTGGACAATAATATGCTTCAACACCATAAATAACTTTAATATCATATTTCTTACCTTTTAATAATTTATGTGCATCTGGGAAAGCTTGAACTACTCCATGATCAGTAATAGCCACTGATTTCCAGCCCCATTTAACTGCTCTTTCAATTAAATCAGCACATGGTGTTATTGCATCTAATTGACTCATCTGAGTATGCATATGAAGTTCAACTCTTTTTTCTGGAGCATTATCCATTCTCTCTTCTTTTTTAGTGCCTGTAGATTCAATTATAGTATTAGCTAATATTTCAACATCTTTAGAGTATGTACTATACTTAGCTCTTCCGGCAACTCTTACGCCTTTTGATTTCAAAATTCTTTTTTGAATATCTTTAGCCTTACTAGATTCAACAAATGCTTTACACATTATAGTACTTGAACCATCAAAAACACTAAATGAAATTAATGATCTTTCTTTATCATTCTTTGGTGGTAATTCCTTTACTTCAACAGTAGAATTAATAAAATCACCTTTAAATAACCATACATCACCATCTATACAAACATCCATATCTGTTGCTTCAGATAGTGGAATATCTTTTATTCTTACTAAATCACTTTTTATCAAAAGATTTCTACCCAAAATTAATGGAGAAACTTCGTCTTTATTCTCTTCTTTTGCTTGCTTATATGCCTCTATCTTTGCTGCAAATTCTGGGCTTTCCTCTTTAATTTTTTTCTCTAATTCTATTTTCTCTTCTTCAGCTCTTTTTCTTTCAAGTTCTTTTTCTTGTCTTTTTCTTTCTTTGGCTTGTTCAGCCTCTAAAATTGCTTCTTCTTGCATTTTTTGAAGAATCTCTATTCTTTCTTCTTTTTGTCTTTCTTCTATTATCTCATAGTAATTATCTGATATTTTTTCATTGAAACATACTGTATACTGCCTGTTATAAATATTTCCCAATAAGTGTTCTAAACCTTTATCGAATTTTTTAGACACTAAAAAAGCAGCACCTTTAATAGGTAAATTTACATTAATCATCTCACCGCTTACTTCTACTTGGCTATCTTTCAAAATAGCCTTACTAAAAGGTTCTTTATCAGTAATGTACTTCACAATGTGTTTCCATTCTTCTCCGATGTTTTGATCTATAGATACTCCATCTTTATATTCAATATCTATTGATGCTCTTCCTACCTTAAAACCTTTTATTAAGTAATCTTCAAACTCTTCGATATCTCTTAATGTTATTTCCCTATCTGACGCTACTTTAACAAGCAATTTATTATTCTTTTTATATAAATTGATATTTTCTATTTCTGCATTTATTAAATTATTATTTTCATTTAAGTCATTGAAAACTTCTTTTATATATTTTTGCATTTTTTAATTGCCTCTTATCTATTATTATTCCAAAGGTCCTATTATTTCTCCTAATATTTGTAATACTTCACTCACTTCTTCAACATTTTTTACTTGAAAACCGTTAAATAGTGTTGGGATGTTTAATGGTCCCTTTGCATATACACATATGTCTCCCATACCAAATTTCTTTTGTGGAAATCTTTGATAATAGGTTACATCTCCAATGTTCTCATATTTGACTACAGTCTCTGAATCAAAGAAAAATGCTTTTTTTCTGCATACCATCTTTGTCTCATAACATGTAACAGTTGTTCCTTCTGCAAATTTTCTATCAATATAGAATAAAACAAATATTAAAGCAAAGAATCCTATGATTGTTAGTATAGCTGTTAACCATTCTTTACTAGCTATTATCATTAAAATAGATAGTATGAAAATGAAATATAGTGGTGTATATCTCATAATTTCACAACCAACGTTATGTGATCTTCCAAATTCATAAATAACATTAGTATCTTTCTTTAAGTCCTCTTCTTCTTGATATCTCTTATAACAATTTGTGCAGATATCCCCATCCTCTTTTTTTAATTTTGCACCGCAAATTTTACACTTCATAACAGTTTTCCTTTCTATCATTAATAATTATTATTCATAAAAAACTTTTAAAATATCATTGTATGATACATATACTGCAAACAATATCAATAGCATAAAACTAATATACTGAATTTCATATTCAACTTTTTCTTCTAACGCTTTTCCTCTAATCTTTTCAATTATTAGAAGTAATATTCTTCCACCATCTAATGCTGGTATTGGAAGTAGATTTGTAACACCTAAGGAAACAGATATTATACTCAACAAATAAACAAAATCATAAATGCCTTTTGACTCTGCAACCATACTTGAAATACCTATCGGTCCTGACATCTGATTAACAGATACTCTTCCTGTTACTAATCGTGCAAGAGTATCTCCCACATCAAACAAGTATCCTGTTGTATCCCAAAAAGAATAGTATAGTCTTTGTCCCAATGTAGCATTTCTTAATGCAACTTGAATTCCAAGAATATAGTACCCTTCTGCATATTCTGTCGGTTTAACAACAACATTTATAATCTCATTGTTTCTTTTTAGTTTGACATTAACTTCTTCTCCCTTATTTTCACTCATAATCCTTGTAATGTCAGATTTTATTCTTGTTTTTTGTCCATTGATTTCTAATATTTCATCACCAATAATTATTTGTGTACCAATGTTTTCTTTGGCAATATCAATTATATTATCAACATATGTTGATAGATTTAATCCAGAAACTACAGCTAGAATAAAATAAACTATTAGTCCAAACACAATATTTACGAGTGGACCTGCAAGAACAATTGCTGCTCTTTGTGATATTTTAGCCTTACTAAAGGACCCTTCTTCATCACTTTTTTCACTTTCGCCTAACATTTGAACATATCCACCGAAAGGAATTATTCCTAATGAATACTTAGTTTCTTTTGTTTCTTTTTTCCAAATTTTTGGTCCAAATCCTATTGAAAATTCTTGAACTACAACTTTACAAGCTTTTGCGACTAAAAAATGTCCTCCTTCATGAATAAAAACCAAGAAGCCTATCAAAAAAATAATCTTTATCGCAGATATTATTATGCTCAAAAAAATTTCCTCCGTTTATACAAAATAATTAAATATAAAGTATGCAAATGGTGCTATAAACATAACACTATCTATTCTATCTATCATTCCTCCATGACCTGGGAATATTTCACTAAAATCTTTAATATCGAAACTTCTTTTTATTACAGAAGCAGCAAAATCACCAATCTGGCCAATGATTCCAAGTATGCCTCCAACAATTCCTATAAACAAGTATGATATTTCTGTATTATATAATCTATTCATAACAATCGCGGTAACAATGCAAAAAACAATTGCTGCTATTAACCCTGATATACAACCCTCTATCGTTTTCTTTGGACTTACCTTACTAAATCTATGTTTTCCAAAATGTACACCAATTGTATATGCCGCAACATCAGATCCCCATGATGACATCAAAATGAAAAACATAATCATCTTTCCTGTTATTTTACCTTCCATACCATATGTCAAAGGTAAAAATACTATTAAGCCAACTATATATACAATTCCAAATAAAGTATATACGATATCTTTAAAAGTAATCTTCATATTAGTTACGATTGTGTGTAAAAACAAAATAAATAAAATTGTTGGAAATAATATTATACTTCCTTTTTGTAATACTTGTTCTGGTATCACATGTATTAAAGCTATAGAAGCAGCTAAAAGATATGATATCCATTTTATTGGTTTAACATCATTATTAGCAGAAACACACTTTAAATACTCATACATTGCTATACAAGCTATGATAGCAAGAAGCACATCCATCATATATTTATTTCCAAAAAGCACAATAACTAAAACTATTGGTAAGCCAATTAGCGCAGTTAAAACTCTCTTAACATTCATCTTTTACTTAGCTCCAAATTTTCTATTTCTTTTATTATATTCGGCAATAGCCTCATCAAGATTTTTTTCTGTAAAATCAGGCCACAATACATCTGTGAAATAAAATTCTGAATACACTGATTGCCATGGCAAAAAGCCACTTAATCTAATCTCCCCACTTGTTCTAATTAACAAATCAGGATCTGGATCATCCTTTGTGTATAAATAACTTGAAAACACTTCTTCTGTTATGTCTTCAGGTTTTATTAATCCATTTTTAACATCTTTACATATATTTTTTGTAGCATTTACGATTTCATTTCTTCCACCATAATTCAATGCTATATTAAAGATAATACCAGTATTATCTTTAGTTGCAGAAACAACTTCATTTATTTTATTTCTTAAAGACTCAGATAATGCTTCTTCATCACCTAACACCCTAATTACGATATTTTCATCATCTGCTTCTCTTGAGAACTGATCCAAATAGTTCTCTAATAAAGACATTAATGCATCAACCTCTTCTTTACTTCTTTTCCAATTCTCTGTTGAAAAAGCATATACTGTCATATACTTAATGCCTATTTTATTTGCATATCTAACTATCTTTTTTAATGTTTCTGCACCTTGTTTATGTCCTAATTTAACAGGCATATTGTTCTTTTTTGCCCATCTTCTATTACCATCCATAATGATAGCAATATGTTTTATTTCTATATTCTCCATACACTCCAACCTTATACTGTCATTATTTCTTTTTCTTTTTTCTCTGACATTGCATCAATTTCAGCAACATATTTATCTGTTAATTTTTGAATTTTATCTTCAAAATTAGCTCTCTCATCTTCAGTTATCTCTGATGCTTTTTCTTCAGCTTTAACTTCGTCCATACCATCTCTTCTTATTGATCTAATGGCTACTTTAGAATCTTCAGCTGTTTTTTTGATGTCTTTAGCTAATTCTTTTCTTCTTTCCTCTGTTAATTCAGGGAAGTTTAATCTAATAACCTTTCCATCATTATTTGGATTTAATCCGATATCAGATGCTAAAATTGCTTTTTCAACTTCTTTTAAAACACTAATGTCCCATGGTTGAATAACAATTAATCTTGCTTCTGGAACAGAAATTCCAGCGATTTGGTTAATTGGAGTAGGAACTCCATAATAATCAACTGTTACTTTATTTAATATTGCTGGATTAGCTCTACCAGCTCTTACTTCTGAAAATGCTTGTTCTAAAGCACTTAATGTCTTTTGCATTCTTTCTTCTAATAAATTTAAGTCCATTTTTTTGTTTCCTTTCTATTTTACAATTGTTCCAACTTTTTCGCCTTTTACGGCTCTTACTATATTTTCAGGATCACTAATAGCAAATACTAAAAGTGGGATGTTGTTATCTTTGCATAACGCTGTTGCTGTTGAATCCATAACTTTTAAATCTTGTGCTAATACGTCCTTATAAGATATCTCATCATATTTAACTGCATTTTTATCTATCTTAGGATCAGCTGAGTACACTCCATCTATTGTCTTTGCTAAGAAAATAACTTCTGATTCTGTTTCTGCAGCTCTTAATGCTGCAGCTGTGTCTGTAGAGAAGAATGGATGTCCAGTACCACAACCGAATATTACTACTCTTCCTCTTTCTAAATGTTTTGCAGCCTTTCTTTTAATGTATGGTTCTGCAATTTCTCTCATCTCTATTGCAGTTTGTAATCTTGTGTATATTCCTCTTGATTCCAAAGCATCTTGTAATGCTAGTCCGTTCATTACCGTAGCTAACATTCCCATATAATCAGCTGTTGATCTATCCATTGATAATCCGTTTCTAGCTCCTCTCCAGAAGTTTCCACCTCCAACAACTATAGATACTTGAACTCCCATTTGTACAATTTCTTTAACTTTTTCGCAAATATTTCCTACTGTTTCAGGATCAATTCCTGTTTTGGCTTCACCGGCTAAGGCTTCACCACTTAATTTTAGCAATACTCTTTTATATGCTATCATTTTTCTCTCCTTTTATTCTTCCGGGTACCCATAAAGACCCATTTTATTTTTCTCATTCTATCATAAATTTATATTTTTTACATCAATTTTTTCATATTATTTGCAAAAATCACTAATAATTTTTTCCTTAAATTCTTCTGGTAATAATCTGATATTTTTTACATCTTTAATAGGTACAATTGTAGGTATATATTCACCTCTGTCAGCATATTTAGGATCACCTGAAAACTCTGGACCTGTTCCTGTTCCGAATTCACCTGATTTGTATTTACATAGAAATAGTATTTCTTTAAATTCTCCACCATCTAATTCTCTTTCATATAGTTTTCTCACTACATCAACTTCGATTCCAAACTCTTCCATTATTTCTCTTTTTACGCCCTCTTCTTGAGAAGGATCATCTTCTTCTAATCCACCTCCTGGAAATACATAATACTCCCCATATGGTTTTGTAGTGTTTGGTGTAGGTTTAACATTTAATCTATGCATTAAAGCATATCCTCCGTCCATTTCAACAAATCCTGCTACTCTTGTTCTCATTTTAAATTCCCCCTTTTTTTAATAAAAAAGGATATATGAAAATCATATATCCTCCAACATCATTATTATTTTTTAATTGATATTATTTTTAGTTTTATAACTCCTGCAGGTGCTTTTACTTCTACTGTTTGATTCTTTTTCTTTCCAAGTAATGCTTGTCCTATTGGAGATTCATTTGATATTTTATTTGTTGCTAAATCAACTTCTGTAGAACCAACTATTGTATACTCTACTGTTTCATCATATTCTAAGTCTTTAACTTTTACTATGTTTCCAACTTGAACAACGTCAGTATCAATTTCAGATTCATCTATTATCTTAGCATACTTAATTTTCTCTTCTAATTCAGCAATTTTAACTTCGTTTGCAGCTTGGGCATTTTTAGCTTCATCATATTCTGAGTTTTCTGATAAATCGCCAAATCCTAAAGCTACTTTTATTCTCTCAGCAATTTCATATCTTACTGTTGTTTTTAATCTTTCTAATTCTTTTTCTAAATTATCATATCCTTCTTGTGTTAGTATAAACTCCTTTTCTGGCATAATGACAACCCCCTCACGTACTCTTTTTTATATACTAATAAATAATAAGAAATATTTTCAATTTTGTCAAGTAATTTGAAAACTTTTTATAAAAAAAGAGCTCATTTTCGAGCTCTTTCAAACAATTACATCGCTTCTTTATATAATCTAATGAAGTCTTCTTTGGTAACTTCTCTTGGATTACCTGGTTTACAAGGATCTTCCATAGCCTTTTCCGCCAACATTTCAATATCTTCTTCTTTGCATCCTGTATCTTTAACTGTTTGTGTTACTCCACAAGCTTTAGATAATTCTTGTATCATCCATACAAATGTATTAATTACATCTTGATCTGATAATTCTTTTGCATCAGGTCTTCCTATATGGCATAATATTTCTCTAAATCTATCTGCACAAACTTCTCCATTAAATCTCATAACTGTTGGTAACAAAATTGCATTAGCAATTCCATGAGGTGTATCATAAACAGCACCTAATTGATGTGCCATTGAATGAACTATTCCTAAACCAACATTTGAGAATCCCATACCAGCCATATATTGAGCAATTGACATTTTCTCTATTGCTCCAGGGTCTTTTTCATTTACGGCTTTTTCTAAATTCTCAAAAATTAACTCTATCGCTCTCATATGGAACATATCACTCATTGTATTATGAGCTTTAGTAATATAACCTTCTACAGCATGTGTTAATGCATCTAATCCTGTTGCAGCAGCTGTTCCTTTTGGAAGTGACTCCATAAGTTCAGAATCTATAATAGCCACGATAGGAATATCGTGAGGATCAACACAAACCATTTTAATTTGTCTTGATTCATCTGTTATTACATAATTGATTGTAACCTCAGCAGCTGTTCCATGTGTTGTTGGTAAACAAATCAAAGGCATTCCTCTATTAACTGTATTAGATAAGCCATTTAGTGATACAACATCCGCTCTATCAGGGTTTGTCATTACTATTGAAATACCCTTTGCAGTGTCCATTGCTGAGCCACCTCCAACGGCTACTAATACATCCGCTCCACACTCTCTACATTTATCAACTCCATTTAATACATTTTGAATAGTAGGATTTGGTTTTACATCATGATATATCTCATATTCGATTCCTGCTCCTGTTAATACTTCAGTAACTTTAGAAGTAACACCACAGTCAAATAATCCTTTATCTGTTACTACTAATACTTTTTTATATCCTCTTGTCTTTATTTCTTCTCCTAATACTTCTCTTGATCCACGGCCAAAATAAGATGTTTCATTTAAAATAAATCTCTCTGCCATTTTTTCCTCCTTTGAATTTTATTAATTATTATTTTATCAATAAAAAAATTATTGTTCAATAAAACTAGTATTTTAATTTTTTATCAAACTCATCAAAAAAATTCGGTATTTTTTTTAACTTATCTATATATTCAAATACTGTCACTTGTGGGATTGATGAGTCACATTTATGAACTTTAAACATTGTTTGATGAATTGTATCTATATAGAAATCTTTGTCTGATGCTAATAAAAATGCTGTTACTCCAGAAGTCTCAAACCAAGTTATGTCCAAGTTATACCAATTGCCATCATATTTTATTTGATTCCACGCATGATCATACATTAATGCATTATTAACTTTAGAATCATTACCTCCAATTCCTTTGATAACCTCACACTCTATCCCCATCAGTTCCATACACTTATACATGGTAACTGAAATATCTATACAAACTCCTTTTTTATGTTCCAAACATTTACTTACGCATGATTCTTTATTAGATGCTACTTCACCATATTCAATATATTGAGTTATTTGCAAAATGGTTAGAATAATCTTTTGTAAATCATCTGAAACGGTAGCTTCTACTTTGGCGGTAAAATACAATAGTTTTTTCATCATTTGCACATAGTCATGAATCGTCATAGTTAAAATTTGGTTACTTGCTAAACTATTTGTTTTTTCAATATATCTTTCGTTAATAAAAAAGTTTGAACTTATCTTTAAAAAATCCATATAATCATCATAAGTAAACATCTTTATTTCTTCATTTATATAAACTGTTTTTCCTTGATTCAATAATCTTTTTATCACTAGACTTAGTACTTCTTTATCAAATCCAATTGTTTTATTAACATTGATATAAACTGTATTAACGTATTCTGTTAAAAACAAATCTCCATAATTAGACAATTCTATTTCTTTTACATCACTTGGAACGTATACATATCTTTTTTGAATTACTTTATTAATTTTAGATTTTAATATTATCCCTAAGTATTTTAAATTCATTATCCTTCTCCAAATTAGTCAATAATTATTCAGAATATTACTTAACATATTAATTATATTTATAAAACAAAAACTTTTCAATAAAAAAAAGCTCCCTAGGGAACTTTATTTTTGGCTGGGGTAGTTAGATTCGAACTAACGAATGTCGGAGTCAGAGTCCGATGCCTTACCGCTTGGCGATACCCCAATAAATTACTTGTTCATTATATATCCTATATTAATAATTTACAAGATTTTTATTTATTTTTTTGAATTATATAGACTTTTTAAAAGATTTTGTATATTATTATAATATCGAAATTGTGGAGGTACATAATGTCTAGTTTAAAAAAATTAGTTGTTATATTATTTATTATTTTATTATTAATTGCTAATATTTCAGTGGTGTTGGCAACGGAAGAATCAGAAGAAACAGTCGAAGAATTAGATTCACTACCACTTGTGGATGTAAGTAATCCTGTTAATCAAGATAACAATGTAGTTCAAGAATCATCAACTGATCCTAGTTCTTTATCAACATTCAGTCCCTCTACAGTAACATCAGTATCATCATTAGATAATTATGCTCAAGCAAATTTATCAATGAGTAATATATTAAGTATTATACTAATATCAATTGGTGTTTTACTAATTCTATTTGCAATAGCAATATTAATAAGATTAAAATCTGAAAGATAAAAAAAGACTCGCAAGCGAGTCTTTTTTATTTCTTATAATTTAAAATTTGATTATTATATGTTATTTCATCATCATCGTTTGTTTCTTCTTTTTTCTTTTTAGAGAAAAGTCCAATTTTTTTCTTAGGTTTTGGTGTGTTATTATCAGTTCTTGCCATAGCTTCATCAACAGTTAAAGTCTTTTCATACTCTACTATATTTTTCACTGGCAATTTATACATTGGTTCTACTACAAAATCCTTCTTTGGAACATCGTGAACATTCAAATATTGAGCATACCAATCTAATATCTTTTTATCTTTTCTACTTAAGTTATTTGTATCTTCTTTTAAATATGTACTTCTCCAAATTACATGTCGTTGATATGAATCAAACTCTGATTTTGTTAAATCTTCA
>Ga0310694_10003623_pt1 | contig 15132 bp, 10 predicted proteins | sample 174DNAGHGhighgp2_FD_203884 | JGI IMG/M metagenome (GOLD analysis project Ga0310694, IMG submission 203884) | Sheep rumen microbial communities from Palmerston North, Manawatu-Wanganui, New Zealand - 1742 DNA GHGhigh gp2 (v2) (version 2) | ecosystem: Host-associated > Mammals > Digestive system... | reverse complement strand
GTTCCAGGAAACCTGCGTTTTGGAGGGAGTCTATCAGGCTTTGAATATTTGCGTCGGTCAGCTTTTCTGCAGCGAACCAGTTCTTTAGCGTCTTCTGCAATTTCGACTTGGTGGTGGGCGGATTCTTTGAAATGCCCTTCAAATTCGCCTTCGCCTTTTCGAGAGTCTTTTGCAAGTCAAACGCCTTTTGCGGCGTGGCCTTCTTCGTGGCCTTCGCCGGCTGCGGAGCGGGCTTCTTGGGCGCAGCGACCTTTTTCGCTTCTTGAGGCTTCGCGACTAGCCCTAGGCGTTTCGCCAGTTCCTCGTACGATTCCACGCGTTCGCAGCGGTCTTCGCCGAACTGCTTTTGCACGTGCAGAACGAGCGGGTCGTAGTCGTGATCCTTCGAAAGAATCACGCAATGGCTGTTGAACGGTTCGCGGGGCATCACCTGGCCCATGTAAAATGCGATGTAAAAGTCGAGCGCGTTTTCGGCCTGCTTCTTGGTCATCTTCTCGGGAATCGCAAGTTCCACAAGTTCGACACGTCCCTCGCTCAGGGCGTAGCCGAAATCCTTCAGCTGCGTAAGCGAAAGGTTTATCTTATTCGTGGAATTGTGGAACAGCACGAACTTCAGCGGAGAGCCGTCCGTATTCACGACAAGGTCGGTCAGGCCGTTCAGCCCGACATTTTCGCAGTCCACAAGGACATGGGATATGGGGAGATTTTCAGCCATAGCCAGCTCCAGCATAAAATGTTAAAAGTTATCTCTTAAAGTACTCAATCAAAATTTCTTTGATGTGATTATAGCGTCTAGCATATGAATTAGGAATGCGAATAAGTTCAAAAAAGTGATCTTTACAAATCCGCTCTTTTGCCTTGTCACACCTTATGCGGTTTTCGTTGGTTCGATGCTCCTCACCGTCCAATTCAATGGCTAAAATTGGAACTTCATACTGACCATCTTTTTCATAAAGAACAAAATCAAAGCGGCCGGAATAAAAGAGATTGTCAGAACTTTTATTTTCTTGAAACACTTGTGCTATTGGAACATCCTTTTTAACAGAATATCTTTTACGCGGATCAACAACACTCAAGACATGACTTATATTCTCAAAGAAATCCGATTCTGTTTTGGTACTATATGTTTTCACTCCCAAGGCTCTAGAATGGGAATGTTTTGGGGTTACCTTATATTCACCTTTCGTTTTTACATATTGAACTAATTCATAAAGATCGTCATTATCTTTACACAACCTATTCAATGTTTCGCTATTAGAAAAAATCACCAACTCTTCTTTGGCTCGCGAAACAGCAACATTTATCAATTCCTTGTTTCCTGCAAACCAATTATATGTATTCTGCGCAGTTCTTTTTGTCAGGGCAAAAGAAAAAAGAATGATGTCTTTTTCATCCCCTTGAAAAGTGTGGACGGTCCCGCAGGTAGCAGCAACACCCCTTGACGAAAGTTCTTGGTCTATAAGTTGCTTTTGCGCCACAAATGGCGTAATAATCCCTATTGACTTTTCTGGATGATTCGCCACAAAATCCGCAATGGCCTGCGCTTCATTTAAGGACGTATTACGATTGACAGGATCTTCATTTGCAGTTTCTTGGAACACAAGCGGAGGCGAATTTCTTTTGGGGGTATCGATTTGCAACTTATTATTGCCCGGATTCAAATCGCTAATGCATAATCTGAGCAGAATCTGAAGGCCGCAAAAAAAGGCCCCCGCAAAACGGGAGCCAGCTAGGAATGCTAAATTGCAGCCTTCTCTTACCACAAAGAGGTTGCATTGAAACATCTTAGCCAGGAGCAAAGATACATTATTCAGGGAATGCTGTGTAGTCATTGCTCGCAAAAACAGATTGCCGACGAAATAGGCTGTTCCCAAAGTGCCATATCGCGCGAACTCAAGCGAAACAGGTTTCGCGGAGAATACAAGGCCCGGACAGCGCAGAAAAAGACGACCCAAAGAGCGAAGCGGAGCCACGTCCATACCAAGTACGAGAAATATGACTGGCGCTACGTGGACGCCAGCATCCGTTGCTACTTGAGCCCCCAGCAAGTCCGGGGTCGCTGCAAGCTGATGAACCTGAGATGCCCCTGCGTGGAACTGATATACCGGCACATCTGGGACGACAAGAAACATGGCGGAGACCTGTACTCATACCTGCGACGCAAGAACAAAAAGTATGCTTCGAGAGGCCGCAAGAATGACTACAGGGGCAGGATTCCCGGACTCGTGCCGATAGACCAAAGGCCAGCCGTTGTCGAGAAAAAGGCGCGTTTCGGCGACCTGGAGGTCGACCTTGTAATCGTCAAGGACCATAAGAGGAAACTGCTTACCATCAACGACCGGGCGTCCAACAAGAGCTGGCTCAAGAGGCTGAACAGCAAGAATTCCGACGAGGTGGCAGCGGCCATCGTAGAAGCGCTCCTCCCGTACAAGGGACTGCTAAAGAGATAACATCCGACAACGGAAGGGAGTTTGCGGACCATGCCATCGTTGCGAAAAAGCTGGGCATCAAATACTACTTCGCGCATCCGTACCACTCGTGGGAACGTGGTGCGAACGAGAACATGAACGGTCTGATTCGCCAGTTTCTTCCCAAGGGTGCGAAGATAGAGGATTGCGACGAATGCTATATCAGATGGATAGAGGACAATCTGAACAACAGGCCGAGAAAACGGCTTGACTACCTGACCCCTAATGAGTATCTTTCAAGAAAGTTCAACGTTATGCGTTAGCGACTTGAAATCGCCTTTTGAAAATATTGTTTGGCAGGGATTTTTCTTTTTGCTTGCTGTTCTTGTCATTGCGATGGAATGAAACGACAGAAACAATCTCATTGCAAATACTGTGCTTGTTCAAAAACCTAGTCACTAAAAAATAAACCATTTACTTTGAGATTATAAAAGTTAATAACACGGCAGAATGCCATGTTATTAATTGTTTTTTTGATTACTTCGCTACGCTCGTAATGACAAAAACCCAAGATGGCCGCGAGGCTTAAAGCCTCTCGCCATGACAACTCTCTATGTTAGCTATGACAATTTCCTCTGCTTGGGCTGGGTTGCGCCCTGCCTTGGCAGAGGAAATGTTGGCTGCCTGCTTCGCTTGGCAGCAGCCCACAGGAGCTATGCTCCCAGGGATTAATTGGAGTCCTGGTGCCGCGAGAGTCGCGGCAACCATGCTTGCATGAGTTGACATGACCGAGCAAACAGGGACAGGTGCGTAAGCATCAATCCCGGAGGCAACGAACCGAGTTGGCGTTGACCTTAACGTTGCGGATTAGGTACGCATTCTTGTTGTAGCCATCCAAGACAAATTCGTAAGCGACGCTCTCATAGTCCTCTGTAGCACTCCAGAAAAACGCGAGCGTGCCCGCGCTGCCAAAAGTATTATTGCCGTAGTGACCCGCTGGAATGGCATTGAAACCATATTTATCTATTCCATTACCTTCTCGCCAGCCAGTTGCAGATTTAAGCAGTTTCGCTGAATACTCGTCTCCACCAACATTTGATTTCAAGGTTTCAAATTCCTCATTAGTTGGTAAATGCCAACCTTCCGGGCAAACATTTAATGCTGCTTCCCAAGTGTATAAACGACCATACTCTTCACAATATCCAGGGACAGCATCATAGCAATAACTATGTTTAATATCATAGTTCATATTCTCTGCCATCCAAACCTGTTTGCCTATTTTCACGGTTTTGTAGGTTTTGCCATCGCGTGGGTCTTTCATTGTGCCTTTTTTCGGGGCACCAAAAGAAATTCCCGTGAATAGTAATGAAATCGAAATTATTGTGAGTAGTTTTGTTTTCATAAGGTTTCTCCTTGTATCTTGTGTTTAAATATAATCTTTTGACTAAGTTTATAAGCATCAAAATGGGAAAATAATCCTAAATAACTTTTGGATTTGTAGGTTTTTTAATAGTGGGTTCATGAACGACCATATTCATTACCGGTTTAGTTAAATATATCCTTTTTTCTTGTTAAGTGGTATACCCTTGTGGTCTAGGCTGCCTGTTTTGACAGCCTGTATTCGACCGGAGTCATGTACCCGAGCGAACTGTGAAGCCGTTTCCGGTTGTAGAACAGCTCGATGTACTTGAAAACGGTCTCCCGCACGTCTTCCAAGTCCTCAAAGTCACGTCTGTATATCTGCTCCTTCTTGAGGCTGGCGAAGAAGCTTTCCATGCAGGCGTTGTCGTAGGGGCATCCCGGCGCGCTCATCGAGGGCGTTATCCCGTTCTCCGAGAGCATCGTGCGGTAGCCCATGCTGCTGTACTGCACTCCGCGGTCGGAATGGAAGATGAGCCCGTCGTGATGGCCGCGTTGCATGATGGCATTGGACAACGCGCGCTTGACCAGTTCGGTATCGATGTTCTTGCTCACGGCGTAGCCCACCGCCTCCTTGTTGCACAGGTCAAGTACCACGGCAAGGTACACCCAGCCTAACGCCGTCTTGACGTAGGTGATGTCGCCGGCCCAGACTGCGTTCAGGCTGTCGGGATCGAACTTCCGCTGCACCAGGTTCTCGCTGTACATGGCGTCGCATTTGCCCTTGCGGTAGGGTTTCCACTTCCTGAGCGTGACTGGATAGAGCCCGTTCTCGCGCATGATGCGGCGCAGCTTCCATTCCTTGACCTCGACGCCCTTGTCATGGAGTACGGCCTGCATCTTCGGGCAACCGTACACGCGGTGGTTTTCTTCGAAGGTGTCGCGGACCTTCTGGACAAGCCGTTCTTCGCGGACCTTGCGTTCGGCCCTTGCCGTTTCCTGTTGCGACCACTGGTAGTAGGAACACTGCGGTATTCCCAGGGCTCTGCACATCTTCCTGACTGAGTATTTCTTGCGGTTCACGTGTATCGCCTCGCATTTCAGTCGTGTGGTCGCATAAAGATGTGCAGGGATTTGGAGAATCCCTTGCGCCTCAATCATGCCCTTTAGCAAGCAAGCTTGCTAAGGTCACGATATTCGGCTTGCTGGGATTTTTTTAGGATCTCTACCGTCTCCTTCTCGTCCGCAAGTTCCTTTTCGCGTTTCTTCAGGAGCTTCTCCAGTTCCCTGTTCTTGGTTGCGAGTTCCTCGACGGACACCTTGCGGATGCGCCGTTCCTCGCGGTAGCTCGGCAGGTTGTGTTCCTTGCGGTACTCGTTTACCCACCGGCCGACCGTATTGGGCCCTATTCCGAGTTCCTTGGCTATCTGATTTGCGGACTTTTGTAGAAAGTCCTATGCCTCGGTCATGCCCGATCACAAGCAAGCTTGTGTCGGTCGCGACTCTCGGCTTGTTGACTTTTCGCCTTTCAGGACCAGTTTGATGACTTGTTCCCTTGTCTCGGAGTTGTAGTTGACTTTTGCCATTGTTTTACCTTTTGGGGGTTGCGCAATGAATATAGTAGCTTATGCTACCCTCTTATTAAACTCCTGCATAGTCCATTTTTGCTATTACTTTCTACGATATTGGGAACAAGATCTGTTATACCATAAGACCATTTATTGAAGTTTTTTTCATTGTTTCCAAAGATTTCATCATCGGCAGATAACTTGCTTACCTTTTCTGTAATTAAACCAGCACTAAGCAATTGATTCCAAAAAGCCTGCTTAACCGAAAAATAATGCCCATGGTCGTCAGAGCCATTAGCCGGATCAAGACCAACAAAAAGGATATCCAATCCCTCTTTAACAAATGGGACTAATTGTGATTTTTCCATAATAAAGTTCCTTTCACATATCTTAGACATTCAATTCTAACTTACACAACTTCAATTAGACACACAAAATGACCTTGGGATAATAATTGTTTGCCAACAAAATCTACTTGTTCCTTAATCATTTCATCGATTTCATCGTCAAAAGTCTCCAAAGTTTGCGAAATCCAACTTTTTAATTGAACGGTATTAAGTTTGCTATTTAAAGCATATCTTACTTTAGAAACATGAATTTTGGGGTCACCCCTTTTCTTGGAGCTAAAGTTCACAAGTTGACAATCTCTCTTTCCATGCCCAGATGCGTCATCAACAAATTCTTCTGGGACTTGATCTTGAGACACTAATAACATATAGGTTATGATGGATGGATTTGCTTTTTTTATTTTTTTGAGCCATTTAAAATCTTCTTTTATCAAAGATTTGCTACTACTTTGCAATTTTACTTCAAAAACTACTTTCGCTTTTCCCCGTAAAAAACCTATTTTTTGTTTGTTATCGTCATCAAGAATCACTGCAATTTCCTTTTTAGGATTCTTTAATTCTGCAACCGTAAGATCCATTCTATGTTTATTTACATCATTTGGAATATTTCCTTCGGTAAAGAAATTACAATACTGTCGCTCACATAACACGATTTCATTTTCATTCGCTCCAGACTGTAATAACGAAGAAAATTCAGCTCCTATAGCGAGTTCTGATAACGAATAATAGTTATAAAGACATTTCTTATATCCAATCCAATACGCCAATCCCTGCATAGCATTTATGATGTAATCAGGAACTTTTGTATAACCATTTGCATGTTTATCATATTTACGCATGTCAACACCTTCAAACAATCCGATCTCCGTTCATTAGTTTGGGGAGTAGGCGGTCGCGGGATTGCGATAAATTTTGAATTTGTTTTTGTTTTGTGAAAATCTGATCAAAAATCGGCTTCATCACTTTATGAAACGCTTTAACAATATCGTCACTTGGCATGACAAAAGGCATGGCTTTGACAATCTTTGAATTGATTGCTTTTGAAATTGAAGATGTGCTGCCTAGTTCGTCATAATGAAAATTTTTGAGATAGCAATAGGTGAATTCTCTTAAAGAATCGTCGTTTGTGACAAAATGGGCAATAGCCTCATTTGTGCACATTTCTGTTGATGTGATAGAAACTCGTCCGACAGTTAGTTTAAAGCTCAGTAGAACCGTATTTGCGGGAACAACTTTTACATTGTGGCGTTTGATCGCTTCTAAAGTCAACCCTTCTGATGTTTCAAATAAAAATGCAAAATCTGTTCCCATATCGGAAATCGAAATCCAAGGCATTCCGTTTCCATCTTCGTTAAACCACTGTTTTTCCGCTCTCGGTGGAGTTTTGCCAATAGTAATATTGAAAAATGAATCTGCGCGATCTTTCTTCCACCCTTGGGGTAATCCATCGACGATGGGGGTGGTTTCGTGGCCGGGGAAGCGGAGGTTGACGAACCATTGTTTGTAGAGGCGTTGGGCGGCTTCTTCGAGGAGTTTTATTTGTTTCTGGTTGTTTTCTATCAGGTTGTCGTAGGCGGAAAGGATGTCGGCAATGCGTTTTTGTTCTTTTAAGGAGGGCAACACCAACTCAATACTGCTCAATAAGCCTGTATTAATGCTTGGCATTGTAGCACCAATAGATATTTTTTCAAGCCACCGCCCAATAAAAGGACTTCTCAATTGATAATAAATAAATCTTGGATAACAGTAGTTTTCCTTTAGTGCAACTTTTAAACAATCGCTTCCCGTCATCCAACCATCTTCATTTTCAGTGATAAAGACGCATTTTCGAACATCGCCTTTACGAGCAACCATTAAATTTCCTGCATGAACTTGGTGGCGACAAAGTCGTTTAGTGTGTTCCTCTCCAACAAAAATCAAATTTGAATGACTGATTTTTCCATCAATCATATCCTTTGGCATTATTATAGGCGTTCCTGATTCAGAATAATCGGAATTATGTAATTGCGAACCGAAAGGTCCTGGTTGAATACATGTTGCGATATCACCTAATTTCACTTTTTCCCAAGACATTAGCAAACACCCTCCATGGATTGCCACCACCACGCTTCGCTCGTGGCAGGCTCACTACGCCCTCGCAATGACGTATTAAGAGATCCTTCGACGGAGTTTACCCTGAGCTTGTCGAACGGGCTCAGGATGACACGTTCTTTCGTCTCTCGTCTTTCGTCTAGTTTCACAGCCCCATCTCCTTCATGTTCTTCGAGATGGTTTTCATGAGGGCGTTGCTTTCGTCCTGGAGTTTCAGGAGTTCCTGGTGGATTTCGGTCATGCGTTCGGCAAAATCCACGCCGTCGTCTTCTACGGGGGCGACGCCTACATAGGCACCGGGGGTCAGGCTGTAGTTCTTTTCGGCGATTTCGGCGCGGGAGGCAATCTTGCAGAGCCCAAGGATGTCCTTGTACTTGCCGTCACCGAATTTTTCATAGAGCCAGTCGGCTTCCTTGGCGACTCCGATGATTTCGTCGAGTTCCGCAAGGCGGGCGTCCCATTCTTCCTGGGTTTTCTTCTTGCTCTTTTTGTCGGCGGTTTCTACGGCGGATTTCGCCTGTGCGCGGAGCGTTTCGCGATGTTCCTTGAGTTCCGCGAATATTTTCGCAATCTTTGCGGACTTGCGGAGAATCTTTTCGAATTGTTTGTCTTCGGTGGTGTCGGCGTAGGCAAGCAAGGCGTTGCGGTATTCCACAAGCAAGTATTCATACTTGTCCGTTTCGCCGCGGTAGAGCCAGACGATGGCGTTCAAGTTCTTGAGTTGCCATTCGTTCCATTCGTTCAGGGTGCGGTCCACGACGGTGTAATAGTTGCGGGCGTCGATGAACAGGACCTTGTCCTGAATTTTCTTCTTTTTGCCCTTGTCAAAGAACCACAGGGTGCACGGCAGGCTCTTGGTATAAAAGAAATTGTTGCCCACGCTTATCATGCAATCCACGTGCCCCGTAGCCACCAGCTTTTCGCGGATGTCCTTGTCCTTGCTCTGGCTGTCTGTCGCAGAGGCGGCCATCACAAAGCCCGCGCGGCCGGTTTCGTTCAGGTAACTGTAGAAGTAAGAAATCCACAGGTAGTTGCCGTTGCCGATTTCCTTGTCCTTGTTTACCGCAGGGAGCCCGAAAGGGAGTCGCCCGGCATTCTGGCAACTTTCCGCTTTTACCTTGTCAACGTTGAAGGGCGGGTTCGCCATCACGTAATCGCATTCGCCTGCAAGGTTGTGTGCGTCGTGGTAGAAGGAGTTCGCCTCGTCGCCGGATTTTACGACTCCGGTAAGCCCGTGCACCGCCATGTTCATCTGGCAAAGCTGGGCGTTGTATTCCACCTTTTCCTGGCCGTAAAAGGTCATGGTTTCGTTGCTTGCCATGCCGGCGGCATTCACAAAGTCGCCCGTCTGCACGAACATTCCGCCCGATCCGCAAGCTGGGTCCAGCAATACGCCATGCGTGGGTTCCAACACGTTTACAATCATCTTCACCAGGGACTTTGGCGTAAAGAAAACGCCGTCGTCGCTTGCGATGTTCTTGGCAAACTTGCTGAGGAAATATTCGTAGATGCGGCCCATCACATCGCCGCCCACATCGTCCAATGCGTTGTTGTTGAAGGTGCGCAAAAGTTCGGCAAGCAGTTCGTCCTTGAAATCGGTGTAGGTCTTGGGCAATACGCCCTTCAGTTTTTCACTCTGGGCTTCGACAAGTTCCATGGCGTTGTTCACGACTTCGCCAAGGCTGTTGAGCGGCTGGCCGTGCGCGTTCTTGAGTTTTGCCGATGCAATATTTGCGGGCAAATTCACCAGGTAATCAAATTGCGCTTCTTTCGGAAGGAACAATGCACTCTTGGACGCAAAATCGCTGGGTTCAACAGGAAGCACGCGGCCACCGCGGCTCGGGCGATTCTTCAGGATTTCGGCTTCGACCCTCTTGAAGCGGCCATAGGCGTAACGCAGGAACAAAAGTCCCAAAACAGGCATGCAATACTGATTCGATGTCAACTTGGAATCGGCACGGAGCAAGTCCGCAGATTCCCACAAATCGGCTTCAAGTTTCTTTAAGCTCTTGTTATCCATTTTGGTCCTTGCTAGTTTCTTGATTGAGCATGTATTTCCCTTTGCCATTTCCTTGCACGGGCTTTATAACGCCCAAACTAAACATTTTCTTTATAATTCCGATTGCGGCAGTTTTGCTAACCTTAAGGGAATTGGCAACATACTTGGCTCCAAAAACCTGTTGCAAGCCAACTTCGGTAATCATTGCCTTCATGTGCCTTTTCATCGTTATATTGTACGTTGAAGCGTCTACCATTTTTTCAAAGTTAAGCTTTTGCGGGCTAAAGTCAACTTTTTTCGGAGAAAAGTCACTTTTTTGGGGGTTAAAGTCAACCTTTTCCGGAGCAAAGTCAACCTTTTTTAAAACATAACCCGAATTTCGAATAATGGCTTTCAAAATAAAGGAGTCCTGTTTGTATTCCGGCTTGGGCAGCCCCTGCGCTTCCATTTCCCGGCACATACGGTCCACACCTTCGCCGAAATCCTTCACGTACTTGTAATCTTTCAAGTATTCCGCAATATGGGAATTGCGGGCAAAGTGGGAATTACGAATCTTGTTGATTTTCACCTGACTGGGCAAATTCCCCGGAGATTCAACTACCAAATGGTCATCGAACATCTTGATTTGGATTTCGGTTCCGCGAATGGAATAATCCCTATGGGTTACCGCATTTACGACCAGTTCTGTACGCACAAATTCCGGATATTCAAGTTCGGTGGTAAAGATTCCGCCCGCAGTCAAATAAGTGCGTTCCTTGATTTGCGTTTGGATGTAGGCGACCGCCTGGCGAATCTGCTCAAGAATGCGACCTTCAAAAGTCACATCCTTGATAACATTCATCTCGGCACCGAATTTTTCTTCTGTACCTTCGTAACGGATAAACCTGACTCGGGCCCTTGGGAAAAACGACTGGGGTTTCTTGCCGAACAGCAAAATGGCTGCAACGCTGAGTTGCAATTTTCCCTCTTTCTCTTTTGCAAAATTCTTGTTCTGCAGCAAATACTCTCGTGGGGATTTAGAATATCCGATTAAGCTCAAATATTCTTTGAGATAAGATTCCTCTATATCTTCGTAGCTGGAGTCTGGAACAAGAAAATCTTCAAAGGAACGCAGTCCTTTATCAAGGGTAAGTGTCAAACGGTCATCGTAAGAAAGGAGCTTAGACTTGTCCCCCACACGCATATAAACGTCATGCGCCTGGTTTTCGTGAACAAAGGGGCTTGCCTCTATGTGGAATACCAGCACATGGTTCGGCTTGCCTTTGGCATCAACGCATTCAACAAGTTCATGAGCAAAAGGAACCGTCGGCGAACAAAAATCCATCGGAACACGCAAGAGTTCATTGACATCTTTTTCACGATGGTCAACACCCTCGATGCGGCGATTTTTATCGGAAATGCCAACAACGATGATTCCCCCGTCGGCATTTGCAAAAGCACACACATGGTTAGAAAAATCCTTCGGAGCAATGTTTATGCTCTTGCGGTCAAAAGTCTGGGATTCTTCCATAGCGAGAATATCTTCTATACGCACTGGGCCTCCAGATTTATGCTACTCTATAATGGGTGTAAACGTATTCGTAAACGCGGGCACGATACATGTTGATGGCCACGTCGTCGTAACTTTCGGGCAGCTCTTTCCAGAGCGTGTCACGAATGAGGGTGTCCACCGCGGCCTTGGTTTCTTGCTTATCGGTCCAGTGGTCCAGACTGCCAATTTTCGCCTTTATCTTTTCGAGTAATTCTACGGCTACCGATTTTAACTTCTTGATGTCCTGTTTGCTCAAGTTGTCCTTGAAAAGCAAGTCATACATGGAGAGTTCTTCGTCGTTCTTGAAACCTTCACGGACAAAGCGCTGTTGCTCGGAATCCATGGACGACGCCAAATCCATCAAGTCCATAAAGGTCTTTTCGATGGTCGCACGGTCCTGTTCACTATTGTAGGCGTTGATGATTTCTTGATAACGCTCGTAAAAATTGATTCTGCCGGAGTTGGTCGCCAACAGCAAAGAAAGTCGCTCTTTTACTAGTTCTTCCAAATCGCGGAGCAAAAGGTTTTTACGCTTCGCCTTGGCAAATTCACGACCGAGCAATTCAAAATCAATCTTACTAATGTCGAACTGCTTGGGGTTCTTTTTGCCGCCTACGTCCATCTGAACGTATTCGTTCACAATCTTGTTCAGTTCCACCATCAAATCCACATTGGTCACATGACGGCGTTTTGCCTTCAGGTTGCGGGCGACCGCGTCAATCGCGTTTATCTTGTCGCGATTTTCGGCTGTGACGTCTTCGCGGTTCGTGTATTTCACTAGGCGTGAAAGTTCGGCAGCGTATGTGGAGAAGGTTTTCTTGTTTTCTGCCGAAGAACAGACGGCATTTGCCGTGTCTTGGATTGCGGCAATCTTATCAAAGCCCTTGGATTCAACAACCTTTGCAAGGGGAGCGTTGAGGCCGCCTAAAAATGCTTCCGTTTTCGCAATGACTTCAATAATGCGATTCAGCAATTCCGACTTGTCAATTGTCGGGTCGGCACGCCCACCGCTTACATTATTCGTATAATCGGCGAGAGCCTTGCGCAACGCCTTCACGATGCCCGCATAATCTACAATCAGGCCGTTGCTCTTGCCTTCGTTTACGCGGTTCGCACGTGCAATCGTCTGCATCAGCGTGTGAGCCTTCAACAGTTTATCCAAGTAAAGGCAACTGAGGCACTTGACATCGAAACCGGTAAGCCACATCGCACAAACAAACACAACGCGGAATTTATTTTTGGGGTCCTTGAATTCCTTGTCCAGTTCCCGCTTTTCCATCTTGGTGCGGTGCGGAGTAATGTCCAAGCCCCACTTGGCAAAAGTCTGTTGTTCGTTCTGTTCCTGGCTTACGACGACCGCCATTTCCGTTTCGCGCATCCACTGGATTTTGCGTTCCAGTTCCTGGGCTTCTTGCTGCGTAGCTGTTTTCAACTGCTTTTCGATAGCGGCGATTTCTTCGGCCCAATATTCCTGAACGTAATTGTACATGCGGACGCAGGTCACCTTGTTTAGGCAAACAAACATCGCCTTGCCACTAGTCCATAAGTCGGAATAATGATGCGCAAAATCTTTTGCAACCAGACGCAATCGCGGTTCTGCCGTAAGCAGGTGGTATTCCTTGGCAAAATCCTTTTCCAATTTTTCTTGCTGTTCCGGGTCAAGGTCTGCGGCTTCAATCGCATTGAGAATCTTGTCTGTAATTTCAGGATTCTTGAGTTCCTTGATTTTGTCGGCACGATTTTCGTAATAGAGCGGAACTGTCGCACCATCTTCTACGGCTCGCTTGAAATCGTAAATAGAAATGTAGCCGCCGAATGTTCTTTCGGTGATGTTGTCATCTTTCAAAAGCGGAGTGCCCGTAAAGCCGATACGCGAAGCCGTCGGAAGCAAGGCACACATGTTGTCTGCAAAAATTCCATTCTGGCTGCGGTGCGCTTCGTCGGACATCACCAAAATATCGTGATCCGGATAAATCGGGGACAAATCTTTCTTGTTGAACTTTTGAATCAGCGTGAAGATGAAACTCGGATTGCCCTTGAGTTTTGCGACAAGGTCGTTCCCGCTCGTGGCAATGAACTTGGATGCTTTTACCTTGCCGAGCATTCCGCAATTTTCAAACGTATCGCTAATTTGTTTGTTCAGTTCGTCACGGTCCGTAAGGATGACGATTGTGGGCGAACCTTTTGCACATCGACGAATCTTTTGCGACAGGAACAACATCGAGTAGCTTTTGCCGCTCCCTTGCGTATGCCAGAAAACGCCCAACTTGCCATTGCGAAGTTTACGGTCTTCGTATGCTTTGAATGCCTCGTTTACACCAAGATACTGGTGGTTGCGGGCGAGAATCTTGACCGTATTTCCATCGGAATGATCGTAAAGAATAAAATTCGCCAACAGGTCAAGGAATGTTTCTTTTTTGCAAATTCCGCGAAGCATCGTCTGGAGTGCAACAGAACCCGCATCGGATTCCTTGAGGCGTTTCCATTCGTGGAAAAAATCATACTTGCTGCCAAGCGTTCCGACTTTCGCCTCTACGCCATTAGAAAGCATCAAAAATGCGTTATAATAGAAAAGCTGCGGAATCGTCGAAAGGTAATCCGTGTAGTTGTCGTCGTAGGCGTTTTGCACAGCGACATCGTTACGCTTGAGTTCCACAAACAAAAGCGGGATGCCATTAACAAAGCCGACTATATCGGTACGGCGGCGATAAATTTCGCCGTGAATTTTCATCTCCTTGACGGCGAGAAAATCGTTATTCTCCGGATTCAAAAAATCAATGACGAGAGCCCGCTTGACATCCGAAGTTCCATCGGGTTTCTTGTAAGAGACCGGAATGCCATCGCGAATAAAGCCGTACTTTTCTTCGTTGATTTGAAGCAGCGAAGATGTGCTGAGCGTTGCCGTAAACTTCTGAACGGCTTCATCAATTTGCGTAGGCGTTATCCACGGATTCAGCTTCTGAAGTGCTTCGCGAAAATACCGATGCAGCAAAACCTCTCTGTAAGAGGTGCGCCCGAATGTTCCGTTTTCGCCTAATTTTTCTTCATTATACGCAAATACAACACGCCAGCCCAACTCATGCTGGAGCAGGTCGCCGGCACTCTCTTGAACGAGAATATTTTCGCTGTATTCGTAGGACATAAAAGCCAAACTATTCCAATGTAAATATAAACAAAATAGGTTGTCATAATATGCCAAAAATGTGTGGGCCTATTGACAAACTGGATTTTTGAATCTATATTTAGTGCACAAGTGTGTAGTCTTTGGCGTTTTTTACGCTTGTATGCCAGAGGAGTTGACGATGAAGAAAGATGTTGCGGCCAGTGCGGCCGGGGCCGTCGCGCCGAAAAAGGCCGAATTTTCCCTGATAGACGAGGATTCGCTCAAGTCGCGGATATACACCATCCGCGGGGTTAAGGTCATGCTCGATGCCGATTTGGCGGAGATTTACGGGTATAGCACGAAAGATTTTAACAGACAAGTCAAGAATAATATTGAACGTTTTGCGGAGGATTTTCGATTTCAGCTGACCAAAAGGGAAGTTGAGGAATTGCGGTCAAAAAAATTTACCGCAATTACAGATGCAAATGACGCTAAAGATTTGCGGTGCAAAAATTGCACCGCAAATATCAGCACAATGAGCCGTTCCAATCCCTACGTTTTTACGGAACAAGGCATTTACATGCTCATGACTGTGTTGAAAGGCGATTTGGCAGTACAACAGAGTATGGCCCTCATCCGTCTTTTCAAGCAGATGAAGGACTACATTGCGGCAGAGAACGCGCCGGATGTTTCTGCGGGGATGGTCGCCTTGGCGACGCAGACGAG
>Ga0310694_10003621_pt1 | contig 15135 bp, 13 predicted proteins | sample 174DNAGHGhighgp2_FD_203884 | JGI IMG/M metagenome (GOLD analysis project Ga0310694, IMG submission 203884) | Sheep rumen microbial communities from Palmerston North, Manawatu-Wanganui, New Zealand - 1742 DNA GHGhigh gp2 (v2) (version 2) | ecosystem: Host-associated > Mammals > Digestive system... | reverse complement strand
ATTTCACCTCATTGTGAAAGGAGCGGAAAATATCCGCAGTATTATCCAACGGATACTGGTCATATCCGTCCGGAGTTCCGAGCAAATAGAAATCGAAATTCACAATAATCTCTAAAATATAATATTATAAGTCGTATCTATTGGCAATCTTATTCCAGCGCTGTTTTTGTTTTTTATAAAATTCCATCTGTTTGTCGCTGAGAAAATCCAAATCGCGTTTGTATATGTCATCCAATTGATTACTTATATTTGACATTTCCTTCTTGATGGTCAGTCTAATATAGTTCTTTAACTCTGAATCTGACCAATTCTGATTTGACTGATCTTTCGTTGCCTGATTAATAGTTGCATCTATTTTTGACAAACCATCATCCAAGTCAACTATCATGCGAATCGTTTCATATTTGGTTTTGTTCTGACCGGTTAGATTCTCCGCCGATCCATTTTCCAATCGTTTATCTGTAAATATAGTTACTTCGTCATTGTTGAAGAATTCATATACAGACAAACTATCCCGACATTTCTTTAATTGTTGTTCTAATCCAACAATTTTTATATCTTTCTCTTTGATTTCTTGTTTTAATTTTTGGTTTTCAGAAATCTGTTTTGTATCAACTTTTTTGGGGTTGGGTTTCTTTGAGGTGGTCTTTTTTGAGTTCGCTTTTTTCGAATCCGTTTTTGGAGAGCCTTTTTGTCTTGTTTCCACTTTCTTCGTTTCGGCTTTGGAAGATGCCGAACGAGAAACTGAGCACGATACAGCGCTCAAACTCATTACAGTAATGAGAATAAATACAATGTGTTTCATAATCAATTATTTATCATTTATTATGGTGATTTTGCGCCTGAATCCTTCGCAACTTATTGTTATTTCGCCAGAATCGTCAGGTAATCTAACTCCCCACTTATATCCAAGGACATTTCTCTTTAAAGCATCATTGTCAGATGTACTTACATTATAACCTGTAATTGGCACCCAATTTTGATTTCTCGGATTTTTTTTCTCTAAATAATAAATCCAATATGCACCGTGTAAAGTAGTATCGCTATATATATAAGTTTTCTCTTTTTCCTCGTTCAATCCCATATTTGATTTCCATACAACGACTCTATATTTTTGTTCTTGCGAGAAAGCGTTATCGTGCCCTCTTGCTTTAACGGCACTCAAACTCATTACAGTAATGAGAATAAATACAATGTGTTTCATAATCAATTATTTATCATTTATTTATGGTGATTTTGCACCTGAATCTTTCGCAACTTATTGTTATTTCGCCAGAATCGTCGGATAATCTAACTCCCCACTTAGAGGAATCTTTACATCCAGGGACTGTTCTCTTTAAAGCAGCATTGTCAGATGTATTTACATTATAACCTGTAATTCGCGCCCAATCTTGATTTCCCGGATTTTTTTTCTCTAAACAATAAATCCAATATTCACCTTTTATTGTAGAATCGTTATATATATAATCTATATCATTTTCTATGTTCAAGTGATTATTTGATTTCCATACAACGACTCTATATTGTGGTTTTCCAGTGGAATGGCCAGAGTCAGTTCTTCCTGTATAGTTAATGATGGCATTTAATCGAGTCTCAAAACTTGGACGTTTATCAGAGTATTGCCCTAACTTTATTGGATCATTAATTATATTTTTCAGGTTATTTGCCGCCGTTTTATTCTTGGATTTCTCTATATCTTTTACTTGTTTCTCAATAAAAACATCCCATTTAGAAACTAATTTATCTCTTTCAGCTTCTTTTTTATTTTTATTTTTTATTCTCGAAATGAAATTGTTGTAGGCATCTGAATATGCATATTCATTCTTTTGCGTTAGGAATGCTTTTGCTTGTTCAATATAATCGTCATCTTGTAATGTGGATGCTGAATCCTGCAGATGTTTACATACACCCTTATCTGTAATATCTTCAGCAGTTCGGATGGCGTCTTCGTATTGTTTTTCTGCTATCAAGGTTCGTGTGCGCTGTATGATAGAATCTTGTTTGTTGACAGTAATACCCCCACTTCCTTCTCCTTTTTCTGGTTCTTTCACAATAGCCCGCCCGATGGTTGTCATCAAGATAACAACAATCAAAGCACCCCCCGCTATCCCTATTATTTTAGGATTCTTCCACCATGGAATCGGTTGTGGAGTTGGTGGTGGAGGTGGCGGTGGTGGCGGTGGTGACTCAATGTCTTCTATCTGAGTTATCAAACTTTTAAAAGACTTATACAATGTTAGATACTGCTCTTTCGTCTCGTTGTAACATTGAATAACATCTTCATTCGCATCTTTTGGATAGGTATGCGTTTTAAATGTTTCACAGATTTTCGAGCATTGATTAAATTTCTTCCTAATTTCGGAGACGTTAACTTTGCTTATGTTCTGAAAACATTTGTTCACATATAAAGATAATTCCGGCACTTCTCGATGCCAGCGATATAATACTTCTTCAGGAATCTCAGGAGGAGGCTCCGGACCGTCCCAATCCGGTGAGATAGATAGACGGTTGTATTGCCGTAAGGCATTCAGTATTTTTTTATTATCCGCATTCTCATAGGGTATGCGAACTCCCAAGTCCGGTTGATTACTATTAAAAGTATCATCAATAGGGATAAATGCATCTGCAAAGGTATTCAGATTCGACAAAAGGTTAGGAAGTACTTTTTGCATAATATACTCCCTTTTTTCGTTGAATCGAGTAATTTTATACTTTGCTTGAATATAGGATGTACCATCTGTTGGCTCTAAGATTTCACCATCTGCAAGAATAACTTTATCATAAATGGTATCAAAAAGGCGATACAACTTTAAAAAGTCAGTGCAGCAACTATTCTCTGTAAAGACCAATGCCATCCCAAAGAAAGATCCTTCACGACCTCTCCCGGAGGTAAGATTGTATTTCAAATAGGCATAAGTAATCATACCATCTCCAGCATTCCGATGAATGCTGAATTTGGTATTTTCTTTACTCGGATTATAGTAATTTTGGAAATAATTTGTAGCCGCCAAATCTCCATCCAAAAGGTCGAATCCGTTAGGAACTCCGAATATGTAGAATGAGGGTTGGGACATTATAAATTAACCTTTTACTTGTTTAAGAATAGCTTTCCATAACATACGAGGATACCAATCGCTACCTTTGATATATTGTGTTCTACCACTATCCTCATGTGTGAATGCACCAGCAGAGAACGGCACAAAATAGAAAAGTTCCGGTTTAAACCATTTAGTCAACGGATTCCTATTCTTCCAATTTTGGAAAATATTTCCATATTGCGCTCTTATCTGGCGTTTGAATTCTTTTTTGTTTGGCCGACCATTAGGAAGAATTGTTGCCGGTGACTCATCTATTTTATGACAGATAAAGATAGCTCTATTCTGCTTGGTTCGTGTAATCTTTTGTACTCGTTGAGTATATTCTGTTCTTGCTAAAACAGAATCGACTTTTTCTCCATTATCCATTACTTCCGTATCCGGATTCCAATCTTTTTGTACGATGAAAGCCCAAATACGTTTGTTCGGTAGTTCTGTAACAATTTGTTGAATATACGTAGGGAATGGTTTTTCGGGATACTTGGCATCGAAATAATGCTCACCAGGTGCTTCCAGTATCTGACATATCGGGCGACCATATTTATCAAGTACCTTGACTAACATGAAATTTATCACATCATTTCCTCCGGGAGCATAGTTGCTGTAACACAAGTGCTTGAAATTATTACAAATTTTCTTGTAATGTTTGTCATGAGCGGGACGGAAAAGACGATATGGTTCCAATTTATAACCATTATCTTCCAAAAAGCGGGTAAGACGTACTAACGCCATGGTTTTTCCAGATCCTTTGGGCCCGAACAGCAGAACAACGGGGCATGGATCATCAATATTTACTCTAATTTTATTTACGTCCCTGATTTCCTCCTCACTATATGTTTCTTCTTCAACATCATCAAGATTCTGGATGGGCTTCGATTTCAGGAATGGATCTGTAGAGGACTGAGGTTTGAAATCACCGTCATTACCTGGACTACTAATTGTGAATTCTTCACTTTCTTTTTTCTCTTGCACCGGCAAGAATACATCTAAATCAAACATTGTTTTAAATATTTAAGGGTTTATATTAATCATAATAATTCAATCTTCATCACTTGCAAACGCAATGTCGAAGAAGATAAATGCGGCTATATCTACAAGAATAGACAATACAATCCAATACCACAAACCATGTCCATTGTATTTTCCTTTTAATATGTCTTTCCACACATTAAAGACACTCGTAATTCCGTCTACTTTTGTGACTGGATTATCACGAGTATAATCGTATCTGTCTTCTGGCGAGAGCCATGATATAAAAGAGCGATATGTAGCTATCGTTTCGTAACTATGACGAAGTTTTGAATTGATATCTTTTTCCATCATATCCCGATTATAATAATCCACAGAATCCATCAGTATCCATCGTTGTATACCTTTCAAGTATGCAACCTGATCGTTAGCATCTCTACGAAAACTTTCTGTTTTAGCAGCAGTCCCTATTTCACGAAGTTCTTGTTTCTTTTGTTGTAATTCTTGTTCTACGCGTATTTGTATTCTATTAATTAATTGTTCTCGTTCAGTTGAGGACAAAGAAGAACGCGCACCAACAGTGGTTTCGGCAATAGCTGAGCCTAATACAAGATTTAAATCATTTAGTTTTTCGCGTGCAGAGGGACCAAAACCAGGATTAAGGGGATTTCTTATTTCATCGCATAAATTCCGTAACGCTGCATTTACTTCAGATTCCAATTTCTGCTGCGCTACTTTTATATCTTCCTCTTGGAGATCGTTATTTTGCAATTGGATTAGGTAACCTAAAGTGCGATCCACATCTTTAGTCACAACACCTGCAACCTTATCTCTATATACAAAGGTGTGTGTGTTGGTCGGCATGGAGCACAGCAACCAAAATGCTAATAACATAAATATACCTCCCGCAACAGCAATCCCCGGGTTTTCAAAGGAAGTATTGGGATTAAGAGCTTTAACAATTAACGCTGTTCCGATTGATGCAACAATAAAAAAACCGATAGAAATAACATAACATACAGCTATGTGTAAATCTATACTAAGATACAAAGATTCAGCTGTCGCCCAGCAACTAACTGCTGCGAATGCCAAAAAAGCAAGAGAAGAGAAAAATCTTCCGAAGTTAAAATTGTCCATTTTTTAGATTGTTTGTTTTGTCGCCTACTCTTCTGCGGATTTTCGGCATTCTCCGATTGATTAATATCTACTTTCTTAATCAGGACGCATACGCGCATACAATATACATACGTAAAAAGCGCAGACTTCGCTATTGCTCATCTACGCGCTAGGACCCTCGAACTGCCCCTCCAGTTAATAAACAACAATGAAACCTACGCCGATATGACAACCTTTGAAAAGTACCAAGTACCTAAGTACTATGTACCAATCAAGGTACAGTTATGTCATACCCGTAGGCATCTATTGTTACTTTGTCTTCAACTGGATTTGACAGAAAAGTGTTCGAGGCTTTTCGCGCGTCAAATACAAAGCGTCAATAAACGCCAATCAATATGTAAAGAACCCACATCCATCCGCCGCGTACACGGCATCGGCGTAAATTCGCGGCAAAGGTAAGCAAAAATTCCCATATACGCAAATAATTCCGTGAAAAATGTATAAAAATTTTAATTTTTAAGTGAAATGGGCGAAAAAAGTGTATGGTGTAAGGTGCAAAGTGTAAAAGGGAAGGTGAAAAGTGAAAGATGAGAGGTGTAATGTGGAAAGAATTTTGCATTTTTTGTGACAAAGTCTTGCATATATTAAAAAAAAAGTTGTACCTTTGCAGCAAATTTTGGAAAAACGGACAAAATTAACAAAATACATGTTGGAAAAACGGATAAAGAAAGGGTTGTTATATGCTTAATCGACACATTGATAGTATTTTGGAATAGCAAATGTACAGGAATTACTCCTGCGCATATCAGCATTTGCGAACAAGGCATTAGTGCTATGCAATTGTGCTTAGCAATGAAAATGTATCGGTAAAGGGCAATGTGCTATATGCCCCTGTGTATATGACCATGTTCCTGCAGCATCACAAACAGGAAAGTCCTATTATTTATCATCCAGAATTACCCTAATCCCTGCCAGATTGCAAACAAAAAACGCTCTAAAGAGCGTTTTTTTGATTGACAATTGAGTATAATTGTAAAAATTGTTTGGCGTGTTGCCTGGAGCCGGTTAGCGGATCATATCGTCGCCGAAGAAGGGTTGGAGGGCGGCGGGGATACGGATGCCTTCCGGACATTGGTTGTTTTCCAAAAGGGCGGCAACAATGCGTGGTAGGGCAAGAGCAGATCCGTTGAGAGTGTGACAAAGAGTGACCTTTTTGTCCTCGGAACGGCGGTAACGACATTTGAGGCGATTCGCCTGATAGGTGTCGAAATTGGATGTGGAAGAGACTTCCAACCAACGGTGTTGCGCTTCGCTATAGACTTCGAAGTCGTAGCAGAGGGCAGCCGTGAAAGACATGTCTCCTCCGGAGAGACGGAGAATACGATACGGGAGTTCGAGTTTTTTCAGAAGACCTTCCACGTGTGCCAACATCTCCTTGTGGGAAGCGTCCGAATGTTCGGGTGTGTCAATGCGTACGATTTCGATCTTTGAGAACTCATGGAGTCGGTTGAGCCCGCGTACATCCTTGCCGTAGGAGCCTGCTTCGCGACGGAAACACTCCGTATAAGCGCAGTTCTTGATAGGCAGTTGTGCCTCGTCGATGATGACGTCTCGATAGAGGTTGGTAACCGGCACTTCGGCAGTCGGGATGAGGTAGAGGTCATCCACTTCGCAGTGGTACATCTGACCCTCTTTATCAGGCAACTGACCTGTTCCGTATCCCGAAGCGGCATTCACTACCGTCGGCGGCATGATCTCTGTATAGCCGGCTTTGTTGGCTTCCGCGAGGAAGAAATTGATGAGGGCGCGTTGGAGACGGGCACCCTGACTGATATAAACAGGGAAACCTGCACCGGAGATCTTGACACCGAGGTCGAAGTCGATGAGGTTGTATTTTTTTGCGAGTTCCCAGTGAGGGAGTTTAGTTGATAATTGAGAATTGAGAATTGACAATTTCTCCTCTGCTATCTTCTCGTCGGTTGCACTGTCCCAATCGCGGAGGGCAACTGCGCCGTCTTTGGCGATGGCATCAATCATCGGCTGGTTGGGCCAGTTTCCGATGGTGACCGCGAGGTTGTCCTCTGCGGAGGCACCCTCGGGCACGATGTCATAAGGAATATTCGGAATGGTGAGGAGTAGTTTGGTCTGCGCCTCTTCCGCCTCGGACATTTTCACTTCGAACTCAGCGATTTGTGCTTTGAGTGCGCCTGTCTGCGCCTTGGCAGCTTCTGCTTCTTCGCGTTTTCCTTGCGCCATGAGTGCGCCGATGGATTTGCTGATTTTGTTCATTTCAGCGGCTGCAGCGTCTTTGGCTTGTTGGGCAGTTTTGCGCTCGCTATCCAGGCGGAGCACTTCGTCAATAGCCTCTGCCGCTCCGGCAAAATGTTTCTTTTCCAGCCCGGCGATGACGCGGGCTTTATCGTCATAAATTTGTTTTAATGTAAGCATAAAAGTATTTTGTTAATCCGCCAAACTTGGCGGATGGATTATCAAATAAAAATCTCCCACCTGAGCCGAAGCCTCGGTAGGAGATTTGGGATTGTCTCCGCGCCGATTAAGCTTCCTGAGCCACCGGTTGAATGGAGACGTACGACTTGTTGTCACGTTTCTTGCGGAACAAAACGATTCCGTCGCAGAGCGCGAACAAAGTGTGGTCTGAACCCATACCCATGTTTTCACCCGGGTTGTGCACGGTACCACGCTGACGTACGATAATGTTACCTGCCTTTGCGAATTGACCACCAAAGATCTTCACGCCAAGACGTTTGCTTTCTGATTCACGGCCGTTCTTCGAACTACCGACACCTTTCTTGTGAGCCATACTGGTTGTCCTTTCTTTTTAAGCAATAACAATTTCTTTAACTACAACATTGGTCAAATCCTGACGATGACCATTGAGTTTGCGATAGCCTTTGCGACGTTTTTTGTGGAAAACGCGGATTTTTTCGCCGCGGCACTCGTTGTCAAGTACTTCGCAAACCACTTTAGCGCCTTTTACATAAGGAGCGCCAACTTTTACTTTACCCTCGTTGTCAAGGAGCAAAACGTTTTCAAACTCAACGGTTGCGCCTTTCTCGAGTTCGTTCATACGATTGATGAACAGTTTTTTGCCAGCTTCAACTCTAAACTGCTGGCCTTTCATTTCTACAATAGCGTACATTTGTACTTTGTTTTTAGGCTTTTGGCTTTTGGCAGTTGGCTTATGGCTTCCGAGAGCTAATGGCTAACTGTTAAAGGCTAAAAGCTGTTAGGGCGGTGCGGCGTCTCCGTTTCAACTAATTTTATGAGGTTGGAGAACTTATTCGAGCCTAATCCGCAAAAAAGCGTGCAAAGGTACAACAAATTTTTGACATGACCAAATTTTCGGGCAATTATTTTACTTTTTAGTGCATTTTTTTTATTTTCGAGTTTGCATATGGACGTTCAGACCGGGTAATAAGGTCTTTTTTGTGCCATCAATACATGGTCCAAAGAGATAGGCGGAAAAAGGTTTCCATTCGTCTCTTTTCCATTCCACTTTATATTTGCGCGGGTGAATGTCCACGGACGAAGGATTGCTTTTAGTGAGCAGAGAGTTGGCGAGTGTGGTAATGGTTCGAGCGTGTTGTGTGACAATCTTGAGCGGGACGTCGTCCTCTTTGTGTACCTGAATGTTCAGTTCGTGGTATAACATACGGTACGTTCCGGTCGCTTTTACTGCATCGCCGGTATATTGTGCATCCAAGGTGTCCACTTTGGCAGAGCAAGTGATGCCGGTAAGCGGTCTGAGGAATGGATTTAAGAAAGCGGCATCCGAGTTAGCGACATGTAGTTTGGCTTTGAAATCACAGTTTTTGTTCATGGTAAAGCTTACGTCCGCGTCTGCTTTCCCTTTTTCCACCGGCATGGAGCATCGGAAGCGTGTGGTTGCGTTGTTGCGGTTGGTGATGTTATCCAATGTGCCGTGGAAATTATGTATGTGCAATTCGCTACAAGTGGATGCTGAGCGGGTAATGGCGATGTCTAACTGTTTGATATCCGCGTCTGCATGCCCGATACGGAATTTAGCCGGAATGGCAGCGAGTGCCTGTTGTGGCATCCGATAGGGCTTGACAGGCGGGTAACGTTTGTCCCGATAGAGGTCAGCCTTTTTGAGGACAATTTTAATGTTGTCCAGAGTGTAGTCTTTGGCGATCGCTTTGCGGATAGGGTTGAAAGGCGAAGTGGCGAGACTCTCGATTTGCAGGTCGAACCATAATGCCGGTTTCTTGACCAAGTCTGCCAGTTTCTTGCGCGACATGGTGTGTGCGATGCGTGTCGGCCCTAGAACCAGTTCTCCCTGGTCGCTTTGCTCAATGCCGCTTGTTTGTATTCTCAAACGTCCGTCCGGCAGCAACACATCGGCATGAGCGATTGAGAGATCATACAGTGAGTCGCAATACGTGAAAACCGAGTCGTACATAAGGTCATGCGCCGTGAGTGAGCAACTGTCCACCTCTACGTCCAGTTTCGTGCGAAGGCTGTGAAGGCGGATTCGTGCATTATTGATGCCGAACTTGTTGATTTCTGCTTTCTCCAGCCACCTGTCTGCATGCTCCAATTCCGGATCTCGGAGTTTCGGGAAGCATGCTTTAGGGTTTTTGTCATCCCACCACACTTCCACTTCGGGGTTTACAATGCGGATGTTGCTGACCAGCAAGTTCCTTTTGAGTAGCATTGAATAGAAAACATGTCCCACTTCCAGCCTTTCCACAAGCAGTTCGATGCCCGGACCGACCGAGTCGTGTTTGCTAACCGGTTCTCCGTGGTAAAGCAAGCACAGACTGTCCACTTCAGCTGTTCCGCTGAACAGGCGGACCTGTATCTTTCCGCATCGGGCTTTACATCCAGGCAGTTCTGCGAGCGCTTGGTTCACTTTGCTCAGCACAATGCGCGAGACGATGATGTCCGCGCAGGCGATAGCAATAGCCAGAACAACAACGATTACACCAAGTACAATAAGCGTGATTTTTCTTCTTCGTTTCATATAAATGTCAACTATTTTTCAAAAACCGTGGCAAAGTTACACTTTTTTTTGCACATATCAAAATTTTTTACTAATTTTGCAGCGAGTTTATAAAAAAAAGACAAAGACTCACTATTATGAACAGACCAAAACGATTTTTATTGGCAGAGGACGAGTTGCCCCGCCAATGGTACAACATTCAGGCAGAGATGGAGAACAAGCCGATGCCTCTTCTTAATCCCGCGACGAAAGAACCGTTGAAAGCAGCCGATTTGGCGCATATCTTTGCCGCCGAGTGCGCCAAACAGGAGTTGGATCAGGAACACGCATGGATAGATATTCCCGAAGAGGTGTTTGAACGCTACAAATACTACCGTTCCACTCCTTTGGTTCGCGCGTATGCGCTTGAAGAAGCATTAGGCACGCCCGCGCATATCTATTTCAAGAACGAAAGCGTCAATCCTCTCGGTTCCCACAAAGTCAATTCGGCTATACCTCAATGCTATTATTGCAAGCAGGAGGGAACGACTAATGTGACGACCGAGACAGGAGCGGGTCAATGGGGCGCCGCGTTGAGTTATGCGGCGAAGACCTTCGGTTTGGAATGCGCAGTTTATCAGGTAAAGATTTCTATGCAGCAGAAGCCATATCGCAGTTTTATCATGCGTACGTTCGGCGCGACCGTAGAGGGATCTCCTTCCATGTCCACACGTGCAGGTAAAGACATCATTACCGCTGATCCGAACCATCCGGGTTCATTAGGCACGGCAATCTCTGAAGCTGTAGAATTGGCGACTACTACTCCCAACTGCAAATATACGCTCGGTTCGGTGATGAGCCATGTGTCTCTTCATCAGACTATTATCGGTTTGGAGGCAGAGAAGCAGATGGAGAAAGCAGGCGAGTATCCGGATACGATAATCGCTTGTTTCGGCGGCGGAAGTAACTTCGGCGGACTGGCATTTCCGTTCATGCGCCACCAGTTGAAGAGCGGAAGTGAAAAGAAGATCGATTTCATTGCCGCAGAGCCGAACAGTTGTCCCAAACTAACGAAGGGTAAGTTCGAATATGACTTTGGCGATAGTGCCGGTTACACGCCGTTAATCCCGATGTTCACACTCGGCCATACGTTCAAACCCGCCAATATTCATGCCGGTGGTTTGCGTTACCACGGCGCAGGACCGATAGTCAGCCAACTGCTTAAGGACGGTCTCATGCGTGCGGTGGATATTCCGCAGTTAGAGTCCTTCGAAGCGGGTATGCTGTTTGCCCGGACGGAGGGAATCATTCCTGCTCCTGAGAGCTGTCACGCTATCGCCGCTACCATCCGCGAAGCCATGAAATGCAAAGAAAGCGGCGAAGAGAAAGTTATTCTCTTCAATCTGAGCGGTCACGGTCTGATTGACATGACAGCCTATGACCAGTTCATCAACGGCGATCTGGTGAATGTCTGAAAGACAGTTACGGACAGTATAAAAAAAGAGTGTGCCAATTAATTTTGACACACTCTTTTTAGAGCACTTCTTAAAATTCCACGTTTTAAGTTAAGCCCGATTAATACAAATTATGCACTTTTATATTGTTTTTGGCTTTCTCTTGGTATCTTGCTGGTTTTAACTCGGTTACAATGCCCGCATTGCGCCCTCTTTCAAACCAACCATCTACTCAAGACAAAACTTGAAATCAAAATATAGCAATTTTTAGAAGTGCCCTTATTTATTATTCGAGGCTGTTGAGATCAATTAGGCGGTTGACAATGGCGTAGATGGTAAGGCCGGCAGTTGAATGGATGTTCAGTTTGCGCGTAATATGTTTTCGATGCGTAACAACGGTATGCTGCGAGATGCAGAGAACATCTGCTATTTCTTTGTTGCTCAAACCCCGCACGACCTGAATCAGCACATCCTTTTCCCGCGCGCTCAGTTCTTCGCTATCAGATGTTTTGGTATTGTTCTGAAGACCTAAATTGGAGTGTCCGTATGCCCCTTTAACCTTTAATTTTTCCCCCTTTGCTTTCATCAAAGCGGGGCGGAGAATATTGTCCTCAATGGCGCAATGGTCAGCGAAGTCCTGCTCCGTGTGCCAAAGGTCACTCATGACGCTAATGAGGGTATAAGTGACCGTACCTTCCATGGATGTAGGCTTTGTCGGATAATACTTGATGATGAGGTTTTTTATTTCTGTCAGTTTGCTTGTTATGCGCTCGTCGTCATGCTCATGCTCTTCAAACAACCCGGCATTTTCATGCTCGATATGAGTACGTATTTCGTCCACAAACTCGTCGTAGCAACGAAGGATAAGTCCCGGAATCTTGGTGGTGGGGTCAGCAGGTATAATAGCTTCAATAAGTGCTCTGCGCAGGCGAGGCAGCCGGAAATGAAGGAAATAGTTGTGCGCGTTGTGGAGGTAGCGCTGCAGGGTAGGTATGTCGATGTCAGCCGGTAGTGCTTTTTGCTTGAACACTTTGTAGTTGACCACCGCTAAAAAAGTAGGCGTATGAACGTCATGTGAAGCGCAAACTTGTTCTATTGTTTGTTCACCAACCCCCATCTCCAGCCCGAATCGGCTGATAATCTGTATTGCATCCTCTTCATGGGACATCAAATCGCATATTTTGTCGCTGCCTTTATACATATGGCACTTCTAAAAATTCCACGTTTTTAGTTAAGCTCGTTAAATTAATAAATTTGGCACTTTTATATTGTTTTAGGCTTTCTCTTGGTATCTTGCTGACTTTCCTCTCGGTTACAATGCCCGCATTGCTTCCTCAATAAAGTCAACCATCTACTCAAGACAAACCTCTAAATCAGAATAAAGCAATTTTTAGAAGTGCCCTATAGCGTTTCATCAAAAAACGCTGCAAAATTACTAATTTTTTGCGACATGAGCAAATTCGCGGGCAAAAATCCCTATAAATGGGGATAGTTATTTTTCTTTTATGGAACGTGAGCAGAAGCATAAGCCGGACCATACCAGCGCCGGTCCTAATCCGCAATAGAAAGAGGCGATGAACTCGTCCGGGACGCATGGAATAAACTTCAGAACAATCCCCAGACATGACATGCATACGACTAAAATCCATCCCTTAACGGGAAAAGTGTGGAGGATAGTGGTTTTTTCAGGTTCTTTCGCAATCAAGTCACAATAGCGTCGTACAATCCGGTTAAACATCCATAAGAAAGCCGCCAAGACACCTAATGAAATCAGTATTAGCCACCAGAGTTCGTCGTCCGGCATCGTGCCGTATGCGCGAATACCTTTGAGGGTAATCATTACTCCCGGAATTCCCCAAATCAAACCTGCAGCAATATATAAGAAGCGTCTATTCATCGTCTTTGCCTTTCTTTTCCTCTCTTTTGTGTACGTAGTACTCATGTCTTTTCGGGTTTTCGGGGAACCATCCCCGTAGAACTCGTTTCTCTTGTTTGATTACTTCTCCGATTCCCCAGAAAGCAGAGAAAGCGAAGATGCCCAGGAAAATAGAAAGGTACATATTATTGACTAGAAGCGAACCGCACGTCCCTGCCAGACCGACGAACAGAAACGCCCACCATGATTGTTTGCCCCAATAATATTCCGCTTTAATCACCAGCGGATGAAAAATACCGATGCATAGAAATGCACCGAGCCCTAAAAGGATGCCTTCGTAATTCATTTTGCTAATTTGCCTTGATAGATAGAAGGTGTGTCGCCATAATTATTTTTGATGAGCAACGAATCTGCAGTGATCTGTCCTACTAAGTCGGTAATAATATATTTCTCGTAGGGTTTGTTGCCCGCAGTAGGAATGATACTATCTCCGTAGAAGCGAATCTCATTAGCGGATTTGTTATACCCGACGCCGCTTATAACCATATCGATGGTAACCGGCATCAAGGCAGCGAATTTGACATCAAACATGTAGATGTCTAATAATTCGTCATTCGTAAGAACAATCTTCGTGCGCAGGTTCTCTTTGGTAAATCCGGAGGAAGGAATAGTGAGTAAACCGAAAGCTTCGTATGCACTGTCTTCTTTCTCTACTACAGGTTCTTCGGAAGCAATGTGACAAGCGGAAAAAAGAACCGCTATAGATGCTAAAAATAATAAATTCTGTTTCATATTAGTTGTGATTAATTATATTTCAAATCGTAAAGTAGCCCCGAGTTCACGCGGTTTGCCGCGTTGGAGGAAGTCATTTCCCATCGAGCGGAAATAGAATACATTATATTTCGAGTTGGAGAGGTTTTTTCCCCATAGTTCGAGTTGTGCATATTTCCAATCCAACGTCAGTGTTGCCCCTAAAAGGGGATAAGCCGATTGCATACAATCGTTTTGTTCATTCCAAAAGATGGGTCCAATGACGTTAATCCTTGCCGAGAGCGAGATGGCATTCAGCCATTTGTGTCCAACACGATAGCCCGCCTGCACAAGCGTATGCGCGGTGTGCTGAGGCGCATACGGGATATAATGGCCGGAATAATCACCCATTCCGTCGTTAAAATCCAAAAACCGTGCATCCGTAAAACCATACGAAGCATCCACTATACCCTGCCATTCTCCTTTTTGCCATCTGTAGTGAAGCGCTGTTTCAACACCCCAGATACGCGAACGGGCAGCGTTTGCCATCATTCGACCAGTAGTCTTTCCATTCGGAAAAACGGTTACCTGCTGGTCTATACATTGGATATGAAAGGCATCTAAATCAATCTTCAGACCATCTACCGGCGTAAAATGTGCTCCAAGTTCGAAAGTCCAGTCTGTTTCCGGTTTATAGGAAGTAATGGTTACGTCCGAATACCTCGGGTCCGCTATTTCCAAATGCAGTCCCATATCTGCCGCCAAATCAGTCATTACCTGGTTTTGCGTAATAGTGCTGAAAATCTGCGGATTATATCCTCCTGCTTTATATCCTTTCGCCGCATAAGCATAGATAGTACCCCACGAGTTGTCATACGAAAGCGCCAAACGCGGCAGAAATTGGAAATAGTT
>Ga0310694_10003618_pt1 | contig 15138 bp, 12 predicted proteins | sample 174DNAGHGhighgp2_FD_203884 | JGI IMG/M metagenome (GOLD analysis project Ga0310694, IMG submission 203884) | Sheep rumen microbial communities from Palmerston North, Manawatu-Wanganui, New Zealand - 1742 DNA GHGhigh gp2 (v2) (version 2) | ecosystem: Host-associated > Mammals > Digestive system... | reverse complement strand
GATGAACGAGGAGTTCATCTGGATCACGGAGCGGAAGATGACCATGAAGGAGAGCATGATCAGCACGTCATGCAGGAGACCGAAAACAGCGGCGATACCGGAGTTCAGGTCGAACCGGATGGCGATGTAGATCAGCATCAGGGCGGCGGCCAGCAGCACGGAGATGATCGCGTTCTTGACCAGGGTGGCGCCGGCCACGGGACCGACGTAGTTCACGTCGCCGACGGAAACGGCTTCCGGATAGGTCTTTTTGATGTTCTCTTCGAACTCAGCCTGGACCTTCTGGATGTCGTCCTTGGAGACGTCCTTGATGCGGATGATCGCTTCGTTGTTATCCCGTCCCTGGACGGTGACGGTGCTGGACTTGATGCCCATGTCGCTCAGGACATTGCTCACGTCCGCAGAGGCAACGGCGGTCTTCATGTCATACTGCATGGAGAGGCCGCCCTCAAAATCGATACCCAGGTTGATGCCGTGACCGAAGACGGTCAGCAGCACGGCGGCGAGGATGATCGCGCCGGAGATGATCAGGCAGATCCTGGAACGATTCTTAATCTTCATTACGCCTCAACCTCCTGTTCTTCTTTCACTTTAGTATAGAGGGAGGTTTTGGTGGCGCCGGCGTTTACGAAGCGGTTCATGAGGAAGCGGGTGACCATGATCGCGGTGAACATGGACACGACCACGCCCAGCAGCAGGGTCTTGGCGAAGCCCTGGATGGAACCGGTGCCGAAGAACAGCAGCACGATGGCCGCGATGAGGGTGGTGACGTTGGCGTCCAGGATGGCGGACATGGCGTTTTTGAAGCCGGCGCGGACGGAGGCTTTCACACTGCGGCCCTTGCGGACTTCTTCGTTGAAGCGCTCGAAGATGATGACGTTCGCGTCAACCGCCATACCGATGCCCAGGACCACGCCGGCCAGGCCGGGCAGGGTCAGCTGGATATGGAAGACCGCGATCAGCATGAACAGCAGGATCGTGTAGATCGTCAGCGCCCAGGAGGCGATGAGACCGTTCAGGCGATAGCGGAAGATCATGAGGATCATGATCAGCAGGATGCCGATGGCGGCAGCCAGCACGGAAGAAGACACAGCGTTCTGGCCCAGGGTGGCGGACACCTTGTCGACCTTCTGCTGGGTCAGCTCCAGCGGCAGGGCGCCGGACTGGATCTTGGCGGCGATGGTGGTGGCGCGTTCCGCGCTGCCCAGGCCGTTGATGACGCCGGAGCCGTTGGTGATGGCGCTCTGGACCGTCGGGGCGATCAGCTGTTCGCCGTCGAGATAAATCGCGATGGTCTTGCCGACGTTGGCGGCGGTCATGTTGCCGAAGATCTTGGAGCCTTCGTCGGTCAGGGTGAAGGCGATCTGGTGATCGCCGTCAGCGTAGTAGTAGGTGGCGGTCTTGACCATATCACCGGTCATGAAGACTTCGCCGGACGGATCTTTGAACTCCAGTTTGGCAGCCGCGCCGATCAGGTCCAGGACGGTGTCGTCCTGCACGTCCGGGATCTCAACACGGATACCGTCGGTACCGAGCTTCTGGACGTTGGCTTCGGTGAAGCCTTTGTCGGCCAGGCGCTCGCGGATGATGGACATGGTGCCTTCGACCAGTTCGTCAAAGTTCGCGGTGGAGCCTTCCGGCGCCTTGCCGGAATACTCAACATACATACCGCCCCGCAGGTCGAGACCCAGGGACAGGGACTGAGGCCAGTTTTCAGAGTTGGTGGTGGGCAGCCAGGGCAGAACCTTGTGCAGGCCCCGCGGCGGGATGCTCAGGCCCGTAATGCCGATCACGCCGAGTGCGATGGTGATCACGAGCAGTACGCACAGCGCGATGATGGCACCGGTTTTGCCGCCAACGCGCTTCTTGCCGGATTTCATGACGATCGTTTCCTCCTTCGAAACACAGATGAAGATATTATAATCGCCTGACGGGGTTCCGTCAAGCGAAATTCAAGGAAAATCAAGGGAAAGAACGGGGCAAAGGTCAGTTCAGATACATGCCCGGGAAGAGCATATTGACGCCCAGAACCGAGGCGTTGAAATCCGCCGCCAGGCGCTGCTGCGGAAGACTGCGGGACATGATGCGCGTGGTGATCCGGGTGACACCCTCAGCCGCCATGATCGCCATGAGGCGATGGAGGAGGGCTTTGCCCATGCCCTGGTTCCGGCTGCCGGGTTCAATATAGATCGCGACCAGTTCGCAGTCGGCTCCCTGGCCGGCCATGATCGCTTCACCGATGAGCACCGCATTGCGGTAGAGGCCCAGGACCATGAAGTGGGGCATGCGGCGGAGGGAGTTGAGGTAATTCATATCCACGAAAGTGATTTCGTTCATCTGGAGCCGGTAGATGAGGCTGTTCTGCTCGTCCCAGGTGTTCAGGGGCGTGGGCGCGACGGTGCAGCTCATCGGGATGCGGCCGTCGCCGAAGGGAATCGCCAGCTGGAGGATCTCGTCCGACTCGTTGCAGTCGAAGCCATTGTGGACATAGAAATCCTTCATCTGGATATCGGTTGGTTCGATGGACGTATAGAGGCGGCAGCGCATCTGGGGATTCACGTTCTGGAGGATGCGCGCGCGGGCCACCAGGGCGCCGAAGAGCAGATAACGGGATGCGGGGTCTCCCGCGATGGAAAAATACAGGTTAACAGGGCAGTCCGGATAAAGCCCGGGCTGCATCTGATAAAGGATAAAACCGTAACCGGTCTGGGCGCCGAGGTCGTCCACGGCGTAGAACACATCTTCCGGATTCAGCCCGTTGACGGGCTGAGTGGGATGTACGATCTTCATAGCGGGTACTCCTTTCAGGAACCTTCTTATTATAGCGGGAGAGGGGCATGATGTCAAAAACTTGCCATGACGGGGGAAAGTAAGTATAATATGGGTGTTTTCCGTAAAGTGAACGGAAGAGGGATCCGGGATCCCGTAAGGAGGGTACTGAAAATGGCACAGAATCCTGTGTTTACGATTACGATGAGCGACGGGCGCGAAATGAAAGGCGAGCTGTATCCGGAATTCGCGCCGAATTCGGTTGGCAACTTTATCGCGCTGGCGAACAGCGGCTTTTATGACGGGCTGACGTTCCACCGGGTGATCCCGGGCTTCATGATCCAGGGCGGCGATCCCAAAGGTATCGGCATCGGCGGTCCGGGATACTGCATCAAGGGAGAGTTCTCCCGGAACGGCGTGAACAATCCCCTGAAGCACACCTACGGCGTGCTGAGTATGGCCCGCAGCATGATGCCCGATTCCGCAGGAAGCCAGTTCTTCATCATGACCAGCGACAGCCCGCACCTGGACGGCCAGTATGCCGCTTTCGGCAAGGTGCTGGAGGGCATGGACGTCGCGGAGGACGTTGTGAAGACGCAGCGGGACGCTTCCGACAAACCGCTTCAGCCCCAGGTGATGGCTTCGATCCGGGTGGATACATTCGGACAGGTCTATCCCTTCGAGCAGATCTGAGGTTGTTCCTAACGGCGCGGAAAGGGCGAGTCCCTTTCTGCGCTTTTTAGCGCAAGGAGAGATAAAAGATGGAAAAGCAGAAGATCACCGTGACGGTGGCGGGAAAGAACTATACGCTGGTTTCCGGCGATTCGCCGGAGTTTGTGAAACGGGTGGCGGCGTTTGTGGACCGGAAGCTGAACGAAACGGCGACGGTGACCAACCTGCCGTCCGGGCAGGCGGCGGTGCTGACGTGCTTTAATCTGGCGGAGGACCTGCTGAAGGCGCAGGATGAGAACACGCTGCTTCGGCGTCAGATGGAGCAGCTGGCAAGAACGAGTAAGGCAATAAAAGAAGAGTAAGTCAGAACGCTCGCTGTCACGGTATTCCGATTTGGGGACCGCTCTCGCTTGTGCTGCCCAGGGCTGCCGCCCGTTCTCCACTGAGAAAGAGCCACTGGCTCTTTCTCCGGGCGCTCCGAACCCCGTGTAGGGGTTCTAAGCTCTGACTTCGCAAAAGCTCGTCAATCGCTAAGAACCCGCACTGCGGATGTCGCCCAAATCGGAATATCGGCCGCGCTCGCTTAAAGACGAGTTATTCCGGGCATTAACCTTAATTGACTTGAAGCAGCTAAAAGGGAGAAATGAGGATGGAGAACCTGGCTCCGGCGGGAAACCGGGAGGCATTGGAGCGGGCCGACGCGGCCGGCGCGGACGCGGTATACCTCGGGTATGCCGCTTTCAGCGCGCGCGCGGGAGCCGGCAACTTTGACCGACAGGAGCTGGAGGAAGCCATCCGGTATGCCCATCTGAGGCATATGCGGGTTCACGTGACGGTGAACACGCTGGTAAAGGACGGAGAACTGGAAGCCGTGACGGAGGTGCTGCGGCTGCTGCGGGACCTGCACGCGGACGCGGTGTTGGTGCAGGACCTGGGCGTGCTGAAGATCATCCGGGAGCAGTTTCCGGAACTGGCGGTGCATGCCAGCACCCAGATGGCCATCCATAACCGGACCGGCGTGAGCTGGTGTAAGAAGCAGGGGATTACCCGGGCCGTGCTGGCGCGGGAATGCAGCCTGGATGAGATCCGGAAATGCGCTGAGGCGGGGATCGAGATTGAGGTGTTCGGCCACGGTGCCCAGTGCGTGGCGGTAAGCGGGCTGTGCTTGTTTTCCAGCATGGTCGGGGAGCGGAGCGGTAACCGGGGACGGTGCGCCCAGCCCTGCCGGATGGAATACAGCTATCGCGGCCAATGGGGCGCGTGGCTGAGTCCCCGGGACGTGTGCCTGCGGGACGAACTGCCGGAACTGCAGGAAGCGGGCGTTACCAGCGTGAAGCTGGAGGGCCGGCTGAAGCGGCCGGAATATGTTTCCGTGGTAACGGAAAGCTACCGGAAAGGGCTGGACAGCCTGGACCGGGGAGCCTTTGAAAAGGCGGACGAGAAGGAAAAAGAAGGGCTGCTCCAGATCTTCAACCGGGGCGGCTTTATGAAGGGATACGCACTGGGCTGCGAGGACGCAGGCGTGATCTTCCCCGGAGCGGTGAATCACCAGGGAATCCGGATCGGAAAGGTGGAGAACGCTGACGGGAAACTGGCGCGGATCAGGCTGGAAAAGGACCTGCGGAACGGGGACGGACTGGCCCTGCGCGGAGGGAAAGACGAGACCGGACTGGTCTACGCCGGACCGGATACAGCAGCCGGCGGAACGGCGATGCTGCGGATCCGGCTGGACGCAAAGGTGAAGCCCGGATACGACGTATACCGGCTGACGGACGCAGAACAGATCGCCGCGGCGGCCGCGAAAAAAGGCCGGACGGCACCGGCGGACCTGTATCTGCGGGCGATGCCGGGCGAAGCGCTGACGCTGACCGCGACGGACGGCGGGAGCACCGTGACGGTGACCGGGGAGACCGTGAGCGCGGCAAAGACCCGGGCGGCTACGGAGGAAGAACTGATCCGGAACCTGGTGAAGACCGGGGAGACGGTATTCACCGCACGGGACGTGAAGGCGGAAACGGAAGGCGCGTTTGTACCGGTGAGCGCGGTGAACGCCATCCGGCGGGAGGCGCTGGAACAGCTTGCTCAAAAGCGCATAAGCGCATTTGAACAAGCCAATTCAGCATTTCCTGATCGCCGTTACCAAAGTCCTGTTCAGAACTTTGACGGCTGTAAGGTGGCAACTGTTACCCAAATCAGAGATTTGGACAGTTGCTCAACAATTCATCATTCAGAATTAAAGGATACGATTCCCAAAGGGCTCGATATTATTCCCCCGCAGGCGTATGTGAGGACAAAGGAGCAGGCGGAGACGGCACGGGAAGCCGGGCTGCGGATCGCCTGGGAGCCGGAGGATTACCGGAAAGAAGCGCTGGATACACTGAAGGCGGACATGCAGCCGGGAGACTGGCTGAAGCTGCCGGACGTATGCGAGGAGGAAACCCTGCAGGGCCTGCGCTGCTGGGCCAGTACGAATAAAGCGCTGTTGGGCGGGATCGTGCTGGGGTCGGTCGGACAGATGGGAATCGACTGGCCGGCAGTCTACGGCGCCGGGCCCGCGATCCCGGTGATGAACCGGCAGGCGGCAAGGCTGTTACTGGAAGAAGGCTGTGCGTTTGTGACCGCGTCGCCGGAACTGACCGGACCGGAACTAAAGGAACTGCTGGCAGGTGGGGAACCGATCGTGACGGTGGTCTACGGCAGGACGCGGCTGATGCTGCTGCATCACTGCCCGGCACGGACGGCGCTGGGGCTGGTGAAGGGGCACCGGGACTGCCGGATGTGCGATGCAGGATCCCCGGACGCGCTGGCCGGGCAGGCGCTGGAAGACCGGAAGGGATACCGGTTCCCGCTGCTGCGGCAGCGGCTGCCGGAAGGCTGCATGGTACAGCTGATGAACGTGTTTCCCACGGACAACATGGATAAGGGAATTGTCAATAAAGCAGTGATCCTGACCACAGAGAGCCGGGAAGAAACAGAAGCGGTACTGGAAGCGTTTAAAGAAGGCAGAAAGACCAAGGGAGAAACGACAACGGGACACTGGAAGCGGTCTGTGGAATAATTTACACGGTGTTTACAGAGCAGACATACAGATAAGGAATAATAAAAGATGATGAAAGAAAGAACCCTGCGGGTGCTGGAGTTTACCAGAATCCGCGAGATGATGGCCGAGGGCGCGCTGACGGAAGCGGGGGCGGAGAAGTGCCGGACGCTGGAACCCAGCGACGACCTGGCGACGGTACAGGCGCTGCAGGCGGAGACGGAAGAAGCGGCGGTGATTCTGCAGTACAGCGGCGGGCATCCGATGGTCGCGTTTCCGGATATCCGGCCGGCACTGGCGATCTGCGCGAAAGGCGGAAGCCTGAGCGCGGGAATGCTGCTGAACGTGGCGGAACTGCTGCGGGCCAGCCGGGCGGCGCAGGACGCGCTGGTCACGGACCGGGAAAACACGCCGATCCTGAAAGCCAAGGCCCAGGGCCTGTTTGTGGCCCGGAACATTGAAAAAGACATTACGGACGCGATCATCAGCGAGGACGAAATCGCCGACCGGGCAAGCAGCGAGCTGATGAATATCCGGCGGCACCTGCGCGGGGCCCAGGACCGGATCCGGGACAAGCTGAACCAGATGATCCACTCCGCGACGCTGCAGAAGGCGCTGCAGGATCCGATTGTCACGGTGAGGAACAACCGGTATGTGCTGCCGGTGAAGGCGGAATTCCGGGGCAGCGTGCCGGGCATCGTGCACGACCAGAGCTCCAGCGGCGCAACGCTGTTCATCGAACCCATGGCTGCCGTGGAAATGGGCAACGAGCTGAAACAGTGGGAACTGAAGGAGCAGCAGGAGATCGAGCGGATCCTGGCGGCGCTGAGCGCCGAAGTGGCGCCGTATGCGGCGAGCATGACGGAGACGGAAGAACTGCTGGCGGAACTGGACTTTATCTTTGCCAAGGGCCTGCTGAGCCGACGGTTTGTATGCGTAAGCCCGAAGCTGAACAACGAAGGCCGGCTGAAGATTATCCGGGGACGGCATCCGCTGATCGATCCGGAGAAGGTTGTGCCTTCCACTATCTGGCTCGGAGAGAAGGATATGTTCACCACGCTGGTGATTACCGGGCCGAATACGGGCGGCAAAACCGTGACGCTGAAGACGGTAGGCCTCTTTACCCTGATGGCCCAGGCGGGCCTGCAGGTACCGGCGGACCTTGGAACAGAGCTGGCGGTGTTCGAGCAGGTGTTTGCTGACATCGGTGACGAACAGAGCATTGAGCAGAGCCTGAGTACGTTCAGCGGCCATATGACGAACATCGTGGAGATCATGCACGAGGTGACGCCGCGGGACCTGGTGCTGTTTGACGAACTGGGCGCGGGTACTGACCCGACGGAGGGCGCGGCGCTGGCCCAGAGTATCCTGACCAGGCTGCAGCACATCGGCGTGAGGACGCTGGCAACGACCCATTACAGCGAGCTGAAGGCTTTTGCCCTGACGACCAAAGGCGTGGAGAACGCCAGCGTGGAATTCGACGTGGAAACCCTGCGGCCGACCTATCGGCTGAGCATCGGAGTGCCGGGAAAGAGCAACGCCTTTGAGATCAGCCGGCGGCTGGGCCTGCCGGAGAACCTGATCGACGCGGCGAGGAAGCTGCTGAGCGGGAACGCGATCCGATTTGAAGACGTGATCGCCAACGCGGAATACCACCGGCAGGTGGCGGAGAAGGAACGACAGCTGGCCGAGGAAGCCAGCCGGGAAACGGTTCGCCTGCGGAACGAAGCGGAACAGCTTCGCAAAGAGATGGAGCAGAAGCGCACTGAACAGCTGCGTAAAGCCCGGGAAGACGCGAAACATATTGTGGACCAGGCGCGGCGGGAGAGCGAGAGCGTGATCGCCGAGCTGAAGAAGATGAAGAAGAACGCCGCCGGCAGCGACGTGAACGAGCTGAGACGGCGGCTGGACAGGGAAAGCGACGCGCTGGCGGAAGGGCTGGGACAGCCGGCACCGGAGAGCGGCGAAGCGCCGGAGACCGTGAAAGCCGGGGACAAGGTGAAGATCCTGACCCTGGGTGCGGAAGGCACGGTGCTGGCTCCGCCGGATGAAAAGGGCGAGGTACAGCTGCAGGCCGGGATGATGAAATTCAAGGCGCCGCTGAGCCAGTTGCGGCTGATGCGGCAGGAGCCGGAGAAGGCAAAGACCACCGTGAAAGCGAAGACTGGGATGATGACCCGGACGGTGAAGAGCGAGTGCGACGTGCGCGGGATGAACCTGGAAGAGGCGCTGGACGCGGTGAGCCTGTATCTGGATGAGGCGGTGCTGGCAGGGCTGAACGAGGTGTATATCATTCACGGCAAGGGCACGGGAATCCTGCGGGCCGGGATCCAGCAGGACCTGCGGAAAAACAGGCATGTCAAAGGCTTCCGGCGCGGGATGTACGGAGAAGGCGAAGACGGCGTCACGGTGGTTACGCTGAAATAATGCTGAATTCAGAACGACGAATGACAAATGACAGACCGAAAACGACAAAGACGCAACGGAGGAAGACGAATGAAAGAGAAACCAAATATCCTGGTAGTAGACGACGATCCGAATATCAGCCGGCTGGAACAGTTGTATCTGGAAAAGGAAGGATATGAGGTGCGGGTGGCCGCGGACGGGAACGACGCGATCGAGGCGTTCCGGAAACTGCCGCCGGACATGGTGCTGCTGGACGTGATGCTGCCTGGCGCGGACGGGTATGAAGTACTGAAGGCGATCCGGAAGAGCAGCGAGATCCCGGTGATCATGGTCACGGCAAAGGGCGAAACCTTTGACAAGGTGCTCTGCCTGGAGCTGGGGGCGGACGACTATATCGTGAAGCCTTTTGACGGAAAAGAGATGACGGCACGGGTGAAGGCGGTGCTCCGCCGGGCCCGGGGCAGCGAGGAGGAGCAGGCGGGAGACCTGAGCTTTCCCGGACTGACGGTGAGCCTGAAGGAATACGACGCGCACTATGACGGGAAACGGCTGGAGATGCCGCCCAAGGAGCTGGAAGTGCTGTATTTTCTGGCTTCCCATCCGAACCAGGTGTTTACGCGGGAACAGCTGCTGAACCAGGTATGGGGATTTGAGTTTTTCGGCGACAGCCGGACGGTGGACGTACATATTAAACGATTAAGGGAAAAACTGGCGGACAGCGAAAAGTACGGGTGGAGTCTGTACACGGTCAGAGGAATCGGGTATAAGTTCGCTACCGACAGGTAAGAGGTGAGGGTATGTTTGCGCGGATTATGGCGGTGGTCCTGGCGATTATCCTGCTGACCACGGTTTGTCTTTCCGCGGTCTGGTGGCTGACGCTGCGGAACCAGCGGATCGACGCGAGACTCGACTATCTGAATTCTCAGGCGGAAGAAATCGCCTACCTGGCGGGAAACCTGAGCGGCGATAACCTGATGGACACCATCCGGGACAGGGACAGCGTGACACGGGTTTATCTGAACCGGATGTCCGCACGGGTGAGCGAGGAATTCGAAGCGTTCATTATGCTGATGGACGAAAACGGGAACATGATGATCTACGACCAGGCGAGGAAAGCAGACGACACCGAATTCAGGGAAAGCCTGAACAGCGAAGAGATCGCCGGCGCTTTCCAGCGGATCCTGGCGGGCGAAACGATCCGGATGCGGTCCGAAGGCGGAAATGATCCGACCTTCACGGTGGGCGTTCCATATACCGTGGGCAACAGAGCGGCAGGCGCGGTATTCATCCGGACGCGGGCCCAGAAGATCGAAAGCGGACTCGGCGAGATCCTGTGGCGGATTGTGACGCTGGCGGCGATCATGCTGGTGCTGAGCGGTATTGTGGTATTCCTGTTTGTCCGGCGGCGACTGAAACCACTGAGGGAGCTGGAAGCGGCTGCGGCGACGATCGCGGAAGGCGATTTTACCGTACAGGTGAACGAGAAGCAGGGCGACAAGGAACTGCGTGAACTGAGCGGGGCGTTTAACACGATGACCCGGAAACTCCAGGGTGTGGAGGCCGGACGCCGGGAGTTTGTGGCGAACGTGAGCCACGAGCTGCGCAGCCCGATCACGAGTATCCGCGGGTTTGCGGAAGGCATGGCGGACGGGGTGATCCCCGAAGAGGACCAGCCGAAATACCTGCGGCTGGTGGCAGCCGAGAGCAAACGGCTGAGCGGACTGATCGACGACCTGCTGGCGATGAGTCGGCTGGAACGGGACGACGCAAAGCCGGAGATGTCAGTTTTCGATATAAACGAGATGCTGAGACGAGTGGTTATCGTCCGGATGAACGACCTGGAGGCAAAGAAGATCGACGTCAGCTGTGAGTTTGAGGAAGACAGCTGCCCGGTGCGGGCAGACAGCGACCGCATTGAGCAGGTGGTGATAAACCTGCTGGACAACGCGATCAAGTTTACGCCGGAGGGCGGAACAATCACGCTGGAATCTGCGTCTAAGGACGGGACAGCGGAGATCACGGTGCGGGACAACGGCTGCGGAATCGCTCCGGAAGACCGGGAGAAGATCTTTGACCGGTTCTTTACGGCGGACCGGGCGCATACGGCCGGAAAGGGAACCGGCCTGGGACTGAGCATCTGCAAACGCATTATGGAGATGCACGGGCAGACAATCAGGCTGCTGGACACGGACAGCGGGGCAGCATTCCGATTTACGTTGGAAAAGGCTTGACGGAAAGCCAAAAATATGTATCATGATGAAGCGGTCCGGAAACGATACCGGCGGAAAGGAGGGTCACGGCGTTGGAAAAGCATCTGTTTCTGATCGGCATGCAGGGATGCGGCAAGAGCAGCCTGGGTAAGCGCACGGCGAAAGAAACGGGCGTACCGTTCGCGGATACAGACGCGATCGTGGCCCAGAGCGCCGGAGGTACGGTGAACGAATTCTTCGAGAAATACGGCGAAGAAACGTTCCGAAGGGCCGAAACAAGCGCGCTTGCCGCGCTGACCTACGCCCGGCCGATGATCATCTCCACGGGCGGCGGCACGGTGATGAACCCGATCAACCGTCACATTATGCGTTCCTGGGGCACGATCGTGCTGATCGACAGGCCACTGGAGGATATCCTGAGCGACATCAAACTGGACCGGCGACCTACCCTGCGGGACGGGGGCCTGGCGGAAGTGGAAAGAGTCTACAAAGAACGGCTCCCCGTCTACCGGGAACTGGCAGACATTACCCTGAAGAACGATCAGGGATATCATATGGCGGTCTACATCCTGACCCGGCTGGTCCGGGAGCGGCTGTGACGCAGGCAGGAGCGGAAAGATGGATTATCAGTTTGAACTGGTCGGCAAGATTGGCAGTATGGCGCTGATCCGGCAGGAAGACAGGGATATCGACTATAACATTTTCTCCCGGATCGGGTCGGAACTGAAACCCGGGATGATCTGGGTGACCAGCGGCGCGACGGAAATCGGCCGGCTGGACTATATCAAGCGGACCGGCTGCGAGCTGAGCGGAGATCCGGATCAGGACAAGGCGGACTATGCCGCCCAGGGCCAGACGATCCTGATGCAGAACTACCGGCAGTTTGTTTCGCCGGAATACGGTATTCGCCAGATCCTGGTGGAGCACACCCACTTCAACGACCCGGAAAAGAGCGAGCACATCCGGGCGCTGCTGATCCGCGCCGCAAGGCAGAAGACGATCCCGATCGTGAACTACAACGACCCGGTGAGCGACGAAGAAAACCGCAAGATGGAACTGGCAGCCCGGCGGGAAAAGGGCGGCGAGGTTCATGAGTGCGTGGACAACGATGAGACCGCGGCGGTAATTGCGGGACTGGTGAAAGCGAAGACGCTGGTGCTGATGACCTCCACGGAGGGGATTTATCAGGACCGGGGTGATCCGAAAACCCTGGTGCGTGATGTGATCGGCAAGACCTATGAAGAGGTCGAGCGAAAGGTGCGCGAGCTGCAGAACGCCTGCGTCGGGGCCAGCCGGGCCGGCGCCAACGGCGCCCGGGCCAAGCTGGAATACGCGCTGGGCTGCGTGAAGGGCGGAACGACGGTAATTATCGGTCATGCCCGGCACCGGCTGAGCGATCTGAAAGAGGGCCGGGTGCCCTGCACCCGGATCGGTGTGGACGCATGAAGAACAACCCCGAGCTGCTGAAGGCGGTGCAGTATTTCACCCGTGAAAAGGCGATACTGGACGGCGTTTCCGTTGCCTGCGGGTCCGGAAACAGCATGGCGGAAGCGATGGACGGAACTGTCCGGGAGGACAGTGTGTTTGATCTGGCCAGCGTAACAAAGCTGTTTACGGGCATGTGTCTGATGAAAATGAAAGAAGAAGGTCTGCTGGATCCCGGCAGGCCTGTTTTTGATTATGATCCGCGGTTCCGGTTCCTGAAGGAAACCACGGTATGGGAGCTGATGATCTTCGCGGTGACGGTGCGGACACCTGTCCGCCTGGACGCCTGCGCGGACAGGGACAGCGCGACGGAAGCGCTGTTTGCCTCCACGGCGGCGCCTCATGAGGACGTGCGCCGGATCTATTCCGACATTCCTGCGATGATCCTGAAGTACGTGCTGGAAACGGTTTCCGGGATGCCCTTTACGGATTGCGTACGGAAGGTCGTACTGGAGCCGGCCGGGATGAACGAAACCTGGGCGGCGGTGCCGCCGGAGCGGAAAAAGGACTGCGTGTGCTATGACCGGGAACACCGGATCGAGAAGGGGCAGTATATTCTCCGGACAGGATGGCAGCCGGGGGTTCCGCATGATCCCAAAGCAGCGGTGATGCAGGGGGATACGGGAGACCTTTGCGGCCACGCCGGGCTGTTTTCCACCTGCAGCGATATGGCCCGGTTCTGCCGGGCAGTGCTGGACCGGAAGATCGTGGGAGAGGAGTCCCTGAAGGAAATGGCGGTGAACCGGACCGGACGGAAGCGCGCCAACGGCGAATGGACTCAGTTCCTCGGCGTCCAGTGCTATGTGCGGCATCCGGACCAGTACTATTCGGAAATTCCCTGCTATATGGGGAAACGTGCTTTCGGGATCGGCGGGTTTACGGGGAACCATGTGTCCATGGATCCGGAGCGGGACGCGTTTGTGTTGTTCCTGGGAAACCGGGTGCTGAACAGGCTGACAGTGTTGGTGCCTGAAGAAGGGAAAGGATTGACGGATTACGGGCTCAATCCGGACGGGAGCGGCGTGTTCCGCTGGAACGACGGGGAAGTGATCCCGTCCTCGGTTAAGTATGTTCATCAGAAAGACGAGCATCTGCATAAGGCGATCGCGAAAGTATTAGGACTTGAATATCTTCCATTTCTGTGATAAACTACATAGGTCAAAGAAAGTCAGACGTCTCCTTTGACGAAGGGAGGGTTCATGATGCGCCTGAGTGATTCGATAGAGCAGTTTATCAAGGAACTGCTGAACCAGGAATCCACGGAAGTGGAACTGAAGAGAAATGAACTGGCGGAGTATTTCGGGTGTGCGCCGAGCCAGATTAATTATGTGCTGGCGACCCGGTTCAGCCCGGATCACGGCTATCTGACGGAAAGCCGGAGAGGCGGCGGCGGATATATCCGGATCGTGCGGGTGGTGCAGAGCGGATCACAGCGACTGATGTATCTGGTGAACGACCGGATCGGCGACAGCCTGAGCGAAGAGGAATGCCTGCGGCTGATCAGCCAGCTGAAAGAGCAGATGATTGTGACCGCGGACGAGGCGGCCCTCATGGCCAGCGCGGTGAGCACCCGGGCATTGAGTGTGCCGGTGCCGGACGTATTGAAGGACGCGATGCGGGCGAAAATGATGAAGTCGATGCTGATGTCTATTGCGGCCCGCAACCGCAATTGATTCAGAATTCGTAATATGAAATTTATGGCAGGAAAGAGGCGAAGAGAATGCTGTGCGAAGAATGCCATGTGAATGAAGCAAACTTTACGGTTTCCGTGGTCGCCGGAGAAGAGACCTCGGTCAGGCACCTGTGCGCCGACTGTATGAGCCGGATGAATGCGGACCTGGTCAAAGGGAACGTGCGGAGCCTGCTGAACACGGTGCTCAGCGCGATCCGGGCGAACACAGAAGACGAAAACAGAAAGGAATTTTCGATGCCGATATTCGGACGTTTTACCCAGAAAGCGCAGCAGACGCTGACGCTGGCCCAGCGGATCGCTGCGGAGCTGCAGCAGCCCTATGTGGGCACGGAGCATTTCCTGCTGGCGCTGCTGAAAGCAGGCGCTTCCATACCGGAAGCCGTCTCCGCCCGGATGAATTATGAGGATGTGGTCGCTGAACTGCGGGAGCACCTGAAGGGCATCCAGGATCCGGATACGCCACGGAGCCCCCGGATCGAACTGAGCCCCCGGGCAAAGAAGACCCTGGAGAACAGCGTGCTGGAGAGTCACAAGCTGGGACAGAACTATGTGACGGTGGAGCATATCTGGCTGGCACTGCTGGGGAACGACGACGGCGTGGCCGGCGGCCTGTTCCGGAAGCATGGGGTGGACCTGAGCGCCGCGCGGGAACAGCTTCTGCGGCAGATGCGCGAGAACGCGGGGAATGAAGAAAGCCCCCGCCGCATGATGCCCGGATTCCCGCCCTTTGCCCCGGCGAAGGGACGGAACGGAAATAACGACAACGGCAAGAGCGAGCTGGAGAAATACAGCCGCGACCTGACCGCGGCCGCGGAGAAAAATGAACTGGATCCGGTGATCGGCCGGGAGACGGAGATCCAGCGGAT
>Ga0310694_10003617_pt1 | contig 15139 bp, 11 predicted proteins | sample 174DNAGHGhighgp2_FD_203884 | JGI IMG/M metagenome (GOLD analysis project Ga0310694, IMG submission 203884) | Sheep rumen microbial communities from Palmerston North, Manawatu-Wanganui, New Zealand - 1742 DNA GHGhigh gp2 (v2) (version 2) | ecosystem: Host-associated > Mammals > Digestive system... | reverse complement strand
GGATGTAACTCCACTATTTTACCCTTGTTCCGATACCATGCATGGTTCCAACCCGGCCCCATATCAAGATAGATGGCGTCTGACACGCCAAGAATCAACAACTTCTTCTTGAAATCTCCAAAGGGGATGATGTTTTCAGATTCGGCGATGCACAAACGGCCATCGTGATTGCACAAGGCACGGAATTGGTTTTTGTTTTTGTCCTTCCTTGCAATCTCAACCAATTCGCCCTTGTGTATTATCATTTCCTGTCCAAAGGCAGCTCCACCGTTTGCTGCAGCCTTGTCTATCTCTTGGGTACAATTCTTATGGCAGAAATTCCATTCTCCATTATAATAGACAAATGCACCGGTATTACGTTTGCATTTGTAACCCTTGTAACGCTTGCCTTGTGATACATGGTCACCAGCCACGTTGGAATGTTTGAACTCATTCAGCAACTCTCCCGTATAAGCCGCCTCAGCAACGAGGATGACGCTGCTGTCGCTCTTCTCTGGCATCGTGCCACATACAAGGTCTATCGACGAATACTGGGGATAAAGGACAGTCAACCCCAGCGTGTCCATACGTATAACGGTTGTCGTCTTCTCCTTGTCGACCTCATTCTTGGGAGGTGGGACTTTGTCATTGCCAGCGTTACAGCTGAACAACATAATCACAAAGCTTAACAGCATTTTACTCCTACTCAGGAACATCTATCAGAATATTACAATTAGTAGTTGTTTTGCCATCTTCATTCATCGTTTCTCTTTTCAATGAAGCTAATGAATTGATCTTTTATCTCTCGCAAATCATCGGTTAGTATGGCATCACATTTTTTCGAGATATCATCGGGGATGGGGTGCATGCAGGCTGCTATGGCTCCTGCCATGCAGCCGATGGTGTCGGAATCGCCGCCAATGGAAATGGCCAGACGAATCACCTCCTCAAAAGTGTTTCCCTCCATAAATGCAATGATGGCCTCTGGCACACTGCCTTGACAAGACACATCGAAATCGTATGTTGGCCGAATCTCGTTAATTGTTCTGTCCAAATTGTAGAAAAAGGTCTTTTCGACAAACTCCTTGATTTCGGTTTTCGACTTTCCCTGCTTGCAGAGGAATACACTGGCGGCGATTGCCTGTGCGCCCTTCACGCCCTCTGGATGATTATGGCTGACCGATGCGGTGACAGCAGCCAAAGCCAATGCTTCATCAAGGGTTCTGGCATAGAGGCCGACAGGACTGACACGCATGCCAGCACCATTGCCCCAACTGTTATAGGGTTGCGGTTCCTCTTCTTCCAGCCACATTCCGAATCTTGTACCATATCCGGCATTAGGATATCTGTGTCCAAGTTCTTGCATACAGCATATTAGATAGTTGATGGTATGGGCCTTGTCCTCCATCAGCCACTTCGCCACGGCGAGGGTCATCACGGAGTCATCCGTGAAATTGCTATAAGAATTGAGCAACTCAAAGTCCATTGACTTCGTGTTGCAGAATTCGTATATAGAGCCGACAATATCGCCTACTATTGCTCCTAACATTTTCTTGTTTTTCATGTTTTATGATATTGTCTTTCTGCTATATCTTCAATGTCAATTACTCGTGGCTCGTATCGCATATTCATGACATCATCAAGCACTGCGCCATTAGAGAAGATGATGCCGTCTTCTTCTATGATTCCGTTAGCCTCATGGGCGTGTCCAAAGAGGTGGTAGTGCGGTTTCACCTCCAACACCCTGTTCCACAACGGGGCATTCCCCCAGTGGATGCCGCTCGATTTGTCAAGAATCATGATGGGCGGTTCGTGGGTGACGAGAACATCAACGTCATGAGGTATCAACTCTTCCGGATGGTTGTATGCCAGCCCGAAGAACTTCACCCCATTGAGTTCACACCCACGGTCTTGAAGGAAATGCACGTTGTCGGGCAAATCTTCTATATTCTCAGCATCCCACAGGCATAAGTCATGGTTCCCTGTAACGAAAATCTTTTGGGGATAAGGCAGCTCGATGAACCAGTTAAGGAAGTCGAGGACCTCTCTCTCCGTTCCATTGTCGGCGAAGTCACCGCAATGTACGATGACATCCGCTGCCGGAAGTCTTTTCAACTTTCGGTGGCGGCTATGCGTATCAGATATTTGGAGGATTCTCATATCTGCCATACTTTTATATCCAATAATCCTGTTGCCAGGTCTTGAAGTTGAAAATCTGATTGAGCGCATCGCTCCAGTCGCCAGTGAAGCAAAGCCCCCTGTCATCGAGATACACATCCGCTTTTACCTTACCCCTTTCAGCCCCTTTCGGTTGATATGGATTGTAGTTGATGTAATCGAAGCAGATGTCATTACTGTTCAAGAAATCCCTCAGTGCTGGTGAGTCATTCCTTGTGGTATGGATGATAATCATATATCCTTCATCATGCAACCGGTGCGTTGCCTCGCTTGCACCAGGTAGGACCTTGTCAAACACATCTATTCCCAACCAACCTCTGGAGTAGTTATGAATCACCCCGTCAAAATCGATACAGATTGATTTAGGAGGATTTGCCTTGTTTCTTATTTCCATCATTCCCTCAACCACTTCGTCAAGTTGTTCACGATAAAGCAGTCCGTCTACATACTCCGAGGGTATGGCATGGAAGCCGAATTTCGCACCGAGTATGGCGCAAGCGACGGCGGCATTGGTGTCGGCATCGCCTCCGGCGCGGACAACAGCCAGCAAGCCTTCCTCAAAGGACCGTGCATGCCAATAGGCCCATAGACCGGCGGCCAATGTCTTCAACGTATATCCCATGGAATCCCAATCCTGCAATTCCAACGCATCGATATGGTCATTGTTGATGGCCAGGTCGATATATTCCTCAATGCGCCCGTCGTATTTTCTGCCGATTTCTATCATCTGGTCATAGCCAATCGGAGCATCGTCATACACCAGCGAGTGTATCAGTTGGGACACGATGACGCATGAACCAACACATCTTGGGTCGTAGTGCGTCAGACGGCAAATCTTGGCAGCACATTCCTCCACAGCTTTCGGAAACAACCCCACGATTGATGTCCGCATCAAGCCGCCGTTGGCTGCTGACTTCCTATGGCTCATCTCCCAAATCATCTTCGATACCTCGAACGGCCTTTCCACATAATCATCGAAACTCAGCACATTGTAGGTGTTTTCACCGATGCCCATGGGCTCGCCACAGGCCCACTCCTTGAAATTGCGGGCTATATGATTGAAATCCACTCCCTTGTCTTTGACAACGGCATTTGCGATGCAAAGCATCATGTCGGTGTCGTCTGTCCAGTCGCCAATCTTCCATCTTTTGCGGTGCCGGTCTTGGAAGATGTCGCTATAATGCGAGATGCCGACGGGATATTTCCATGCCATATCCTCATCGGTCATCCCCTCTGTGCCCAGGCCCAGTGCGTCACCGATGGCCTGGCCGTATATAGTGCCTTTTAGCAAGTCATTTTGTCTTCCTGTTTTCATCACGTCAAATGTTCTTTCTTATTTAAAGATTCTTCTCCCAGCGTGTTTCTATCATCAAGATTGATTTATTTAGTTGTTAGAGACACTCCTCTGCCAGGTAATTTGGTCTCTTATGAACATCTTCATGGGAGGAGACAACACAGAACTTGCCGTCCGCCCATTAAGGTATGTTGCTATGGATGAAAGCGTTTCAGTGAGGTGAATCCAGAATGTTTTGCATCTTTCATCTACAGTAGAACAAAATTCTTTTGCCAACAGTCTTGCAATATCGCATTTTTTATCTATATTTGCAGAAAACTATGCATTTGCCCCAAAACTGCCGAGTGGCGTTCAAGGTCGAGAGGACAAGAGTCCTAGCATAGTCAAGTATCAAAAACAAACTTCAGAAGGATAAGAGATAAAAAAATGAGAAAGTACTTCGTAACCAGAGTGTCCAATTTGTTGTATCGACTTTTGATCAAAGACCCCACCCCAGCCCCTCCCCTCGAGGGGAGGGGATATGCGCACCGATTGTTGGACGAGACCTCTTGGCAAAGAAAGCGAAACGTAATCTTTATGAAAAAACAGATTACAAAACGGACACCCTATTCCGCTACAATGATTTTGAGCCGACCGCTAATCATACTATTACTTGCGTTGGTGTTTTCCAACAACGGTGCTCTCGCTCAGAGTGTTCGAGAAACCATCCGTATTGACAAAGGATGGAAGTTTGCGTTTGGTCATGCCAGCGACCCCCAAAAGGATTTCGGCTGCGGAACGGAATATTTCAACTATCTGACAAAGGCGAATTCCATACATAACGAAGGGCCATACGCTCAGAAGTTTGATGACTCAACGTGGCAAGAGATTCAGATACCTCATGACTGGGTGGCCACCCTGCCCTATGCAGGAGGAGCCAGCCACTCTCACGGCTATAAAACAGTGGGATGGAAATATCCCGAGACCAGCGTGGGTTGGTATCGCAAAAACATACTCATCAGCAACGAAGATTTGGGCAAAAGGTTGATGTTGCGTTTCGACGGCATCTTCCGTAACGCCCAGGTATGGTTCAATGGTTTCTACATGGGTACAGAACCCAGTGGATATGCCACTCAAACATATGACATCACCCCATACGTGAAATATGGCGAAGATAATCTGATTTGCGTTCGTGCCGATGCCTCTCTCGAAGAGGGATGGTTTTATGAAGGAGCAGGCATCTACCGTGACGTGTGGCTGATGAAATCCGCAGAGGTGAGCGTGGCACCCTTCGGCACGTTTGCATATGCAAAAATGGAGCAGCCCTATTCGGAGGCGACATTGACGATTGAGACAGAGGTTCACAATAGTGGATTGAAACCCCAGCAGTGTGAGGTGAGACATGTACTTTACGATTCCACAGGCAACGAGATTGGAGAAAGTGAGAGAACCACCCTTGAACTGAAAGCCAAGCAGACCATCAGTTGCAAGCAGAGCATCAGGGTGAGCCATCCACATCTGTGGAGTACCACCGACCCCTATCTCTACAATGTAAGGACCTCGATTTACCAGGATGGCAAGCCGATAGATTCCTATTACACAAGAACCGGTTTCCGCGACATCGCCTTCGATGCCGAGCGCGGCTTCCTGCTGAATGGCAAACCGCTGAAGTTGAAAGGTGTGAACCTGCATCAAGACCATGCCGGAGTAGGGTCTGCCATCCCCGACGAACTGCAAGCTTGGCGTGTGAAACAGCTGAAGGAGTATGGTTGCAACGCCATCCGTTCATCCCATAATCCCGTGACCCCAGCCCTGCTTGACGTCTGCGACGAAGAAGGCATCCTTGTCATTGACGAGAACCGTCTGATGGGCATCAACGAGGAACATCTGCGCCTGTTGGAGCGGATGATCAAGCGAGACAGGAACCATCCCTCCATCATACTCTGGAGTGACGGCAACGAGGAATGGGGCATCGAGAACAACGTGCAAGGCATCCGCTTGGCAGAAGCCATGCGTGAATACACGCGACTCTACGACCCGACCCGACGGAGCACGGTGGCGAATGCGGGAGGCAGCGAGATGATCAAAGGTCTCGATGTGGTGGGTTTCAACTATATCATGCAAAACGATGTGGACAATCGCAAGAAAGCCAATCCATCGTGGTCCATCGTGGGAACGGAGGAGACCACGGGTTGTGGCACACGCGGCTGGTATTTCGAGTCGCCGGAATATCCCGGCCGCATGGTCAGCGCCAACCGTTCAAAGAAGATTTACGACTATGAGAACGTCATCGAACGCGGATGGCAGTTCTATGACGAACGCCCATGGGGTGCGGGATTATTCTACTGGACAGGGTTCGACTATCGTGGCGAGCCCAATCCGCTTTCCTTCCCCGCCCACGACTCAGAATTCGGCATTCTCGACTATTGCGGATTCCCCAAGGACGAGGCCTACTACCTGAAGTCATGGTGGACAGACGACCCCACATTGCATATCTTCCCACACTGGAACCTGCAAGGCCATGAGGGGGAGGAAGTGGAAATATGGGCATACAGCAACTGCGACGAGGTGGAACTTGTCGTGAACGGCAAAAAACTGGGTCGGCAGGCAATGCCTAAAAACGGCCATCTGAAATGGAGTGCCATCTATCAGCCCGGCAAGGTCGTGGCTTACGGCTACAAGAAAGGCAAGCGCATCATGACCAAGATCATCGAGACCACGAAACCTGCCTATAAGACCGTATTGAAATCAGACAGAAAGACACTTGACGGAAGCAGCATCGCCGTCATCACCGTCGAGGTGCAAGATGATAAAGGCCGAATCGTGCCCGATGCTTGTCCGATGCTCCATTTCATTCTTGAAGGCAACGGTCGCATCCTCGGTGCCGGCAATGGCGACCCGATGTATTCAGGTGCAGACCATCCCAAGGAAATGGATTGCCGCGAGTTCAGCATCCCCGCCTTCAATGGCTTGGCCCAAATCATCATCCAAGGGGAGGCGAGTTCTTCTTTAACCCTCAATTGCCAGAGTGAAGGTCTCAAGACAGGCACCTTTTGTCTCGACATCAAACAATAATGGTGTCGCCCTGGGAGCCTTATAGTTCATGGTATCTGAATTTCTTGAAGGTGGCGTACCCTTCTCCCTCGCAGAACAAGCCAGGAAGGATGCTTTGGAAGTCGTAGAGGGTATTGTGGTTGAATCCTGAGACCTCCTGTCCCCAAGTCTCGCGTTTCCACTGTATGCCATCGCTACTCCAATATGCCGTCACCACGTGGGCATCGTTGCGCAGTCGCAGCCACAGGTGGTTGCCCGCAGACTGCCCCACCCCATTGGACTTGTTTCGGCGGTAACGATAACGCCGGCCATTATCAAACCCCGTTCCGACATTGTATTCCGCGTTGTAATATAAGCATAGTCCGGCTTTCACGTTGCCGTGGAGTTCTATCTCTGCCTCTATCTCATAGCGGTGTGCACCTGCAATAAACATCATCGGGGAAGACGAACTGAGGGAATTCCCTTTGCCTTGAAGGGTGAGCACATTGCCTTCCACCTTGGTGCGCGAGGGAGAATAGTTCTTGTAGAAACGCCAGTCCAATCCGATACGGAATTCTGACAGGTGCGCCAATCGATTGTTCCCGTTGTCATCTTTTGTCGCCTTCGACGGTCTTGGCAAAGGTTGGCTGGCATCGCCTCCGTCGGAGGTGATCCATCCATCGGGGGTGAAGTGCACCGGTTCCATGAGCGTCTGCCGCCCCAAGTTGTAGAACCCATTCTCGTAGGCGTGATAGACGCAGTACCATTGCCCATCTGGAGTGTCAACGAGCGAGCCATGTCCTCGAGACCACCATCGGTCGCTATTGTTGTAAGTGTGTATGAGGGGGTTGGAAGGCATATTCTCCCATGGCCCGTTGATAGACTTGGAGCGAGCCACCACCACCATATGGCTGGTGGGAGGACCTGCCGTACCACCCTCTGCACTGATGTAGTAGAAATAGTCGCCCATACGGTATAGTTTGGGACCTTCCAGGCAGAAGCCCTCGGTGATCCAATCCTCGGGGTATTGCCATCCGTCGTAGAAATGTATTTTAGAGTCAGGCACCACAGAGAGGCAGTCGTCGGACAATGTCCAACGGTTGCCACCACTCATCACCAAGTAGCACCTTCCATCCTCGCCTTCGATGAAACAAGGGTCTATATCGCCAATGTTGAGGTCGATGGGTTCGCTCCACGGGCCATATGGTGTGTCAGCCCAAACTACGCAGTTGGTGCGGCGGTCACCATGTACGGTGAAATAGATATAATATTTCCCTTTATGTTTCTTGATGTCGGGAGCCCAGATACTTCCTAGGTAGGTTTTCAGCGCGAAACTGACGGGTTCCCAGTTGATCAAGTCAGTGGAGTGATACACCACCAGTCCCGGCACGTAGTCAAAGGCCGAATTGGTCAAATAATAGTCCTTTCCGTCCCGAAGGATGGTAGGGTCAGGGAAGTCGCCACCCAGGATGGGATTGGTGTAGGTGCCTTGAGCATTTATGGCCTCAGGCCCGAAAAAAAGGGCATTGATTTGTAGCAGAAGAAGTAGTTTGATGAGTTTCATTTTCGTGTGAATTATTGAAAAGGTAATCAAAATTATCTGTGACAAACATACTTGAAGAGGTAACAGACAGCCATGGCCGTAGAACCAATCATCGCCAAGGCCATGTCTTTCTGGGCATCCCACGCATCACCCTGTTGCCCATTGTAGTTGTCCGCTTGTTCAGGTGACATGACGATGGTGAGCAACCACTCGAACAATTCATACACCATGCTTCCCGTCTGTATGATCAGCCATGCGATGAAAACCGCCAAAAGAGGTTTCAAGCCGAACCATTGCTTGCATGCATATTGGAAGTATGGGAATAAGAAAATGCCAAAGCAGAGATGGACGAACCTGTCATAATGATTGCGGGAATCCAGGAAGAAACCAGCATCTACGATGCCCAAGGAGACACACCAATCCTTGTATGGGACATATGAGTAGATGTATCGGGCACCTATGACATGGAGAATGGCGAACAAGAGTATGCCTATGAAAGCAGTCATGGGCATCCTGTCCTTCACCATGTCAATGACAAGTGGTATGAGCAAAAGCACGGTTCCCGCATGCTGCAAGAACTGCTCACGCGGATATACAGGATGTATGAAGGTGACAGCTGTAAACGCCACAAATGCCATGAAAGGAATGAGTTTGGTCTTGTTCATTTTCACATTATCAATCACTTGTCCTAATATGAAGCCAGAAAGAGAACGGCGGCAACCCAGGAAATCCATTCCGGCAACACCCACCAGTCAAAGCGCCAATTCAATCCGGCCACCACAAAGGCAGTTATGAAAAGTAATCCGCTCACGGGCACGACAGTCTTCTGTTCGTTTTCCTTTTCTTTGGCATTCAGACGCTTTCGCAGTAGTCCTGGATTCCTTGCCATCATTACTAAACCGACGATAAACATCGGGACGAACAGAATCCCCATCAACAGCCATCCTTGCCAAAAATGGAAAGAACCTGCCGGAAGGAACAATAAAGTCCCGAGAAAGATGACGCCAAGCAAGTATTTGGTTATTGATTGAAGCAACAAGCCTTTATCCATTGTCTACAAACTCTTCCTTAACGATTGGTTCAAGTCTTCCATGCAAATGCTTTTTTCGTTTTCAATATCCAATCTTTATGATTACCTCCCCTTCATCGAGCAAGGGCGACTCCGCCCTCACGGTGATGGTGCCATCATCCCGAGTCGCCTCCACATAGGCAAGGAGGCGTCCCCGTACAACCCGCTGCCGCCAGTCACGCAGATTGCTGGTGTCGCCCATATTGCCACCCTCGAGCCCCAAAAGATGACCTGCACCTGTCACCCGTACGGATATTTCGTTGTCGGACAGTACCACCGTCCTTCCTTCCGAATCGATGACCTCGATGATAACGTGTGCAACACGCCCATGCCCTGTCAGCACGGTCTTGTCTGCAGTCACTCTCAGGGCAGCCGGTCTTCCTGTGGTGGGGATTTCATAAGATGCCACGACATCTCCCTTACTGTCCATGGCCTCAGCCTTGAGCACACCAGGTTGATAGGGAATGTCCCACCAAATGGCACCCGTTGCCTGTTCTTTCTCCTTTGGTGGAGCCACTTCCTCACCGTTGAGCAACAGTCGGGCTTTCCCCTGATTTGTCATACACACCACACGTATGTTTTGTCCTTCACGATAGTTCCAAGTGTCCTGCGCATAGATGGACACACCGGGGTCTCGTCTTCCTGTCTGGCGGCCGCGCCCATTGCCTATGGCGGGATAGGTGCCAATGTAGCACACCGGCTTCTCGCTCCACAATGACGCCCTCCACCAGCCCTGAGGTTTTCGCTCGCCCTTCAGGTCGAGCAATCCAGCCGATGAACCTCGTGCGGGCCATGCTCCGCTCTCACCAAGGTAGTCGATGCCAGTCCAAAGAAATTGTCCGAAGATGAAGTCGTGTTGCTCCACCGCCCTCCATGCCTCCAAGTCATGGCGGTTCTCAGAACCGTAAATGACGCGCTTGGGATAGTTGCGGTGGTCCTCGTCGTATCTACTCTCGGTGTAGTTGTACCCCACCACGTCGACAGCCTGCGGGTAGGTGGTCTCATTGGACATCACCACTCCCGCCAACGCGCCTGTTGTGGGACGGCTCGAGTCAATCTGCCTCACCACCTTGGTGAGTCGCTCTGCTATGCGTCCGATGCGCTGTGCGTCTGGTTGGTCGGGTTTGTAACCTCCATACATGGGCTGCGTGATGCTGCTGCCGTCAAGGACGGGATGTGAATAAGGGTCGTTGGGATAGTCCACCTCGTTGCCTATGGACCAGAGGAAGATGCAAGGGTGGTTGCGGTCGCGTCGCACCATGTCGGCGACGTCGCGGTCTATCCATTCCTCGAAGAAGTCGAAGGAGCCCTCATAGCCAGGGGTGCCGCGGTTCCATCCCTCCAGCCATTTGCGCTTTGGGAATTCCCATTCGTCGCTGGCCTCGTCCATGACGAGCAGACCGAGCGAGTCGCAGAGGTCGTAGACCACGGGCGCCTGTGGGTTGTGGCTCATGCGGATGGCATTCACCCCGATAGCCTGCAAATTGACAAGGCGTCGCTCCCACACGTCGCGAGGCACCACGGCGCCGAGTACTCCTGCGTCATGGTGCAAGCAGACGCCTTTTACTTTCATATTGTTTCCATTGAGGAAAAATCCCTTGTCGGGGTCGAAACGCAAGGTTCTGAGTCCCATGCGCATGCTGCTACCGTCTACCACATCTCCATTGCTGGCATCCACCAGTCGAGTCTCCACGGTGTACAGGTAACCGTTTGCTATGTTCCACAACTGTGGCTGCGAAATCTTCAGTTGCAGGGTCTGGCGTTCCTTGTTGCCAATGGTGGTTTGCTTCTGAGCCACTTGCCGATGCTGGGCATCATAGATGGTCACTTGAGCCTTCAATGAGGGAACGTCTTTCCCGTATCCTTCCGCCGTGGTGGTCTCCACGTCTACCTCCACGGTGGCTGTGCCTCGGGTGAGTTGCTTCAGTCGCCATGCGCTTCCCCATTGTGCGAGATGAACAGGTCCTGATTCCACGAGCCACACTGGTCGGTATATGCCGCTGCCCGTGTACCACCGAGAGTCAGCTTGTCGCGAGTGGTCTACACGCACTGCGAGCACATTGTCGCCTTCCTTGTTGAGCCAAGGAGTCATGTCATACAGCACGGAGGCATAGCCATTAGGTCGCATGCCGAGCAGATGGCCATTGAGAAAGACCTCGGCACGGTTGTAGATGCCCTCGAAATAGACAAACCACTGTGAGTCGGCGGAGTGGCTGCCCTCCTTGAGTGAAAAATGTTTGCGATACCATCCCACGCCGCCGGGAAGATAGCCCGTGCAAGAGAAGAGATGGGGCGACATCGGATGCTCCACCGACCAGTCGTGCGGCAGTTGCAGACGGCGCCATCGGGAGTCGTCAAAGGCAGGTGCTTCAGCAGCGATGCTGTTTCCGTCGGTGGTGCGTAGATCGGTGCCAACAAGGGCAAACCGCCAATCGTCATTGAATGGCATGGCATTGCCAAAAGACACTTGAGCATCGGCAGACCTTGTATGACAAAGGATGGACAAGGCCGTTAACAACATAATCAAATACTGTCTCTTGCTGATTGGAGGGATGAGCATCGCTTCTTTTATCATATTCATCATGATATTCATGGAAATAGTTATTTACATTTGTATTTTAATGTTTTTCGCTTTCAACGGCCAAAGATACGAATATTATGTGAACATGCCAAATTTTTGTTTGATAGTTTGGCATTCAGAAAAAAATTGATAATTCAGATAGTTTCCCTTAAATAGATGGCAACAAACACCGTCTTTTGCACAAGCAGGTTGTTTTATGCCAAAATGTTAAATTTATCGTTTTTCAATAAATTTTTATCGAAAAATTTTGTGCAATCAAATATAGTTTCTACCTTTGCATATCGATAAACGATAAATGTTTAAAATAAAACGATAAAACGTATGAAAAAGAAGATGAATTTGTTTTGTGTTCTGATGCTGGTATTGTTGGCAATACAGATTGTATTGGGATTTGTATTTAACTTCAATGACCACATGCAGGCTTTTGAAGAAGGCTGGCAAAAAGGCCGTCAGGGTGACCCATCCTCAAATGGTACCGTGAGCGAGATTCTGATGGTTGTTATGGGAATAGCCATTCTCTATCTTTTAGTACGCTCATTCATTTCATTCGTTAGATTCATCTGGAACGTTAATCGCGATGAGGTGTTTGTTTGGAAGAATGTATTGCTTTTGCGTTGGGCGGGTTGGGGATTGTTGATACCTAATGTCATATCCATTGTCTATGACATATTGCATCACATTCCTTTGCAGCAAATCTACATAGAGGATACGTGCAATATCATCCTTGGTGTTTTCTGCTTGATAGTGGCAGAAGTTTTTGCCATCGGACTGAAATTGAAGGAAGAACAGGACTTAACCATTTAGCTTATGGGACGTATCGTTGTCAATTTGGATGTGGAAATGGCCAAACGGAAAATATCGTTGGGCGAACTGGCAGAAAGGGTTGGATTGACCCAGGCCAACCTAAGTATTCTGAAAACGGGCAAGGCCAAGGCGATTCGCTTTTCCACGCTTGAAGCCATCTGTCGAGAACTTGGTTGTCAGCCTGGTGATATCCTGGAATACCGGAACGAATGAAAAGGGGAGTTGAAGGGGAGTTGAAGAGGAGTTGAAGGGGAGTTAAAGGGGAGTTAAAAGGGAGTTAAAAAGGAGTTAAAGGGACATATGCTCCGATTAAAACAATCTCAATTAATCCATTGAGAATAAAGATATAGCGGATTACAAATCCTTATATTCGATACTGCGTTAAAAAGAAGTTATAGGGGAGTTAAAGGGACATATGCTTACTTTTATAGGCTTTTTGGGGAAATCCCCATGCTAATTTAACTAAAGTTTCCCACCCTAAAAAATCGAGTGAAAATAACAGTTTCTCAATTAATTGTTGTATATTTGTAGCGACAAAACTATTAAATACCAACGAATTAAAGAGGAACTGTTATGTTTGCAAAATTAGTGAATTTTTCCGAATTGTCCAAGCTTTTGAGTGTTAAAAGTAAGGTGAGCGCCGATTTGCTTTCACTTTTTGGCCGTTTTGGCCTTGGCCGCCTTCTTTGTCGGTTGTCGCTTGAGAAGCACGACGGCGTTTCCGCCGTTCAGCTTATATTGTCCCTGTGCTTGTTTAGGATCCATGGCGAGAGCGTTCATTCCATATACAAGAAGAACTTCTATGAATTGCTTGACACGGGCAAGAACTGTTACTACAGGATGCTGACACGCCCGTCCATGGACTGGCGCAGGCTGTTGAACCACATGTTGCTTCGTTTCATCTGCATACTCCGACACGAGGGCGTGTGGAAGGAGAGCGAGAATAGCTGCCTCATCATTGACGACACGACGTTGGAAAAGACCGGCTATACCATGGAAAGAGTCAGCAGGGTCTTCGACCATGTGCAGGGCAAGTGCGTACTCGGCTTCAAACTTCTTCTGTGCGTTTTCTTCGATGGAAAGAGCACCATCCCGTTTGACTTCTCCATACATAGGGAAAAGGGCAAGAAGAAGGATTTCGGGCTGACCAGGAAGCAGCGGAGCCAACAGTTTTCCAAGAAGCGCACCGCAGGCGCACCGGACAGCGTCCGCCTGCAGGAGTGCGACAAGTCAAAAATGGACGTCGCCATTGAGATGATACGCAGGGCATGGGGGATCGGCCTGAGAGCCAAGTATGTCCTATGCGACAGTTGGTTCACCTGCGAGCGGCTTGTCAGCGAGGTGAGGAGCATCGGCAGCGGCGCAATGCATTTCGTGGGGCTTGCAAAGATGGGCAACACCAAGTATCTCGTCCATGGCAAGAAGCGAACGGCGACGGAACTCGTCGCATTGCATGAGCGGACAATGACTCACAGCTGCCGTAAGTACAAATGCCTGTATATCTGCCTGAACGGAAGCATGGGGGCGCAGCCCGTGCGCATCTTCCTCATCAGGTACGGCAGGAACAAGGATTGGAACATACTGATCACCTCCGACTTGAGAATGTCATTCGTCAAGGCATTCGAGACCTACCAGATAAGGTGGTGTATTGAAGTCGTCAACAAAGAGACACGCCAGCACCTCGGCTTGGGCGGGTACCAGGGACGGGACTTTGACGGGCTTGTGGCCGACTGCACCTTGTGCTACATGACATACATGGTGATGGCACTGGAGAAGAGATTCGCCGATTATGAGACAATGGGAGAGCTGTTTGCAGGATTGGAAGAAGAACTGATGGCATTGACCCTGTGGGCCAGGATCCTCGCCTGTATGGAACGGCTCTTGGGGGGCCTTGCCGACAAAATCGGATTGTCCGCGCAACAACTCATGGCCGACATCCTTTCAGACAGTGAACTTGCTTTGGATTATGTCGCTATGGCTGAAGCATTGGAAAGAAGAAGAGCCAACACGGCATGAAACATTTTTTAAGCTATTGTTAAAACTGGGTGTGGATAAGGTTTTCAAACCATAACAACCCTCAAAAAGTGCCTAAAACAGGGGGTGGGAAACTTTAGTAATTTAATCCACTATTCAAGCCTCATTTTCCCTTATATGCAAAGTGGGGTAAACAGATGATTTTAAATGTTACGGCAGGGGTCATTTTAAAGTGGCCCCTGCCGCCTGTTTTGAGGACCTACTTAACCAGAGGCCATAAAGTTATTCGTAATGCCTGATTCTCACATCAATCCCCTCCCCTTGGAGTTGCGACGGTAGGTTGGTGACATCGGTTTGGCCGTAGTGATATGGGAACACCACCTTGGGCTTGATGACCTTAGCCGCCCTTACCAACTGCTCCGTAGTCATTGTGAAAGGTTGGTTGCATGGAAGGAATGCGATGTCGATGTCTTTGATGTCAGCCATCTCGGGGATGTCCTCTGTGTCGCCAGCAATGTAAATGCGCAATCCGTCTATGGTGAGGATATAGCCATTGTCACGATCCTTGGGATGGTACTGCTGTCTGCCTTCCGTCGTATTGTATGCAGGAACGGCCTCAACAGTAATGTCATCGGCGACTTGCATCTTGTCCCCATTCTTCATCGCCTTACCTGAACCATACATTTCTGTACACCTTTGGTTCAT
>Ga0310694_10003615_pt1 | contig 15142 bp, 13 predicted proteins | sample 174DNAGHGhighgp2_FD_203884 | JGI IMG/M metagenome (GOLD analysis project Ga0310694, IMG submission 203884) | Sheep rumen microbial communities from Palmerston North, Manawatu-Wanganui, New Zealand - 1742 DNA GHGhigh gp2 (v2) (version 2) | ecosystem: Host-associated > Mammals > Digestive system... | reverse complement strand
GCGATAGACTTCATGATGCCCGACTCACTGAGATATTTCCAGGAGAAAGAGAAAGAGGGTAAGCGTAAGATATTCGGTCATGATGTGTTCAACAACAAGAACCTGACCTTTGAAAGTTCGATGAATCTGGCAACCCCACAGAATTACCGTCTGGGACCAGGCGATGCTGTCAATGTTGACATCTGGGGAGCATCACAAGAGAGTGTGACTGAAGTCATCTCGCCTGATGGAACCATCACCATCGAGGATATTGGTGTTATCCAGTTAGGTGGTTTGTCTGTAAGTCAGGCCAAGGCTCGTCTGAAGAAAGTGTTAGGTCCTCGTTATCAGGGTTCACATATTGATTTGACATTAGGACAAACACGAACCATTACCGTTAATATCATGGGTGAAGTAAAGGTGCCAGGCACCTACACCATGTCTGCCTTTGCCACTGTTTATAACGCACTTTACATGGCGGGGGGACCTAACGAGATTGGTACGCTGCGTAATGTAAAGGTGTTCCGTCGTGGCAAGCAAGTTACCAACGTCGATGTCTACGACTTCCTGCTTAATGGCAAACTGACGGGTGATGTCCGTCTGCAAGACAACGATGTCATCACCGTTGGTCCTTACGAAGCATTAGTTAACATCACGGGTAAGGTAAAGCGACCCATGTTCTATGAGATGAAGAAAACGGAGAGCGCAGCAACCCTACTCCGCTATGCAGGTGGTTTTACGGGCGACGCTTATACAAAGGCTATCCGCATCAACCGCAAGGCAGGCAATCAGTATTCTGTGTTCAGCGTTGGTGAGTTCGACCTGAGCCAGTTTAAATTGATGGACGAAGACTCCGTCAGTGTTGACTCCACCCTGAACCGCTACCAGAACATGGTAGAGATTAAAGGAGCCGTGTTCCGTCCTGGTATGTATCATGTTGGTGGAAACATCAGTACTGTCAAGGCGTTAGTAGAGGCAGCAGCAGGACTGACAGAGGGAGCCATCTCACAACATGCCGTCATGCACCGCATGAGAGCAGACCGCACTTTGGAGGTGTTGAGTGTAGATGTTCGAGGTATATTGGAAGGCACTGCCCCTGATGTTCCCCTGCGCAACGAAGATGTTCTTTACATCGCTAGTCGCGAGGAGAAAAACCAAAAGCAAACGGTGACTATCAGTGGCGAAGTACTTTATCCTGGCACCTATAAATATGCTGCCAATGAGAGTGTCGAAGACCTCATCCTGCAGGCTGGAGGTCCAACCGATGCCGCCTCACTCGTCAAAGTAGATGTATCTCGTCGAATTACTAATCCAAATGCCACAGAGGCCGACGACCAGATTGCTCATACCTTCAGCTTTAAACTGACTCCTGATTTCTCGATAGCAGAACAGCCTGATTTCAGACTGATGCCTTTTGATGAAGTCTATGTTCGTCGCAGTCCTAACTATACCGAGCAACAGAATGTCACCATCGAAGGCGAGGTCCAGTTTGAAGGCACCTATACCCTATCCAACAAAGGACAGCGTCTGAGCGATGTCATCAAATTGGCAGGAGGACTGACCAAACGAGCATATCCGGAAGGCACCAAACTGCTGCGACTGATGACGTCAGAGGAACGCGAACAGATGGAGACAATGCTTCGCACTGCCCAGCGTAACTCGGGTCGCGACTCTATCGATGTCAAGAAACTGATGGTTAATGCAAACTACCCCGTAGGTATTGAGCTCGACAAGGCCCTCAAGAATCCTGGCAGTGAGGACGACCCGATTCTTCGTGAAGGAGACCGCATCGTCGTTCCACGCTACGATGGTACTGTTAAGATCAATGGTGAGGTGCTCTATCCCAACACCGTTTATTTCAAGGACGGCAAAAATGCAGACTATTATATCGACTTGGCAGGTGGAACAACCTCTACAGCCAAGAAGAGCCAGACCATCATTATTTATATGAATGGTATGGTGGCACGTGCAGACCGCAAGCACAAGCCACGTCCTGGTTGCCAGATTGTGGTACCCACCAAGCGTAGAGGTCGTGGTCTCGGTCTGACAGAATGGCTCAGCATCGGAACCAGCGCTGCTTCTCTCGGTACCATGTTTGCCACTATTGCTAATCTGTTGAAGAACTAAGAAGAGTATGGAAGAAAAGAAAACATTAAAAGTTATTGATATAAAAAAATGCGTAAAGGAAATATGGACAGAAAAACGTTTGTTCTACAAAACTTTACCCATCGCATTTATCCTTTCCTGCGTCTACATTTTTAGCCTTCCAAGATATTATACTGCAGACACGAAACTGGCTCCTGAGATGGAAAACTCTTTAGGAAAAGGCTCACTAAGTTCTATTGCATCTTCGTTAGGATTCGATATTGGTGAAATACAAACAACAGATGCCATTACGCCACTGCTATATCCTGATTTAATGGAAGACAACGGTTTCATTACCAGTCTTTTTAATGTCAAGGTCAAAAGTAAGGATAGTAACATAAACACCATTTATTACAACTATCTAAAGTATCTCCAAAAGAAGCCTTGGTGGTTATCAATATTCAGTACGGAGAAGAAAGAAAACGATATCAAACTAATTGATGCATACAATCTTTCAAAGAAAGACGATGAAATTGCATCAACTATTAGAGACAAAATATTGCTCCACGTTAATTCAAAAAGTGGAGTGATATCAATTACTGTACAAGACCAAGATCCTTTAATTAGTAAAACCATGACAGACTCTGTAAGAGAAAAATTACAGACATATATCACTAATTATCGTACAAATAAGGCCCGTACTGATTATGAATATTATAAGAAACTGACATTCAATGCAAAACAAGAATATGAAAAAGTGCGTCGTCAATACGCAAGTATGGCAGATGCCAGTACCAATGTATCGTTAAGAAGTGTTGAGTTAAGAATGGAAGATTTGGAAAATGATATGCAACTAAAGTTTAACACTTATACTAATCTCAACAATCAATTACAAGCTGCCAAAGCTAAAGTTCAAGAACGTACTCCTGTATTTACCATTTTAAAAGGAGCTGCTGTTCCTATCAAGCCAGCTGGTCCGAAACGCATTATCTTTGTTTTAGTTATCACTTTGCTCACTTTCATTGGGACTGCGATTTGGATTGTTCGCAAAGACATTTCTGACATATTTGTATAATGGGGATTAGCATCTATACACGATTGGGCATTCTTTTCAAGAAAATGACCGGTATCAAAGATATTTCTTTGATGCGTAAGAATCTTCACAAAAGAGTTGGGATGATATTATATAAAAAGAAATATACTTCCCAAGACATTGTTGATGCTATGAGCAGAATGGGAGTCAAGTCTGGCGATGTTGTCTGCATCCATGCTTCAATGAAAGAATTCTATAATTTCCAAGGAACAGCCCAAGAATTGATAAATGCAATTACAGACTATCTAACTCCCGAAGGGACATTGATGATGCCCGCTATGCCTTTTAATGACCTAAAACATGTAAATCTTGACAAATACATCTTTGATCCCGAAACAGATAAGACTGCAGCTGGTCATCTGGCAGAAACATTCAGGAACTATCCTGGTGTGTATAGAAGCATCAATATACAGCATTCTGTATGTGCATGGGGAAAACATGCAGAATGGCTAACCAAAGACCATCATAAAGGACACAATTGCTGGGATGAATATTCTCCTTATTTCCGGATGAGTCAGCTTAATGGTATTGTCGTCAATCTAGGAATGCCCCATTCTTTTATTGGAACATTTGACCATTGTGTTGAAGCAATCCTCTATAAAGAACACCCTTATTGGCAACAATTTATCAATAAGCGACAAACTTTCCGTTATTACGATGAACATAAAAACATATGTCAATACACCTGTTATACCGGTGATATAGAATGCCGAACTAGGGAGAGCAGACTCATCAGATTCTTTGATAATAGTATTCACAAGCAAGAAAAAATATCCAATCTATTAATCAATGTATTCTATGCTGCCCCCTGTTTGAAAAAAATGCTCGAATTAGGACGAAAAGGTATCACGATATATTACGTTCCATCACCTAATAAATATACGTTTTGAAGGAAATAATAAACAAAATATTTGAATCGCCACTTCTGCAGAACAGTGTAAAGATTTCCATAAGCAACATCATCATGTATATGTTGCCATTTGTCGTGACATCTATTTTGGCACGTTTATACACTCCAGAAGCATTTGGTGAATGGGGCGTTTTCTCATCCTTCGTCGCTATAGTTAACATCGGGCTATTCATGGGTTTTGAGAATGTCATCATTCAAGCAAAAGAAGAGGAAGTATCCCACATCATCAAACTATGCATCTCTATAAGCATATGCATTATCACTCTCATTGCCATCCTTTTTTATTTTGGCATAGAGGGATGCATTAGCTTTTTTATAGACTTCCCAACGCCACAGATCCTTGTTCTCTATCTGTTGCTTTATTCCATCTATACCATATTATATAATCTGGCCAACAGATATGAACAATACCTTACTCTATCCTTTTCCAATATTGTCCAAGGAGGTTCTCAAGCTTTTTTCCGCATCTTGTTGTCTATTGTTTGCTTAACGACAGTAAATGGGCTAATATTGGGAACTACTATTGCTTTGGGCATTACTGCCATCTTTATTCTTTTTTTTCTGTTAAGAAAGAAGTTATTACCTTCCAACACCAAACTAAATATAGCAACAGCAAAACGACTCGTTTATAAATACCGCAACTTTCCTCTCTATGATGCCCCTGCCTGTATGCTTTCGTTTGCAGCATTTAATCTCCCTGTCATCATTCTTTCCTTCTACTTCGACAAAGCTGCTATAGGTAGTTTCTCTATCATCTTACAACTGCTGCTTCTGCCTATGTCATTCATTGGTTCTGCTATGGCGAAGGTTTTTTATCAAAGGATAAGTGCCGATTACAACTGCATTGAAGGAACTACTAATGAGATGCTTAAGATACTTACTATTATCTCCATTCTACCCCTACTTTTTATTGCATGTGGTGGCGACAAACTTATTGTGCTCTTCCTTGGATCACAATGGGAATCAGCAGGAAAAGTGGCCCTATGCCTATCCCTCTGGTCGTTCCCCACCATACTTACCCAGCCTCTCCTACCCATATTCCGTGTCAAGAACAAACAACGTACACTTTTCATCTTCGACGTTATGTACTTTATCTTCGGTATCGGCAGTATACTACTCGCATGCCAAATAACTGGCAATCTATACATTATTCTTATTACATTCTCATTTTCATGTTTTCTTGTTAAATCTGCACTCTTTCTCAAAATCGTCTCAATAAGCAGACAACACAAATCATCATATACAAAGATTTCTCTTCTGTGGATTGTTTCACTAATTATCCTTTCATTCCGTCTAATAACTATATGAAAAAGGTTTTAACATTTCTTTTCGATGCAGATAGTTTACCTGGCAAATTGATATGTTGTCTGTTATATATCGTCTTCTATGACTATATGTACAAAAACTTTGTTTATGAGCTGTTTTCATATTTAGAAGGACTGGACTATATAGAGATGACTCCGTTAAAGTTCATTTCTTGGATTGTCATATCTGTGCTTCCCATGCTAACCTATCATAAAATCAACAATGTTTCCACTTTTTTATGTCTCTTTCTCTACCTATTTGTTTATATCCCATTCATCCATGGACTATTCACAGTATACGGAATCAGTAATATAGCTTTGTATAGTTATACTGGAATACTTTGTCTTTTATTTCTAGCCTATTTTAGTATTGGGAAATACATATTTGTAATCAAAAATTTAGAAATCAGGCCATCCATACCCTTTGTATACATTGAGTGTTTTACTATTTTCCTCACAATTGTTTTCATCGCAGTCAGAGCCAGCTCAATGCACTTTGTAAACATCTTCACACAATTAGACCTTCTATATTCCTTAAGAGAAGAAAATTCTGAAGACTTTGCTGCAAAAAGTTTTATCTTATATATTCAAGGATGGTTAAGTGGGGCTTTCTATCCTTTCCTACTTGTATGCTATCTCCGTACCAAGAGTCGAATAAAAACCATATTAGTCCTTTTAGGTTATCTACTACTGTTTATGGCTGATATGCAAAAAATTACATTTCTCATGCCATTTGTCCTAATAGGTTTTTATTATCTCATTCAGATTAAGGAAGAAATAATTTGCTCCCGTTTACACTCCTACATCTTAATCGGGCTATCAGCTATTTCTATCATCCTTTTTGTCTTTTTTGACAAAAACAACGAAGTACTCTTCACTATTATCTCCATAGTGCTTCTGCGCACTATTTGTGTCGCAGGATGGCTTACACAGAATTACTACCACTTTTTCACCGAGAACCCATATACCTACTATTCCCATATTAATATCATCAATGCTGTCACTAACATGTATCCCTATGACCGTCCACTGGGCATAGCAGTATCCTACGGGACTCAAAATGCCAATGCAAATCTGTTTCTGACAGACGGCATAGCAGCATGTGGCATTCTCGGATTCATCTTCATTGGAATTGCCCTTATGGCATTGATGTATCTAATTAATGCCATATCATATAGATATAAGAATACAGATTTACTGGTTATTTTCCTTCCATCATTAGCCTTTATGCTCAACGTATCTCTTTTTACCACATTACTTTCTGCAGGAATGGCTGTATTAATTATCCTTTTACTGTCCACAGAAAGTCCTATTATTATATCTGAAGAAAAATAATAAAACAACATCTTAAACGTTATATCATATATGTCGGAATTGCGAATTTGTTGCCTATTTAATATCGGACCACATTACGATTTCCCACTATATCAGTTAATGGGAGAAGTATTTCATTGTGACTTTTATCTTGGTGACAAACTACCATATCAATTAAAAACTTTCGAATACACATCATTAAATGGATTCAAAGGAAAACTTCACAACCATTTTATACATCATTTCTATTGGCAAAGTGGAGTCATCAGACAATTATTCGCCCCATATCGTTTCTATATTATGAATGGAGAACCTTTTTGTCTTTCAACATGGTTGTTCTTATTGCTATCAAAACTTACCAATAAGAAAGTGATTGGATGGACTCATGGGTGGTATGGTCGTGAGGGAATTATAAAGGGGAACATCAAAAGAAGATTCTTTAAACTATTTGATAAGTTACTTGTATATAATGATTATTCCATCAATCTCTTAAAACAGCAAGGCATAGACAAAAGCCGATTGTTCTGTTTTGCCAATTCGCTTGATTCAGACAGAATAAAAACAATTCGTAAACAGATTTCCGACACAGATATTTACAGATCGCACTTTGGTAACGACAACCCCGTATTAATATATTGTGGACGCATTCAGAAACGCAAAAGACTTGATTTGCTTATCAATTGTTTAGAACGTTTAAATCAAGAGGGGTTTCCAACCAATTTAATGATGGTAGGTGCAGATGACGAAGGAACAGGCATTGATAGACTTGTAAAAGAAAAAGGACTTACAGATAAAGTATGGTCCTATGGTCCTTGTTTTGATGAAAGGCTTTTAGGCGAGTTCTTTTCAAATGCAACTGTATGTATCTCTCCTGGCAATGTCGGACTAACTGCTATCCACTCTCTTTCGTACGGATGCCCTGTTATTACTCACGGGGATTTCCCTTATCAGATGCCTGAATTCGAAGCCATTCGTCCTAATATAACTGGAGCATTCTTCAAGCGTGACGACATAAATGACATGACAGAGACGATAAAGAAATGGATTGAATCCTATCGTCATAATCGAGATCAGATTCGGCAACAAGCTTATGATGAAATTGACAAGAAATGGAACATTCATTATCAGATTGAAGTATTAAAAAGAGTACTAATATGAATAAAGCTACAATCATACAACTTCCCAAAATAGAAGACCCTCGAGGAAATCTTTCTATTATTGAACAGACTAAAAATATACCCTTTGAGGTACAACGTGTTCATTGGATATATGATGTTCCAGGAGGAAAAGACCGAGGTGGACATGCCTATAAAGAGACTGAAGAGTTTATTGTTGCTCTGTCCGGCAGCTTTGATGTCGAGATTGATAATGGCTTGACAAAGGAAACATTTTCGCTTAACAGGTCTTACTATGGTCTTTATGTTCCTAAAGGTATGTGGCGCACGATGACGAATTTCTCAACAAACTCCCTTGCTTTAGTACTATCCTCTACTAAATATGATGAGAAGGACTATGTTTCCAATTACGAAGAATATGTGGCATGGACGAAAGATAATACTAAGATTCCTATTATATCAGATGCCAAGACTTCTATCAAAATAAACAATCCTTCCATAAAGCATTTTTCTTCCGAAGGCCACAGCGTCTTTGACTGTTCTTTATGCGAACTAAACAAGATGCACGACACAGAAGGTAATCTCACTTTCATTTATGAAAATGTCCACGTACCATTTCCTATCAATCGTGTCTTTTATTCATACGACATTCCTGGCGGAGAAAATCGTGGAGCTCATGCTCATAAGCGTTGTCACCAATTTCTGATAGCAGCTAGTGGTAGTTTTGAAGTAGCACTTGACGATGGCATCAACAAGCGTACCATTTTATTAAACAGACCTTATTTCGGATTACACGTACCACCAGGCATCTGGACAGCTGAACAAGGATTCTCATCTGGAAGCATATGTTTGGTACTCGCATCTGAAAACTACGACGAGGATGACTATATCCGCAATTATGGAGATTACAAGAGATACGTTGAAAAATAAGCGAATGAGACATTTTTGTACATATTTTGACTCTGCGTACATCTGGAAAGGACTGGCACTGTATGAATCTATGAAGCAAGTCGCAAATAACTTTTGCCTTCATGTGATGGCACTTGACGACAAATCATACAAGTTTCTAAAAGTATATGAATGTGAGTCTTTAACTATAGACAATCTGCGAGATATTGAGACAGAAGAACTGCTCCATCTAAAAGAAGAAAGAACACGTGCAGAATATTGCTGGACATGTGGTCCTGTTATCATACTTCATCTCATCGACAAATATCAATTGGAAGATATTACATATCTCGATTCTGATTTGATGTTCTACTCGTCGTATGAACCCATATATCAAGAAATAGGAAATGGTTCTGTTGCTATCACTCCCCAATATTCCAACCATGACAATCAAGTCGGGAAATTCTGTGTACAATTCATGTACTTCAAGAACGATGCCGATGGAAGAGCCTGTCTTATTTGGTGGCGTGACTGCTGCATAAAATGGTGCTTTGCACGATATGAGGATGGGAAATTCGGTGACCAGAAATACTTGGATTACTTTCCAACGCTTTTCAACAATGTTGTAATTATCAGCCATCGTGGTGCAGGTATCGCAAATTGGAATATGGGGCTGTATCGATATGAAAACGGAGAAGCCGTTTATGAAGAGAAGCACTATCCCATTATTTTTTTTCACTTCCACGGATTACGAATGACGATAGAAAATAACACGCTTGTTTTCCAACTATTTGATTGTGACTACAACAAACTATACGACAAGCTATTCTTCCACCCTTACATGACATTGGTTGCTGATAATCTCAATAAATATTTTAATCAACGTATTGAACACTTTGAAGTACGTAAGAAGTCGCTTTTCAATGTCATTTATTCCTATATCAAATCACTTTTTCGCAACATTAACATCGTTCAGAGAATATATTTCCAATTCCATAAACATGAAAGTTGGGAGGACTCTAAACTATAACAACACAGGACATCAGGAAAAGCGGAATTCAAAAATCTTATATAAGAACTTCATACAAATCATAGGAATATTAGTATATACCCCATTTTCACGACAGCCACGTACATCATCTTTAATCAGCGCTAAACGACTATGAACATTCCGTGTACTAGCACCTCCCGTTCGCATAGTGACAAAGTCCATGGGGATATAACGTGCATTAATGTGGTGCACCTTGAAGAGACGCACCATCATCTCATAGTCTGAACCTATGGCATAGTCGGTCTTGTAATATCCTGCTCTTTCATATACGCCACGACGGCAGTAGAATGATGGATGAGCAGGCATAAAACCAAAACGAAGCCAAAAAGGACGAAAATGTTTTGAGCTATAGTATCGTATACATTTATTTGGTTCCCCGTCATGGATAAAATGCACATCCCCATATACGGCATCAACACCATCTCTAAATGCAGTAATCATCCGTGCTATCACATCGGAAGAAGTGAAATAATCATCAGAATTCAAAATGCCAACCACATCACCTGTAGCCAACTGGATGCCTTTATTCATCGCATCATAAATGCCGTTATCTTTTTCTGATATCCACTTTAAGCGATTCTTAAACTGGAGTTCGTACTGGCGAATGATATCAATAGTACTGTCTGTCGACGCACCGTCGACAATAATATACTCAATGTCATGATATGTCTGTTCCAAGACAGACTTCATAGCATCGACCAGCGTTTGAGCACTATTATATGTTACAGTAACTATAGAAACCTTCACCTCTTATTTATCTATTCATTATTATAACGCAACGCGCTACACTATATTGTATCATTTCCATAAAAAAAAGGAATTTTCTGCGCCTTATAATTGAGGGTAAACAGGTTTTAATTGAAGTCCGATGTACTTTTTTATCTGATTTCGGCCAATAAATCTGGCGGAAACGAACTAGAAATGTATCTGTGCAACCTCATAACTTATGTTCAAGGGCTATGAACATAAGTTCAAGAGCGCTGAACACAAGTTCATGGACGTTGAACATAAGTTCACCGTGCGTGAATATAAAAATCACTTCGAGAAAGAAACATTTGTTGTTTAGAAGAGAAACTTTTGTTGTTCGGAAGAATAACCTTTTCTGGACTGTATAAAAATCATAAGAAAAAACAGAAGACGGATGCAATATATAGTGTTTTTTTTAGTTATATATATAAATATGTGACGATTGCTTATGACGATATATCTACTCGGTGCTTTTTTATTAAGTCTGATATGTGGGTTTGTTTTCACGCCCATAATTCTTGATTACTGCAAACGAAAGAAGCTGTACGATATTCCCAATGACAGGAAAGTGCATAAGAATGCCATTCCCAGAATGGGAGGTATCTCCTTCTTTCCTAGTATGATCACCGCCTTTATCGTCATCTTGACACTCGTTCCTATTACTGACGAACACACACTGCCCGTCACCATCTGGAGCGCCATCTTTATGATGGGCCTGTTTCTGATTTATATCACTGGCATCATCGACGACCTAATAGGTTTGAATGCCACGACAAAGTTTGCCGTCCAGATTTTCACAGGATGTCTGCTTCCTTTCGCAGGGCTCTATATCAACAACCTCTACGGACTGTTTGGCATCTATGAGATTCCCAACTATATCGGCATTCCTCTGACCGTCTTCATGATGGTATTCATCGACAACGCCATCAATCTCATTGATGGTATCGATGGTCTGGCATCAGGGCTTTCACTTTTAGCGTTAATGGGATTCCTGGCCTATTTCGTTCATTATGAGGTTTTCGTTCATACTTATTCAATCCTGGTGGCCGGACTGATTGGTGCATTGATTGCATTCAGTTATTTCAATCTCTTTGGCAGCGCTGAGCGGAATACCAAAATATTTATGGGTGACTCAGGCAGTCTTTCTTTAGGTTTTACCTTGGGATTCCTGGCTGTCAAATGTGCCATGTGCAATACGAATATATGGCCCATTCGCGACGAGGCAATTCTCGTACCACTAACCCTGCTCTTCGTACCTGTTGCCGATGTGGTAAGGGTAACTTTTTATCGTTTACGTCATCACAAGCCTTTATTCGATGCTGATAAAAATCACATCCACCACAAACTGATGCGAACAGGAATGAGCCAGCATCAAGCATTAGGTGCTATTCTTATATTGGCAATCTCGTATATGGTGATGAACTGGCTGCTTTACACTGTAACATCGTCAACACTCATCGTTATTACAGACATCGTGCTGTATAGTCTTATCAATATCTGCATCGATCAAAAAATGAAAGTCTGTATATGAAACGCGTCTTTGATATTACTATAGCAGCCTTGTGCCTCGTGCTGTTCTCACCATTGATACTGGTGTGCTGGTTAGCCATCAAAATAGGTGGTGGACCTGCTATCTACAAACAGGAGCGCATTGGCAAAGGAGGACAACCGTTCTATATTTACAAGTTCCGTAGCATGGTAATCGATGCAGAAAAAGAAGGAGACGAATTGTTGCAGGTAGAAAACGACCCCCGACTAACAAAAATAGGCCACTTTCTGCGCAACCATCATTTAGACGAACTGCCACAGTTGTGGAACGTATTTCGAGGTGATATGTCGTTTGTGGGCTATCGTCCAGAACGAAAATTCTATATTGACCAGATTATGCAACACGATCCGCGTTACGAAAAGCTCTATGCCATTCGTCCTGGCGTTACTTCCTACGCCACCTTATATAATGGTTATACGGACACGATGGAGAAGATGTTGCGCAGACTGGAACTTGATCTCTATTATCTGGAGCATCGCTCTTTGTGGTTTGATGCCAAGCTGTTGGCATTGACCTTCCTCAACATTGCATTTGGAAAGAAATTCTAAGATATTATCAACAAAACACTATTACGGAAATGATGAAACGAATATTAGTTACGGGTGGAGCTGGTTTTATTGGTTCCCACCTCTGTGAACGGTTGGTAAACGAAGGCAACGATGTGATTTGCCTGGACAACTTCTATACAGGATCGAAAGAGAATGTTTGGCACTTGATAGGACGACCGAATTTCGAAATCGTACGACATGATGTGTGCCAACCCTATTGGGCAGAGGTAGACGAAATTTATAATCTGGCATGTCCTGCATCTCCAGTATATTATCAGAACGACCCTATACAAACTACCAAGACATCTGTGTTTGGAGCCTACCACATGCTGGGATTGGCACGCAGAACTAAGTGTAAAATCCTGCAGACCTCGACCAGCGAGGTGTATGGCGACCCCTCCGTTCATCCACAGCCAGAGAGCTATTGGGGCAATGTAAACACCATCGGAATCCGCTCGTGCTATGACGAGGGAAAGCGATGCGCAGAGACGATGTTCTTCGATTATCATCGTCTGCATGGTGTCCGCATCAAGGTGATACGTATCTTCAACACTTATGGCCCCCGTATGGCTCAGAATGACGGACGTGTCGTTTCCAACTTCATCATGCAGGCACTTCGAGGAGAAGATATCACCATTTATGGCGACGGACAGCAGACTCGCTCTTTCCAGTATGTCACCGACCTGATAGAAGGTATGGTACGCATGATGAATAGCGGAGACGACTTCCTGGGTCCTGTGAACATTGGCAATCCTGGCGAGTTTACCATGTTGGAATTGGCTGAAAAGGTAATTGCAATGACTGGTTCGAAGAGCAAGATTGTATTCCGTCCACTACCCTCTGACGATCCGAAGATGCGTCGTCCTGACATCACATTGGCAAAGGCAAAGCTCGACTGGTCACCAAAGGTTCCGCTTGATGAAGGTTTGGCAAAGACGATTGAGTATTTCAAAGGAACAATTAAGTAAACAGTAAATATGTATAAGGTTTCTGTTGTCACACCGTTCCACAACGTGGACATGGGCATGTTTCAGAAATGTGCCGATTCCATGCGTGGTCAGACCCTTGGGTTCGAAAACATTGAATGGATTATCGTGGTTCATAATAGCAAGCCACATTATCTGCCTCTGCTAATAGATATGTTCAAGGATGACAAGAACGTCATCATCAAGGAGTTACTGATCATATTGTTTGCATACAAGAAAAACAGATAGACAAAATATTATTTACCATCTATTGATTTCATGAACTATCGACGTTTCATAATCCCGACTCTTCTCATATGCCTCACAACCTATGCTGAGGCACAAGACTCGCTGTCGACACGAGTCAGTTACGACCTGACGGCAGAGACCGCTGTTGGAACAGGCGACTTTACAGCTTACCAACTGTCTGCGAATCGCCATCATGTATTGGCAACTCGTCCGAATACGGCTTATCTGCGCGGAGCCGTCAATGTGGAGCATGCCTTCAACAAAGATTGGACGCTGTCTGGCACTGTGGATGTGGTGGGTTCTATGCATGCCGACCATAAAGTGTATTTGCAGCAATGCTATGCCAACCTGAGTTGGAAGCATTTCTTCCTGGAGGTGGGCAGCAGGGAACAGCCTTTGGTGATGCGTGACGACCTGCTCTCCATCGGTTCGTTTGTCAAAGGCACCAATGCCAAGCCTATCCCCCAGATTCATTTGGGTACTAATGGTTTCTGGAACGTTCCTTACACAAAGGGTTGGGTACAGATCAACTTCGACTTCGGCTATGGCAAATTCCTGGATAACGGTTATCGCGAGGACCATTTCAAGAAAGGGAATGAAAACGGGATGAAAAACTTCCTATATGCTACCGGAGCTTATTACCATCAGAAGCACCTGTATATCCGAAGTAATCCAGAGAAGCCTATCTTCGTAACGGTGGGTATTGAACATGTAGCCCAGTTTGGAGGTACAAGCTATAACTATGAGACAGGTGAGCTGGTTGTGAAAAGCAAACCTGCCAACCTAAAAGCTATCTGGAACGTTATCCTGCCTTTGGGCGATAGCAACTACTTTGAAAACGAGGCGCTGGAGGACTGGGTGTATGGTAACCACGTGGGTGTGATGACCTATCAGATAGGATGGAACATCAACCCGAAACATCAGCTACAAGCTTATCTGGACAATCCCTTTGAGGATGGCTCAGGTATCCGTAAGGGTAACGGATGGGACGGACTCTGGGGATTGCAGTACACGAACAAGACTCCAGGGAAACAACATATTCGTGGTGCCGTTGTGGAGTATTTTCAGAGCACCAACCAGTCGGGTCCGTTACATTGGGACAGTGGCGACTATCCAGAACCTATCCGCAGTCAGATTACCGATCTTGTGACAGGTAACGACAACTATTACAACCACATGTTCTATGACAGCTACTCACACTATGGAATGACACCTGGCATCGGACTTATTACTTCACCTATATATAATAAGGAGGGATATACCCAATTCCGCAACAATCGTGTCAAGGCTTGGCATGTGGGAGTGAATGGAGAGATTACCGACCGTATATCCTATCTGGTCAAAG
>Ga0310694_10003614_pt1 | contig 15145 bp, 5 predicted proteins | sample 174DNAGHGhighgp2_FD_203884 | JGI IMG/M metagenome (GOLD analysis project Ga0310694, IMG submission 203884) | Sheep rumen microbial communities from Palmerston North, Manawatu-Wanganui, New Zealand - 1742 DNA GHGhigh gp2 (v2) (version 2) | ecosystem: Host-associated > Mammals > Digestive system >... | reverse complement strand
CGAGGCACGCTGAGCAACGTGCCGACACGCTCCGGCAGCAGGGCCCGGCCTGGCCGGGCCCTGCCTGTCCGTGCCAGTTCCTGCCAGTCCCAGCCTGGCCATGCCGGAGCCTTGCCCCGGAAAGGCGCATCCTTGCAAGCGCGCCTGGAAGCCTGGGTGCAGGCGCGCAGCCCCTTGTACATGCGCCGATTTTGCATGCTTTTATGGCTCTTGACACGAAGCGCGGCAGACGACGCCATGGCGGGCACATTGAACATGTGAAGCCAATCGCTGAAAAACTAGGGCCACACAGCTCCCGTCCGCTCAGAAAAGCAGGCTTTTTGGACCTCCAGGACGCCTTGGCGCGTCGTCGCTCTTCAATCCTGCCATCGCGAGATGCCGCAGTCCTGTTCTTCATAAGACGCCGAGAAAGCGAGCGCGCTCGAAAGAACGGGAAGTGCCGATGCCAGAGCCGTCACAGAAGAAGCGGCATCAGGCTGCGCAGCTAGGCGTCCCAGTCGGGCAGCTGGGCAAAGCGGGCCTTGCCGGGAAAGGCCCCTGACCTGGCCAGCAGGGCGCGCGCGGCGCCGTAGCAGAGATCGAGGGGCCTTGCGCCGTCGGCGGCCTCGGCGTTGGGGTCTGCGCCGGCCTCGAGCAGGGCCTGCACGCAGGCCGTCTGGAGGCAGAGGGCAGCCTCGTGCAGGGGCGTGAAGCCGGCCTCGTCCGCGCAGTTCACGCTGGCGCCGGCCTTGACGAGCAGACGCACGAGTCCGGCAGAGCGGCCTGCCGCCTGGAAGAGGGGGCTCCGTCCCCTGGCATCGCGGGCCGCGGGGTCGGCGCCGGCTGCCAGCAGGGCTTCGGCGCACGCGCTGTGCCCCCTGCCGCAGGCCACGTGCAGGGGCGTGGCGCCCTCGCCGTCCCGGCTTGCGGGATCGGCGCCGCAGGCAAGGAGGCGGCGAGCCAGTCCGGCATCGCCCTGGAAGCCGGCGGCATGCAGGGGCGAGGTGCCGTCGGCAAGGGCCTCCCGGGGATCGGCGCCCCTGTCCAGCAGGCGTCCCGCCTCGTCCAGGCGTCCTGCCATGATGGCCCTCGCGAGCGCGGCCGCGCCCTCCCGGCCCGTCTCCGCCCCTTCCGTGCCTCCCGATGCAGCCTTTGTTTGCGCAGCTGTGCCGGCCATGGTCTTCCTCCCTTCGGCAGCCTTCCTGCCCTGTTGCGCCCTTGCGGCCCTGCCTTGGCAGGGCCAGGCAGCCCAAGCATGCCGCCGGAAGCGGCGCCAGGCAAGGGGCGCGGAAGAATGGCGCAGGTCCCGGAGCGGCCGCCCGCGGGGCGTGCCGGCCACGGCGGGACTCGGCGAGGCATGGCGGGACTTGGCGAGGCATGGCGGGGCTCGGTCCTCGGCTTGCGGGCAGCGCCGTTTCCCTGTAGAAGGCGTGAGGCTTTTCCGCGCTCCGCTCCTTCTGCCAAGGAGGCCAGGAACGCCCCGCATCCGCACCCTGGCCCGCTTTAAGGATCTGCCCCATGCGCCTGCTGCACACCTCGGACTGGCATCTTGGCCAGCTGCTCTGCGACCACTCCCGCGACGACGAGCACAAGGCCTTTCTGGACTGGCTGGCCCGCCTTGCCGACGAGATCGAGGCCGACGCCCTGCTGGTGGCAGGCGACGTCTTCGACACCATGGCCCCCTCGTCGCTGGCCAGGCGGCGCTTCTTCGAGTTTCTGGCCGCCCTTGAGCGCACGGGCTGCCGCCAGGCCGTGATCATCGGCGGCAACCACGACTCGCCCTCGGTGCTCAACGCCCCTGCCGAGTACGAGCGCGCCCACGGCGTCTGGGTGGCGGGCGAAAAGCCCACCCTGCCGGAAGACGGGCTTGTCTGGCTGAAGAACCGCGAGGGCGAGCCCTGCGCCCTGCTCTGCGCCGTGCCCTATCTGCGCGACGCCGACGTGCGCGTGCAGGGCCTGGCCGACGATCCGCGGCTGCGCGACGAGGAGCTGCGCAGGGGCGTGGCCGGCTGCTTTCTCGCGCAGGCCCGGCTTGCGCGCCAGCATCTCGAGGCCAGCGGCCTGGACCTGCCCCTGCTGGCCATGGGCCACTTCTACGCCATGGACGCCCGGCGCTTTGCCAGCGAGACCAGGCTCGACCGGGGCACCCTCGGCGCCGTTCCCGTGGACGAGATTGCCGCGGCCTTCGACTACGTCGCCCTCGGCCACCTGCACTCCGCGCAGAGCGCAGGCCCCTTCAAGCACGTGCGCTATCCGGGCTCGCCCCTGGCCATGAGCTTCGACGAGCTCCGCCCCAAGGAAGTGATCGTCCTCGATGTCGCCGAAGGCGGCAGGCGCTTCGGCGAGGCGGATCTCGAGGACGTGGGCTTCGGGCACGCAGGCTGCCGGCTGCTGGCGGACGGCAGGCTGCGCATGGCGCGCGTGCGCATCCCCTGCTCCCGGCCCCTCGTCGTCGCCTCCGGCACGGCCGCCGAGGCCGCGGCCAGGGTGGAGGAAATTTTCCGGACCCTTCCCCGGGCCCTCGTCAAGGTGACGGTACAGGGCGGGGCCGCCGAGGCCCTTGCCCGGATCAACGCCCTTGTCGAGGCGCACGCCAGGGATCCCCAGAGCCCCCTTGTCCTGGAGTTCGTGGACGAGGCCAGCCGCGAGCGCTTCCTGGCCAGGGAGGCGGAGGACTGCCCCGATCTGGCAAGCCTAGCGCCGCGCGACGTCTTCCGCATGCGCATGGCGGACGAAGGGCTGGAGGACGCCGTGCAGGCCCGCCTGCTCGAGCTCTTCGACGAGGCCCTTGAAGAGCTCAGGCTGGAAGGCGGCCTGGATGCCGGCCGGGATGGCAGCCTGAAAGCCGGCGCCGGGACAAGGCCAGGCGCAGACGCGCCGGGAGGCGGCCAGTGAAAATAGAATACCTGCACTTCGAGAACCTGGCGAGCTTTGCCGGCGAGTGGAGCATCGACTTCACGGATCCGGAGCTGGCCCGCACGGGCGTCTTTCTGGTCACGGGCGACACCGGCGCCGGCAAGACCACCCTCTTCGACGCCATCTGCCTCGCCCTCTTCGGCGAAACGCCTCGCCTCGGCTACATCAAGGGCCTGGACAACGAACTCATGAGCAAGGGCCAAGGATCCTGCCTTGCCGAAGTGGTCTTCACCGCCGACAGCGGCCGGCGCTGGAAGGCCTCCTGGACGCAGCGCCGGGCGCGGGGCCGGGCCGACGGCAGGCTCCAGGCCTTCGTGCACCAGTACGCGGACATCACCGAGGGCCAGGGCGAGCCCCAGTCCATTCCCAAGAGCGCCCAGGCCCGCGATGCCAGGCTCAAGGAAATCACGGGCATGACCTTCGCGCAGTTCTCGCGCTCGGTCCTGCTGGCCCAGGGGGAGTTCGCGGCCTTCCTCAAGGCCTCGGCCGCGGAGCGCGCCCCCGTGCTCGAGCAGATCACGGGAACCGGCATCTACCGGGCCATCTCCTCCAAGATCTACCAGCTCTGGAGCAGAAAGCAGGCGGAGAAGGACGAGCTGCTTGCCAAGATCGACAGCATTCCGGTGCTTGCGCCCGAAGCGCGCGAAGGCCGGGAAGCGGAGCTCAAGGCCTGCGCGGAGGAGGCGGCCGCCCTCGACCTCGAGGCTGCCAGGGCCGCCGGGGAGCTGGGGCTCCTGCGCCAGATGCGGCAGCTTGCCCGCAAGCAGGAGGAAGCCAGGCAGGGGCTTGCCAGGCTTGCCGAAGAGCGGGCCGCCTTTGCGCCAAAGGCGGCCCGGCTTGCCGGCAACGCCCGCGCCCTTGGCGCCAAAGAGCCCTGGAGCGCCCTCGATGCAGCCCGCCGGGAGGCCGGGCGCGCGGCCAGGCGGGCGGGCGAGGCCAGGCTTGTCCTGCCGAAGCTCGAAGCCGGCGCCCAGGAGGCGGCCGCGGCCCTGGCCCGCCTGGAAGCCGAGGGCGCCAGGCTCCAGAGCGCCATCGAAGCGCTCCAGCCCCAGGTCCAGGAGGCAGCCAGGCTCGATGCCGAAGCGGCCGCCAAGGCGCGGGAAGTCGAGGACGCCAGGCGCCTTGCCAGGGAGCATGCGGACCGGGCCAGCGAGCAGGGCGCGCGCATCGGGAAGGCCCGGGCGAAGCTGGCAGGCCTGGAAGCCGAAGGCAAAAGGCTTGCCGAGGCGCAGGCCAGGCGGCCCGGCGACGGGGAGCTTGGCGCGCGGCTGGCAGGCCTTGAGGCGCGCCTCGCGCAGACCAGGGAAAAGTCGAAGGAAGCGCTGGCCAGGAAGAAGGACCAGACCAGGGCCGACGAGGCGCTTGCCGGCGCCAGGACGGCCGAAGCCGGGGCCAGGCAGGATCTGGCCCGGGCCGACGAGGCGCTCGCGGCCGCCGAGGGCGCGCTTTCCGCGGCCGGCGCAGAGCTTGCGGCCCTGCTTGCCGGGCAGGACCAGCCCGGGCTCGAAGCCAGAGCGGCCTCTGTCCAGGAAGCCAGGGAGCTGCTCCTTGGCCTGGCATCGGCCAGGGAGGCCTTCAGTCTGGAGCAGGAGTCGCTGGCAGCGGCGCGCGCACGCCTTGACGCCTGCACCCGCGACGCGGCCCGGCTCGAGGGCGAAATCGCCGGCATGGCGGAACCGCTCAGGCTGGCCGAAGCGCTCCTCGCGTCCTGCCAGCGCAGCTTCGAGGAGGCAAGGCTCGTCCGCAGCAAAAATCTTGTCCAGCTCAGGCAGGAGCTCCTCCCGGAAACGCCCTGCCCGCTCTGCGGATCGCTTGACCATCCCTACTGCCAGGGCGCGGCGCTGCCAAGCGAGGACAGAAAGGCCCTCAAGGAGGCCCAGCTGCAGGCAGACGGCCTCAGACAGAAGCAGACGCGCATGGAAGGCGAGCTGGCCACGACCAGGCGCCGTGCCGAGGCGGACGACGCGGAGTGCCGGCGCCTTGGCGAACGGCTTGCCGCCAGCCTCGCGCGCCTTGAGCTGGCCAGGGAGGCCCTTGACGCCAAGCTCAAGGCCTCTGCGCAGAGCCTTCAGCAGTCCCCGGCCCTGGCGGATCTGCCGCAGGCAGGCCTGGCAGCCGCGCCGGAAGCAGGCGAAGCCCTGGCAGCCTGGATTCGCGGCGCCAAAGACGCCCTGGACGCGCTCCAGGCCGGCATTGCCGGGCAGCTGGCCCGCATCGCCCAGGCCAGGCGCAGGGAGGAGCAGGCCCGCGGCGCCCGCGATGCCAAGGCCAAGGCCCGCCAGGCGGCCTTCGAGGCCAGCGCCCGCCATGAACAGGCGCTGGCCAGGGCCCAGGCCGAGGCCGAGGCTGCAAACAGGGCCTTTGCGGAAGCCTCGGCCCAGGCGCAGAGCCTGGCCGGCACGCTTGCCGAGGACATGCTTGCCCTGCTCGGCGACGGCGGCCTGCAGGAGGCGCCGGCCGGGGCACCGGCCGGGGCGCCCGATGCGGCCCTGCTCGACCGGGCCTTTGCCAGCCTCAAGGCCAGAGCCGGCGCCTTTGCCGAACGGCAGGCGAAGATGGCCGCCCTTGCCGGCGAGGCGCAGGCGCTTTCCGCCTCGCTCGAGGCCATGGACCAGGCCCTGGCCCAGACCGGGCAGCTGGCCTCGCAGGCCAGGGCCCAGCTGGACCTGCGCCTCGACGAAGCGCGGCGCCTCGACGAGGAGCGCCGGCAGGCCTTCCCGGACGGCGACCCCAGGAAAGCGCTCTCTGCCCGGGAAGCGGAGCGCAGGCGCCTGCTGGCCAAGACCTCGGGCCAGCGCGACCAGGCTTCGGCGGCCGCGGACGCCCTTGCCAGGGGCCTTGCCGAGAGCGAGAGCCTGAGCCTCGAGCAGCGCCTTCGCGAAGACGAAGCCGAGACGCGCAGGGAGGCCTTTGCCAAGGCCATTGCGGAGCTTGGCTTTGCCGGCGAGGCCGAATGGCAGGCCTGCCTGCTGCCGGCAGGGGAGGCGGCCCAGCTCGAGGCAGAGGCCAGGGAGCATGCCGACCGCCAGGCCCGCCTCGAAGCCGTGCAGGCCGATGCGGCCAAGGATCTCGAGCCTCTGCTCGCGCAGGCCCTGCCGGAGCGCGGCGAAGAGGAGCTGGCCCGCTTCCTCGAGGAGGCCAAGTCGCGCCGCAGCGCCCTCGACCAGCGCCAGGGGCGCCTTGCCCAGGAGCTGAAGGCAGACGACGAAAGCCTTGCCCGCACCAGCCAGACCCGCGCCCAGATCGCGGCCCTCGAGCCTTGCCTGGCGGACTGGGCGGCCCTCAACCGCCTGGCCGGCCAGAGCGACGGCCAGAAGTTCGCCCGCTACGCCCAGGGCATCACCCTCAAGGCCCTGGCCCATGCCGCCAACCGCCAGCTCGAGCGGCTTTCCGGCCGCTACCGCCTTGCGGCCAGCCAGGAGGAGGACCTTGAATTCGTGGTCCGGGACCGCTACCGCGCCGAACGCGAGCGCAGCACGCGCAACCTCTCGGGCGGCGAATCCTTCCTGGTCAGCCTTGCCCTGGCGCTGGGGCTTGCGGAGTTCAGCCGCGGGGAGGTGCGCGTGCAGACCCTCTTCCTGGACGAGGGCTTCGGCACCCTCGACCGCCAGGCCATGGAGACGGCCGTGGCAGCCCTGCTGGCCATTCCCCCGGACAGCGGCAGCCTCGTCGGCATCATCTCGCACGTCGAGGAGCTCAAGGAGCGCATCAAGACGAGCATAGGCGTCACGCCGCACGCCGGCGGGCCAAGCACCCTTGCCGGCCCCGGCTGCGAGCGCGGCGCGCGCTTTGCGGACTTCGAGGCCAGGCGCAGGAAGCGGTCCGGCTGATCCCTGTCTCCCTGCACCCTGCCTCCCTGCACCCTGCATGCCTGCACCCTGCATGCCTGATGCGGCCGCAGCCCCTTTTCAAAACTGCGTCAAGCCTGTAGATTCTGGCACCGGCCCTCTGGGCGCCCTGCCGTCCCTGCCCTTTCCCTGCCGTCTGCCCTTTCCCTGCCCCGACAAGGAGCATCCATGGACATCGCCTTCCTGCCCCCCGACGACCAGCAGCCGTCTCCGCCCAGCGGCGCTGATCCGCAGAAGCATCCCCTGCAGGATGCCTCCCTGCCGGCCCGTCTGACCGAACTGACCAAAGTCGCCGAGGGCCTTCTGCTGGGACTGGCCTGCGGCGATGCGCTGGGCGTGCCCGTGGAGACCCTCAAGCGGGGCAGCTTCTGCGTTCAGGGCCTGCAGGGCTTCGGCACCCACGGCCAGCCGGCTGGCACCTGGTCCGACGACACCTCCATGGCCCTCTGCCAGGCCCTCAGCCTCAAGCCCGGCGGAAGCGAGCTCAAGGTCTGCGCGCGCCAGCTCCAGGACTGGCTCCAGCGGGGCTTCTTCACGGCAGGGGGCGCGGCCTTCGACGCCGAGCCCTGCACGGCCAGCGCCATAGCCCGCCTGCCCTACGTCGCCTCGCCCGAGCTGGCCGGCGGCCGGGAGACACGCGACAACGGCAACGCCTGCCTGGTGCGCACGGCGCCCCTCGTGCTGTCCCTGCTTGACACGGACAGCCCGGCCGAGCGCTTTGCCGCCGTCAGGGACGCCTGCGCCATGACGCACGGCCATCCCCTTTCGGCAGCCTGCTGCTTTGTCCTCACCGAATTCGAGCGGCACCTCATCCAGCTCAAGGACGCGGCCGGCGCCTACCGGGCCCTGCGCCGCGAGTTTGCGGGCCTCAGGCGCCAGGTGCCGGACTACCCCTGGAAGCTGAGCGCCAAGTCCCTGGGCCGCGTGCTCAGCGGGAGCATACGCCATGAGGCGGAGTGCGACATCGCCAGCGGCAACTACGTGGTCCACACGCTCGAGGCCGCCCTGTGGTGCCTGCTCACTTCGCCCACCTTCTCCCATGCCGTGCTCGCGGCCGTCAACCTGGGCGCCAACGCCGACACCACGGGCGCCCTGACGGGCGCCCTGGCGGGCCTGCACTACGGCTCGGCGGAGATCCCCTTCTACTGGCTGGAGGGCATTGCCAGACACAAGTTCATCCAGCAGGCCGCGCACAAGGCCGCGCAGATGGCCCTCGGCCTGCGGGGAGCGGGCTGCCTCGAGCCCGGCTTCGCCTAGGCCTGCCCCCGGCCCGGCCACTGACTGGATCCGGCCTGACGCGGCCGAACCCGACCTGGCCTGAACGAGCCCGACCTGGCCTGAACGAACCCGACCTGGCCGGACCCGGCCTGACGCGGCCGGGCCTGACCTGTCTTGGCCCTGCCCGGCCCCGGGCTACTGCAGAAGCGCCAGCAGCTCCTCGTCGCTGAGCGAGGTGACGCTGGTGGACGTGCCTTCGAGGAAGTCGGCCGCCAGCTCCCGCTTTTCCTGGTGCATGGCGATGATCTTCTCCTCCACGGAGCCGGCCGTGACGAAGCGGTAGATGGTGACCGGGCGCTTCTGGCCGAGCCTGTGGGCGCGGTCCGAGGCCTGGTCCTCCACGGCGGGGTTCCACCAGGGATCGAGGTGCACGACGTAGTCGGCGGCCGTGAGGTTGATGCCGGTGCCGCCCGCCTTGAGCGAGAGGAGGAAGACGTCGCAGGCGCCGTTCTGGAAGGCGTCCACGCGCTCGCGGCGCTTCTTTTCCGGCGTTTGGCCGTCCAGGTAGAGGTAGGGCGTGCCGGCCTTGCCGAGGGCCTCCTGCACCAGCGCCAGGAAGGAGGTGAACTGGCTGAAGACGAGCACCTTGTGGCCGCCTGCCACGAGCTCCTCCAGCACGTCGAGCAGGCGCTCAATCTTGGAGCCCATGCCCTGGAAGGCCTCGCCGGCGTGCTCCAGATCGCCTGCAGCCAGCGAAGGATGGCAGCAGGCGCGGCGCAGCCTGGTGAGCCAGAGCAGGATGAGGAAGCGCTTCTGCTCGGGCGGAGCCTGCTCGAGGTTCTCCATGGCCTCGCGGCGCAGCAGCTCGTAGAAGGCCTTTTCGTCGTCCGAAGGCTCGATGACGATGTTCTGCTCCGTTCTCGAGGGCAGCTCGTCGAGCACGGCGCTCTTGAGGCGGCGCAGGAGGAAGGGGCGGGTGAGCTGGCGCAGGGTGCGGCTGGCCGACGTGCCGGGCGCGGCCTGGCCGAAGCGCTTGCGGAAGCTCTCGTAGCCGCCGAGCAGTCCCGGATTGATGACCGCGAAGATGCTCCAGAGGTCGTCGATGCGGTTTTCAATGGGCGTGCCCGTGAGGGCGACGCGGAACTGGGCGCTGATCTCCCTGGCGGCCTTGGCGCGCTTGGTGAGGGGGTTCTTGAGGGCCTGGGCCTCGTCGAAGACCGCCATGGCCCACTTCACCTGGGAAAGCTCCTCCGACACGTTGGCGAGCAGGCCGTAGCCCACGACGAGCACGTCGTTGGGGCCAAGGCCCTGCACGGTCTCGGCGCGGCCCGCCATGCCGAGCCGCTTTGCCGACAGGGTGGGCGCAAAGCGGCCGAGCTCGATCTCCCAGTTGGCGCACACCGTGGTGGGCGCGACCACGAGGCAGGGGCCCGAGGCTGCCTGGTTGAGCATGACGGCTATGGTCTGCACGGTCTTGCCGAGGCCCATGTCGTCGGCCAGGCAGGCGCCCACGCCCCAGATGGCCAGGCGCTGCATCCACACGTAGCCCTCGCGCTGGTAGTCGCGCAGCTCGGCCCGCAGCCGGGCGGGCAGCCTGGGCTCGGCCTCGAAGGCCTTGTGCATGCGCTCGAGCGAGGCCTCGAAGCGCTGGTCCATCTTCAGATCCATGCCGGCGGCCATCTTCTCCATGGCGCCGGCCGCCAGCCCGCTGAACTGCATGGCGCCGCGGCCCTTTTCGGCCATCATGGCCTTCATGCCGGCAAGCCTGCGGCGAAGCTCCTCGGTGAGGGCGAGGTACTCCCCGCCGCCGAGGCTCACGAAGCGGCTGCCCTGCAGGGCCTGGAGCAGCTCCTTCAGGCTCATGACGCGATCCTCGTCGATGGCGGCCTCGCCCGACAGGGCGAACCAGTCGCGGCCTGCGCCGGCCTGGGCCACCGAGAGCTTGACGTTCTGGACCTTGAGGGTGCCGGCAAGGCGCAGCGCCCGCCCCTTGGGCCACTCCAGGCTCGACTTGAGCCCGCAGTCCCTGAGCTGCTCCAGCAGCTCCAGCACCTCGGCCGGCTCCTGGCTGGTCCACTTTCCCTCCTCGAGGTTCTCGCCCAGGGCGGGACAGGCTTCGGCAAGGGCCTGGAGGGCCTCGGTCTCGGCCTCGAAGTCGCGCTTCGTGCGCAGGGGAACGGCCGGGCCTGCCTCGGCCCCGGCCTCCCTGCCGGCAGCCTCGGGGGCCAGTGCCGCCAGCGGCTCGGCAACGCCTGCGCCCGTGGGGAAGAAGGGCGTTTTGGGTCTCGCGAAGGGACGCACGCCCACCTGCGCCGAGAAGCCGCCGCCCGGCGTCTGCTCCAGCTGGAGCACGGGACTGGGATCGGCCTCCACGGCCTCGGCCTCGATGTCCGCCCGCAGGGGAATGGCGCCGTCCTGGCGGGTCAGGGCGAAGACCTTGGACAGCTCGCTGCGCGGAAAGTCGAGGCCGCTGCCGACGATGCCCGCAATCTGGCGCTCGCGCACCGTGGGCTTGAAGTACCAGATGATGCCTTCCCCGCGCGCAAAGGCGAAGACAACGCTCTTCGTTTCCAGGTCCTGGCCGCTGAGGCCTGCGCCGTCGACGGTGAGCCGGCAGGCGCCGTCCTTCCCGCCGCAGAGCCTGAGTCCCAGGCTGCCGCGCTTGATCTTCACATGCACGAGCCCGTCATCGGCGTCGGCCACGTAGACGTTGTCCTGCCCCTCCAGGGACTCGCAGCAGGTCTCGAGGGAGAGCGACATGCCGCTCCACCAGCCCTGCCCCCGCTCGATGCAGGAAATGACGCTGCGGTCCTCGGGGCGCAGCCAGTCGTAGCTGGCGCCCTTCTCGACCAGGCGCTTGAGGGAGCAGTTCCTGGGCTTGTTCCAGCCGCGCACGCCGCGGGCCTGCTCCATGGCCTCCACGCTCTCGAGATCCTCGTCCACTATCCACAGCAGGCGCTTGGTCTTGCTCTGCTCCGCCTCTGCGCCGTCGAGGCCGTTGGCGATGCGCACGAGGGCGCCGAGCCGCAGCTGCCAGGGCGACTTGTCCTCCACCAGCGAGGCGAAGCTGATCAGGGCCAGGGGCGCTGCGGCCTGCCCGCTTCCGGCCGCAGGTGCCGAATCTGGCGAGCTGGCGCCGGCAGGCGCGGCTTCCGCAGAGCCGGCCTGGCCGAAGGGCGGATCCGCCGGCTGCGGAGTCCAGGGAAGGCCCGCCCTGGCCATGAGCTGGCCGAAGAGGGCGCTGAGGGCGGGAAGGCTGCGCACGGCCTTCTCCCAGCGCTCAAGGGCGAGGCAGGCTGCCTTGTCTTCCCCGAAGAGCCCGAAGCGCGCGCACGCCGCAAGGCTGAAGAGCGCGGAAAAGCAGTTCTCCTCCATTCCCATGCCGGCCTTCCGGATCAGCTCCAGGCCGTCGGCCTCCTTGCCGAGGCGCAGCAGATCGAGGGCCTGCAGGGCCCTGAAGCCCCACTTGCCGGCCCAGGGCAGGGTCGGATCCCCCGCATCGGGGTTGGCGAGCGGCGCGATCTCCGTGCGCAGCCGCCCCAGCTCCTTGACCGAGCCGTGGAGGAAGAGGGCCAGGGCGTGCCAGAGGCCCAGGGCGTCGGGCGTAAGCCGCTTCCTGATCTTGCGGGTCTTGGCGTAGAGCTTTTCGCAGCTCGCGAAGCGGGCAAGGCAGGCGGGATTCCCTGTCAGCAGCAGATCGACGGCCTGGAGGAAGTGCACCGTCCAGTAGGCTTCGGCATCCTTGAGGCCGCCGATGGCGGCCATGGCGCGGACGCGCAGGCCGCTCCAGTAGTAGACGGCGGCCTTGACCGAGGGATGGAGGACATCGGCTGCCTGCGCGTCTCCGGCGAGCAGGCGCTTCTGGGCCCAGAGGAAGGCCTCGGAGACCTCGCCGTGGAAGAGGAAGTTCTTGACCGCGTCGTCGGCGACCATCCAGCGGGCCGTCGGCGTGCGCGCCTCCATCCACGCGGCGCCCGGCCTGGCGATGCGCAGGAGCAGCCGGCGCTCCGGGCTTCCCGGCCCCAGCGCGTGCAGGGCAAGGCACTCCATGTCCATGTTGCAGTAGATGGCGGCCGTCTGCGCCAGGGCCAGCAGGCCGGGCTTCTTCTCGAAGGTCTCGGGCGCCGCGCCTATGGCCTTGACAAAGGCCGCCGGCTCGGAGCGGTTCGGGACGAGGGCCAGGAGCCCGCGGCGCATGCTGTCGGGCATGATCTCGTCCGAGTACCCGTAGCTGCCCGTGTAGGGCACGCCCTTCCACATGAGCCTGGTGCGGTAGTTGGAGATGGTGGAGCGCTCATAGTAGAAGCGGTCGTAGCCCTGCAGGGCGCCGATGGACTTCATGGCGTGCCACAGGGCGATGCTGGCCTGGGAGTCGCCCATGTCGACGATCAGGGCGTCGAGCAGGAGAAAGGCCTGCTGCCAGCCCTCCAGCTTGGGGAACAGGGTTTTCGTGAAGTTGTCTGCAGTGACGCTGGACTTGGCATTTTTGGCGCACACGGGAAGGACTCCGGGGCAAAGGGGCAGTGCGGAAGGCGCGGGACAGCACGGCGTAACGCTCGCCTTGGCAGGCGGCCTTGCCTGGGCGGACGCCGGCGGCGGCCGAAAGGAAACAATTACCCTAGATCAGGGCCGTTTGAAAGGGGCATTCTGGCGAAACGAAATGGCGGAAGCGGACTGGCAGACAGGCAGTCTGGCGGCATGGCGGAATGGCGCCGCGCCTAGCCGAGCAGCCCGAAGAGCTCCCGGGCTGGCAGGCGCCGCATCCCCGGGTCCCGGCCCTCGAGCAGGCTGCGGATCAGGCCCAGCCGCTCCGGCGCCAGGGCGAGCAGGCGCTCCTCCAGGGTGCCGGCCAGGGCCAGGCGCAGCACCAGCGGCAGGCTGGACGGCTCTGCCTCTCCGGCCTGCCCGGCCTGGCCGGCCTGTCCTGCCTGTTCAGCCGTAAAGCAGCCTGGCGCAAAGGACGCCAGCGCCTGCAGCCAGACCAGGGCAAGGCGGCGTTTGCCGGTCAGCGCCGCAAGGCCGGCAGGCAGGCCCGCATTGAGATCCTGGACCAGCACGACGCAGGGCATGTCCCTGTCTGCGGCAGGCCCGCAGACCGCATCCGCAGGCCGCCTGTCCGGAACGTCCGCCATGCCTTCAGGTTCCAGGACTTCAGGCGCCAAGACTTCAGGCGCCAGGGCTTCGGGCGGCAGGACGTCCTCCAGGCGAAGACTCCTGATGCCGGCCCTGCCGAGGGCCTCCCGGGCAGCCTCGAGGCCTGCCCCGCCGCAGACGGCGACCACGGCCAGATCCGCCTCGCCGAAGTCCCTGGCAAGCTCGCACAGCCGCTCGAGCTTGGCGCTGGCTGGGGCTTGGCCTGCGCCGGGAGCCGCTGCGCCAGGCGAGCAGGCGCAAAGGACGTCCCGCAGGGCCTGGACCAGCCTGCGCCGGCGGTCCGGACCGGGCGCCTGGGAAGCAAGCTCCCGGGCCTGCGCCTCCAGCGCGAGCACGCGCTCCCGCTCTTCCGGCAGGGGATCGGCGAGCAGGGTCTTGGCGAGGCTTCGCCGCAGGGGCAGCTCTTCGGCAAAATCGGCCAGCGTGCGCCTGAGCACGAAGGGCCTGGCAAGCAGGCGCAGGGCTCTGCCGGCATAGCTTCCCGGCTGGGTCTGGGCAAGCAGCCTGACCCCCTCCCGGGATCCGAGCAGGCCGGGCGCGGCCACGGAGAGCAGGGACCAGAGCAGATCAGGCCGGCTTTCCAGCGCCAGGCCCCCAAGGACAAGGCTTGTGCGCGCGCCGGTCTGGCGGGCGGCCCGGCAGAGGCTTTCGCTGGCCAGGCGCCGCGCGCCGTCGAAGACGGCCATGGCAAGGCCGGCGCCGGCAAGGACGCCAGCCGCGGCCTCCAGGCCGCTCCAGCCAAGGAGCAGCACGTCGCCGGGAAGGGCCGCGGCAGGCGCGCCCTCCTCGCCGAGGCGCCGCGTCTCGAGATCCGGCGCGAAGCGGGCCAGGGCGCGCTCCCAGCCGGCCAGGGCCAGATCGGGACAGACAACCAGGCAGGGGCCCCGCCTGGCTTCGGCAAGCAGGGCCGCTATGGCCTGCACGCCCTTGCCCAGGCCCGGCTCGTCGCAGAGGCACGAGCCCGCGCCCCAGAGCGCAAGGCGCTGGATGAAGCGCGCGCCTTCGCGCTGGTAGTCGGCAAGCTCCGCCATGAGGCCTGCGGGGATGCCGGGTTCGGCCGCAAGGGCGGCCTTGCCGGCCTGCACGGCGGCCTCGAAGGCGCTGTCCGCGCGCAGCTGCATGCCTTTCGCCATGGCAGCTACGGCGCCGGCAGCCAGGGTGCCGAAGCGCAGGGGCAGGCCGTCGTCCGTCACGGCGGCCAGGCCTGCCAGGCTGCGGCGCAGGCTGTCGTCCAGCGCCAGATGCGAGCCCCCGCCGAGGCTGACAAAGCGCCGCTCGCCAACGCCGGCAAGCAGCTCTGCCAGCGGGACGGCCTGGCGCAGGCCGCCTGCCGGAGTCTGCGCCGCGCCGGACGCCTCGGAATGGCCAGACGCCTCGGGGCAGTCAGGCGCCTCGGGATAGCCGGGCAGGTCGGGAAAGCCTGCCATGTCGGAAGATCCGGACGCAGCGGAAGAACTGGGCGCGTCGGAAGAACCGGGCGCGGCAGAGGCCAGGGCCTGGGCAGGCACGCAGGCTTCGCCGTCGAGGGCAAAGCGGGATCCGTCGCCGCCGAGGCTTGCGACGTCAAGGCGCAGGTCGCCCGGCATAAGGACGCCTGCCAGCCTGATCTCGCCCCCCCGGGGCCAGGAAAGCCGGACGGGACGGCCCGAGGCGGCCAGCTGGGCCAGCAGCTCCAGCAGCGCTTCGGGGCTTTCGCAGCGCCACACGTGGTCTTCGAGTCCGCCCCCCAGGGCCGGACAGGCCGAGGCCAGGGCATCCAGGGCCTCCTGCTCGGCCGGAAAGCTGCGCTTCGCGCGCTGGACGCAGGGAGCAAGCTTCTTCCTGCCCCGGGATCCTGCCGGCCTTGCGGCAGGCAGTCCCTGTCCGGGCGCCATGGCTGCCAGGACTTCGGCAGGGCCTTCCGCGCAGGGATAGAAGGGCGTGCCCTCGCGTCCCAGGGGCCTGACGCCGACGCGCGCCCGATAGCCCTGCCCCGAGGGTTCAAGCACCAGCCAGGGGCTGGGATCGGCCTCGGCCTCGGCCGTTTCCAG
>Ga0310694_10003613_pt1 | contig 15145 bp, 14 predicted proteins | sample 174DNAGHGhighgp2_FD_203884 | JGI IMG/M metagenome (GOLD analysis project Ga0310694, IMG submission 203884) | Sheep rumen microbial communities from Palmerston North, Manawatu-Wanganui, New Zealand - 1742 DNA GHGhigh gp2 (v2) (version 2) | ecosystem: Host-associated > Mammals > Digestive system... | reverse complement strand
TATTCCGTTCCTCTCGTCGCGCATCATTAAAGGTGGCGGTAAGACAACGAGACTGGACCGTATACAGAACGCCTTCTTTGAGTGCCTGCAGCGAGGATACCAGAGGTTGCTCGACATCTGTTTTCAGCACAAGAAACTCACATTGACAACCGGCATCATACTGGTATTGTTGGGAGTATTTCTGTTTACCCGTATCAATATCCAGATACTCCCCAAGGCCGAGCGCGACAGCTTTGCAGTGGAGATTCATTTGGCTGCGAGCTCATCGATAGAAGAAACCGACAGGGTCGCCGACTCGCTTGCCGCGTTGCTGCTCAAGGATAAACGTGTGAAAAGCATTACTTCGTTTGTAGGGATGTCGTCACCGCGTTTTCATATGACCTATGCACCGCAGCTGGCATCGGACCACTATGCACAGTTCATTGTCAATACTGTTGACGACAATGCCACAAAAGAGTTGGTTGCTGAATATGCGCAGCGCTACGAGAACATATTTCCACAGGCACAGATACGATTCAAGCAAATGGACTACCAGTCGGTGCTGTCGCCGATAGAGTTCTATGTCAAAGGCGACAACTATGGCGACATCGCTTCGGTACGAGACTCGCTGGTGCGGATTATGAAGCAGAATCCCAACCTTTTCTATGTCCATTCAGACTATGACGAAACCGAGGAGATGGTGGAGGTGGTGCTGAAGCCCGACGAGGCCAACCGCCTGGGCATCACGCAGTCGACGCTGTCGGTCTTCCTCAGCAGTGCTTTGTCTGGCACAACCTTCTCCACGCTGTGGGAGGGCGACTACAGAATACCCATAGCTGTTTATTCCGAAGGCAAAGGGAATGTCGACTATGGTTCGCTGGGAGATATGCTGGTACCCTGTATTCAGCCTGGTTTTTGGGTTCCATTACGGCAGGTCGCCGACATTCAGCCGCGTTTTCACCACAACAATATGCCGCACCGCAACGGTGTACGCTGTGTGACGGTGTCTGCCGACGTAATGCCAGGCAAAGGCCAGATAAGCGAATACTACAAAATCAAGCGCGAGTTTGACAAAATGCAGTTGCCGGACAGTGTAACTGTCGAACCCGGAGGCACCTTCGCTTTTTCTGCAAGCCTGCTGCCGAGCCTGATGATGTCGGTGGTGGCTGCCATATTCGTTATGTTTTTGGTGCTTATCATACATTATGGCAAGCTGGACATTTCACTGCTTTCCATCTCGATGTCGGTGCTGTGCGTCTTTGGTGCCGTCTTCGGGTTGTGGCTTTTCAATCTGGACTTCTCCATATCGGCGGTGTTGGGTCTTATATCGCTGGTAGGCATCATTGTACGCAACGCAATCATTATGTACGACTATGTAGCAGAGTTGCGGACCAAGGAACTACTTTCCGTCACAGAGGCGGCATATCAGGCAGGTCTTCGCCGTATGCGACCCATTTTCCTGACATCAGCGACAACGGCGATAGGTGTGGTGCCTATGATATTGGCCGGCACAATGCTGTGGATGCCTATGGGAGTGGTGATATGCTTCGGCACACTGTTTACATTGCCGCTTATTATCACCATTCTACCAGTAGCCTATTGTGTAGCATTCGAAAACAAGAAACGCACAAACTTCCGACCCATACACTTGTCGAAAAAATAAGAACATAAAAACAAAACTTTAACCCTAACCTTGACTTTAACTTTTAAGAATACAATACATTTGTCCTTTTTTAACTTCCCTTTTAACTTCCTTTTTTAACTTCCATACGACCCTCAAACACTTGAACCCTCAAACCTATCAACGTTAAGATGAAACGCAATATACTAACCAGAGCCTTGCTGACAATCGGCCTTTTGTCTTGTTTTCAACTGCTGTCTTTCAACACAGCGCACTCTCAGACTCTGACAATAGACAGCTGCTTGGCGCTTGCGCGGCACAACAACGTGGAGATACGCACGTCGCAGATGGAGATTGAATATTCCCGCGAGGTGAAACGGCAGGTCTTTACCAAGTATTTTCCACAATTGAATTTGACGGGAATAGGCTACTACGCTTTAGAACCCTTAGTGCACTTCAGCCTGGAAGACATACAATCGAATGATATGCGTGATTTGTTGCAGTCACTATATGAATTGGTGGCCGAGGAAAGCGATGTCAAAAATGAGGTCTCGCTGATGAAGAAAGGTGCCACAGGCTCCGTAATGGTGGCACAGCCGCTGTATGCAGGCGGCCGCATTGTGACGGGCAACAAGCTGGCCAATCTTGGTGTGGAAGCTTCGGAACTGCAAGCCGAAATGAAGGTGCGCGACGTATTGGAAAACATCGAATCGACCTACTATCTCGTTGCCGGATTGCAGAAAAAAGTTGCCACGGTGACTGCCGCGCTGGTTCTCATTGACTCACTTGACCGCGTTGTGCAGTCGGCTCTGAACAATGGTCTTGTCACCCGTGCCGACGCATTGCAGCTGGAGTTGAAACGCAATGAAATGCTTGCCAACCAACAGCAGCTTGTCAGTGGCATACGTCTGTCGAAACGGTTGCTATGCAATCAGATAGGTATTGATTACGATGACAGTCTGGTTTTTGCCGACCCCGAATACGAATCACCCACGATGCCTGACTTCTCATACACACTGGTAGGCGACTCGCTGCGGCCCGAGACACGCCTGCTGCAATTGAACGTTGAGGCCGAGCAGTTGAAACGACGCCTTACACTTGGCGAGGCGCTGCCGCAACTCGCATTCATAGGGTCCGCTTTTTATGGCAATATCATCAAGACGGACGCAACGTCAAATGCAGTAGCGTTGCTTTCGCTCTCTGTGCCGCTGACAGGATGGTGGGAGATGTCGCACAAGTTGAAGCAACACAACATCCGGATTGCCGAAGCCCGTATGCAGCAAGACTACTACAACCATCTGATGTCGCTGGAAGAAGAGAAAGCCTATAGCGATATGATGGATGCCGCTATGCTTATGAAGTCCGACTCTGCTGCTTTGGAGATGGCAAACGAAAACTACCGCTTGGCAAACCTAAACTATCAGGCCGGAGTCAGCACTCTTTCCGAAGTGATGCAGGCATACGCCTTGCTGCTACAGGCACAGAACGCCATCACCGACCGCCACACAACCTATGTCGTGGCTCGCCGTCGCCTGCGCGACTTGAGACATTTGTTTTGAATTTAACAATCACTTAAAACCAACCAAAAAACAATAAAATGAAACGGTTTATTCTTCTTCTGATGACGCTGCTGAGCGTCAATGCAGTAACTGCGCAGAATACCCTCAACGACAAGGCCGACAACATTGTCGGCACATATTCAGGCAAGCAGGGAGACGACAAATTCAAAGTCAAGATTGTCAAGCTCACCGACGGCACATACCGCGGACAGGTCATCTGGCTTGAAATCAAAGACGACACCATAAATGATATTTCCGTATTCAATTCATCAGGGAAACGTGTGTATATCGATGCAAATATTGAGAGATCAGATTACTCATTAAACCTGACAAGTTTTGCAAAAGGAGTTTATTATGTAGCCATTCAAGGTGCATACAAACAATACAAAAAATAAAATCATAATCAACTAAATATATATACAATGAGGAAAATAACTATTATTGCACTTCTGCCGTTTGTAATGTGCACAAGCTGCGATTGGTATTGTGTCAATCCTGACATAGAATGTTTTCATCATATTTATTTGTACAAATACAATACAGGTGAGCAATATATAGATAATGTAAAAGTTATCTCGACATATGGCCCCAATGGTGGTATTGTGGCAGAAGTAATACCCGATAATTTCTTCAAATTCTATCATAAAGGATACATTGAACACTGGGGTCAAGGGGATGCTCCAGATACATCCAATTTTTTGTATTATCTATCACTTATGACGAACTCTATTTAATGAATGAAGAATGGGAAACACACTTTCAAGATTACGTAATATCCAATATAAGGATATCAGAAATGTATACTACGACTATTTGCCACTGCAGCAAACGGCCTTGCTTTTATGAAAATTTCCCCTTTTGCTACGTAGCAAATGATGGTACAATTGTTCTTAACCAGACAACAACTAATCAAATGATTGATGATGAAACTATATGGAACTATTTTGAAAGGATCATATAAATGCCGTTTCTACTTCAATGGCATCAATCCACATCCTCGGCATCAGAATTACGGTATAGCACAGGAGGAGTTGTAGGGTCTGGTATATAAGCTCTCAACTTCCATATCTTCTCCAGGTCATCCATAAATCTGTTCGAGAATAGTTCGGTTAGGGGTACAAAAGCGACAGAATCAAAAGGTTCTGTCGCTTTTTTTCGCTAATCTTCGCCCCAAATAATTTTATACCAATCTCCTTTTGTGTCAATTACATCCATTGGAGACCCCAAATACAACCGATTTGCTGTGTCCTTGAATGCAATCCAATAGAAATTCCTGTCGTTTGCAGGATATACCACGTCTAAGGGTTCGTGTACAACAATATATGGTTCATTGGGTCTAAAAACAATTACTCTCAGCAAAGAATCCAGCGCGGACTCAAAATCGCAACCAATTGTCGCCTCGTATTTGATATATCCAGCGTCGAAAGAATACATTCTTTTTGGGGTTTCTTTTTTCTCACAATCAGCAAAAAGCGCAACTGTGGCTATGAGTAATATAATGGCCTTTTTCATAATTGTTAATTATTTTTTGATTATTCTATAACGCTCACTTCTTGTACCCCACACCACGTGCGAGGTTATAGAGAGTCAGGCACTCAGAGCCATTACTGTGTCAAGATATGCTTTACTCTAATGTAATCGAGATTGCATTTTAAAGATTTCCGTAAAGAAAACAGAAGTAGAATAAAAAAACTATTCAATGCATAAAAAGGTCATGGTTATATTTAGGGATTGAATTGTAAGTTTTTTCCCGTCTATGGCGTAATCAAAGGTGCCGGAACCATAAGCATTAATCGTATCTTCAACCCATATTTCGTTTCCGTTATACCAAACTTCAGTTGTAGTGTTCCCTGATAGAGTTATTGACCCGTTTGGGACTATTTGATAGCATGCGGACCAACTATTTACAATCAAAAACATTTGGGCTGTAGCAAGGTCTTTATTAAACCTAAGTATGTATCGGTCATCTCTTTCTGGCCGCTCTATGTTCGGCATTTTCGAAGAAAAACCGTTCGCAGTTTCAATTTTTGTGAGCTTCCAAACATGTTCATCAATGTCAATATTATCTTTTGTGCACCCATGAAAAAATAGCGTAGCGACAATGGCAAGTGTTATATAAACAACATTTCTCATTGTATTACAATTTTTTTTGTGACAAATTTCGCACCCGATTGTACACCCAAATAGTATACTCCCGAATTACGGAGTAGAAAGAAGACAATAAAACGGGAGTTAATCCGTTATAACAAATATGAACGCCATACCCATCGAGCGGCATCCATTGATGCCTTTTTTGCCGCCAAATGCACGGTTGCTGATGCTGGGCAGCTTCCCGCCGCCACGCAGACGGTGGTGTATGGATTTTTTCTATCCCAATCGAAGCAAGATATTTTTATCGTTTCTTAGCCGATAAGTTTTTCGATGTCGGCGATAATCTGGTGTGCGAGAGCGTCGGCTTGAGCGGTGGTGTGAGCTTCGCAATATATGCGGATGATGGGTTCGGTGTTGCTCTTGCGGAGGTGAGCCCAGCTGTCGGGGAAGTCGATTTTGACGCCGTCGATGGTGGAGACCTTCTCGTTCTTGTATTTCTCGGCCATCTGTCGCAGGATAGCGTCGACGTCCATGTCGGGTGTGAGATCCTTGCGGTTCTTGGAGATGACATAGTCGGGATAGGTGGCGCGGAGTTGCGAGGCCTTGATGCCCTTCTGAGCGAGGTTGGTGAGGAAGAGAGCGACACCGACGAGAGCGTCGCGGCCATAGTGCAGAGCGGGATAGATGACGCCGCCGTTGCCCTCGCCGCCGATGATGGCGTTGGTCTGCTTCATGAGAGTGGTGACGTTGACCTCGCCGACGGCGGAAGCGGCGTAGGAGTAACCCATTGCCTCGGTGACGTCGCGCAGGGCGCGTGTGGAGGACATGTTGCTGACGGTGTTGCCCGGGGTGTGTCGCAGCACATATTCGGCGACAGAGACGAGAGTGTATTCCTCGCCGAACATCTCGCCAGTCTCGCAGACGAGCGCGAGGCGGTCGACGTCGGGGTCGACGACGATGCCGAGGTCGCACTTCTGGGCTGGCACGGCAGCAGAAATCTCGGTGAGGTTCTGCGGTATAGGTTCAGGGTTGTGAGCGAAGTGTCCCGTAGGTTCGCAGTTGAGTTCGACGACCTCCTTGACGCCGAGAGCGCGGAGGAGGCGTGGTATGGCGATGCCGCCAGTGGAGTTGACGGCGTCGACGGCGATGCGGAAGCCGGCCTTAGCGATGGCGTCCTTGTCGACGAGAGGGAGGGCGAGCACCTTGGCGATATGCTTGTCGATGGCGTCGTTGTCGATGGTGACAGAGCCGAGGCTATCGACGTCGGCGAAGATTATTTCGTCGCTCTCGGCGAGGCGCAGTACCTCGTTGCCCTCGTTGGCGTCGATGAATTCGCCTTTGGCGTTCAGCAGTTTGAGAGCGTTCCAGTGTTTAGGGTTGTGAGAGGCGGTGATGATGATGCCGCCGTCGGCAGAATGCTCGGTGACAGACATTTCGGTGGTGGGTGTTGTGGAGAGTCCTGTCTCGACGACGTCGATGCCCATGCCCATGAGAGTGCCGACGACGAGGCGGTCGACCATGTCGCCCGAGAGGCGAGCGTCGCGGCCCACTACCATTTTGAGACGTTTTGAGGGTTGGTTACGCTGTAAGAAAGTGGCGAAAGCGGAGGTGAATTTCACGACGTCGATAGGGCTGAGGCCATCGCCTGCTGGGCCGCCTATGGTGCCACGGATGCCAGATATAGACTTAATCAAAGACATTACAGATCAGACTTTTAAGTGAATAATTGTGTTTAAAATGAAATTGCAAATATAAGAAAAATAACATAGGGAGAGGAAAAAATGAACAATAAAAGCGAATAAAGAGCAGAAAAGCGACAATATGAAACCAAAAAATACGCAGAGAATTACAGTTATTATTTTTTTTTGTATCTTTGCTTTTTTAAAGAGAACAAAAGCAAAACGCTATTCCATTCTGTTTCAAGCTATAACCGCGTGCGAGACAATAATGGGGTGGTGACAAAGTATATAGCTAACGATATCATGCATATAGCAATAGCAGGCAACATAGGATCGGGTAAAACCACCCTGACAGACAAACTGGCGAAGCATTACGGCTACGAGGTGCTGTTGGAGCAGCTTGACGACAATCCGTACATCAACAGTTTCTATGAGGACATGCGTCGATGGAGCTTCAACCTGCAGATATACTACCTTCACACGAGATACAAACAGTTGCTGGAGATGAAGCAGACAGGCTGTGACTTCATACAAGACCGCACCCTATATGAGGACGCCTATATATTCGCTCCGAACCTGCAGGCGATGGGATTGATGAACACGCGCGACTACGAGAACTATATAGCAGTGTTTGATTTGCTGGAGTCGTTCATCCAGCCGCCAGACCTGCTGATATACCTTCACGGAGAGGTGACGTCGCTCATCAAGCAGATACAGAAGCGTGGCCGCAGCTATGAGAATTCGATACGACTGGACTACCTGACGAACCTGAACGAGCGCTATGACCGATGGTTTGAGGGCTACGACCGCGGCAAGTCGCTGAAGATAGACATCGACGAGCTGAATTTTGCCGACAGCCGTGAGGATCTGGGTACGGTGATCAACATGATAGACGCCGAGTTCAACGGTCTGTTTTGAGAGAGAAAACTAAACAACAAAAAAATAACAAACAATCAAATAACCATAAAAACCATAACATCATGAAGATCCTTGGTATTATTCCCGCCCGCTACTCGTCAACCAGATTTCCAGGCAAACCCCTTGTGATGATTGACGGAAAAACAATGATAGAACATGTGTGGAACGGTGTGAAGAGCACCGGCCTCATAGACCATGTCGTGGTAGCCACCGAAGACAAGCGCATTATGCAAGCAGTGAGTGACTTTGGGGGTGAAGCCGTGATGACCGGCAAGCACCACAAAAGCGGTACAGACCGTTGTGGCGAGGCGATACAGAAAATCGGCGAAGACATCAACGACTACGACATCGTGATCAACATCCAGGGCGACGAGCCTAAGGTTGCGGCAGAGCACATCAAGCTTGTTGTCGAGGCCTTTGAAGACCCTGACGCTCAGATTGTCACGTTGAAGAAGAAGATTACGTCGCTTGCGGAGCTGAACAGCACGAATACGGTGAAGGTGGTGTGCGACCTGAAGGACAACGCGCTCTATTTCAGTCGTCAGCCGATACCCTATATGCGAGGCATAGCGAAAGAGATGTGGTTGCGCCGTCGCATAGTGTCGTACTACAAGCATATAGGCATCTACGCATTCCGCCGCGAAGTGCTGCAGCAAATAGTGACATTGCCACAGAGTCCGCTGGAGCGTTGTGAGTCGCTGGAGCAGCTTCGTTGGATGGAGAACGGCTACAACATCACGGTGCGCGAGACGACGAAAGAGTGTGTTGCGATAGACATACCCGAGGACCTTCTGAAGCTTAGCAAGTGAGCCGAGAGCGGCGCAGGAGGAGTCTCCGGTGCGGTGAAGAGCCGCAAAAAAAAGAAACGAGAACCGACAACATTTAGAAAGACAGAATGAACATAACTGACTATTTGGCAGAATACCTCAAACAAGGGAAGCGAGTAGACCTTCCGAGGTTGGGTACCCTTGTGTACAAGAAGAGCGAGGCGCATTACGACGAGAGCACTTCGACATTCTATCCGTCGTTGCAGAGCATAGTGCTGGAGAATGAGAAGCATAACGGCGACGACATAGTGAGCTATATCGCCGAGCGAGAGTGCGTAGGGCGCAACACCGCCGAGCAGACATGGCGTAACTATCTGGATGCCATCAATGTGCGATTAGAGAAAGAGCAGGAATGCCAAATAACCGATTTGGGGACTATCACGACAGCTGGTGGTGTTGCGACGTTCCGTGCCGCCGAGCCGACAGAGCTGAGCGGGCCCGAAGCCTTGCTGCGTCCTATCAGCGGAGTGAACGACTACACGTCGACAAATACTGGAGACCCCTTTGCTTTTTTCGAGCAGGGAGGTGACGACAAGCCCATCAGAACGACATCATTTCTGTCTGATGAACGAGAACTGAGAAGCGAGGCGGAGGCTATTCCGGAGCCAGAAACTGAAACGGAGCCTGAAACTATTGCGGAGCCTGAACCGGAACCTATTGCAGAACCGGAACCGGAGCCTATTGCGGAGACAGAACCAGAGCCAGAGCCTGAACCAGAGCCTGAAACGGAGCCTATTGCAGAGACAGAACCAGAACCTATAGCGGAGCCTGAGACAGAGCATAAGGAAGAGGAAAAGCCTGTTGTGAGCAAAGCGTTTGATGACATTGATACCATCAACACCCTTCATCAGCTCGACGCCATTGACGGGTCGGGAGAGACGGAAGAGGAGCCAAAGAGTGGCAAGAAAGAGAAGCGTCACAGAGGCGGATTCTGGAAAGCGTTGTTGTGGATATTGTGCATACTGATAGTTCTGACGGCCTGCGGAGCTGTGATAGACCACTACCTCTTCAACAGCAAAGGTCGCGAATGGGTGTCGCAATACATACCTGCGATAGCGCCCGAGCGGGACAATGACGGGTTGGCGGCCACGGAGCCCATGGAGCCGAAAGAATATGACGCCGCGGCGGCGCGTGACAACATCACAGAATATACGTTCAGCCTGGAGGGGTTGCAATTCAGCGACGACGAGATAGCAGAGCAGAGCCATGCACTGACGGCGAAGCTACAGAAGCACCTGAACAGATACCTGAAGTCGATGAAGATGACGAAACATGAGGAGGCATTCAACGAGCATGTGGAAGCCTACGTAGCGTCACGACTGAAAGAGCTGCTTTGCGACGACGAGTTCCACCCGCAAGAGTTGCTGGGATATGACGACTATGTGCGAGAGACGGTGATGCCCGTGCTGAAGAACAGGCAGATGATGCACAAGAGCATGAAGATACAGAACGAGCTTCTGGAGCGCGAGACGCTGAACCGCCTGCTGAGCGAGGTGGTGCCCGACGACGTGTTTGCCATGACACCTGAGCCTTCGGCCGAGGAGAAGGCCGGCGAGAAGAAAGTCAACGTCAAGAAGGAGGCTGCTGTGACGTCGCACATAGCCACCACGTCGAAACAGGGTTTTGACATCATAGCCGGTTTCTCGGTGAACAAGGCGAGTGCCGACAGGCTGTGCCGTCAGCTGAAGGGCAAGGGTTGCGACGCATACATCATCAACCGCAACGGGCTGTACTACGTGAGTATGGGCAGTGCCGCCAGCCGAACGGAGATAGATGCCAAATACACGCACATCAAGGAGTGGTACAAAGGCGACGTAAGCATAAAGAAATGGTGAAAAAAGAAGTGTTGTGTGAAAACAGAAACGAACAATAATTAGTTGAGTTGATGGCGAAGCATAAACTTGCACGATTTGCAGAGAATCTGACGTTTGCAAACCTGTTTCAGGTGTCGTTTGAGCAGCTGGAGGCAGAGGAGTTCAAGTGGCGAGGCCACTGGAGCGAGTTTTTCGGCAACAGCAATCCTATAGTGCTTGAGCTTGGATGTGGCAAAGGCGAATACACCATAGCGATGGCTCGTGAGTTGCCTGAGCGGAACTATATAGGAGTCGACATCAAAGGTGCGCGACTGTGGCGAGGAGCGAAGACGAGCAACGAGGAGAAGATGGGCAATGTGGCGTTTATCCGTACCCGAATAGAGATGATAGACCGTTTCTTTGCGGAGGGCGAGGTGTCGGAGATATGGGTGACTTTTCCCGACCCGCAGCCCAAGAAGCCGATGAAACGCCTTACGAGTCCACGATTTCTGGAGATATACCGTCGTTTCCTTGTTGCGGATGCGCCCATCAACCTGAAGACCGACTCGCGCGAGCTGTACGACTACACCATGGAGGAGGTCATAGCGCCTGCCCACTACGCCATAGAGTTCAATACGCCAGACCTATACTCGACCGCGTACAGCGGGATGGCCACGGCGGTACAGACATTCTATGAGAACATGTTCCTCAAGGAGGGGAAGGCGATAACGTATATACGGTTTAGGATGCGTGGTGAAACAAACAATTGAAAAGACAGGATAAAAGCTTATTGCACATTTATCAATATGAAAAAGAAACGCACTAATTCTATTCCTATTTTACACAGCTGTTCCCTTTGCACGAACAAGAAAATCGGCACTGTGGGGCGCTTATACGGAAGGGATGTACAATGAGGTATAATCTTGTGAATAGCCACAACGCAAGGGCCGTTGTTCAACAATTGAAATATTAATAAACAATAATAAATACATTATTAATTATGTCAGGACACAATAAATGGTCAAAGATTAAGAGAGCGAAAGGAGCAGCCGATGCCAAACGCTCGAAACAGTATTCCAACATCTTGAAACAGGTAGCCATAGCAGTACGCGAGGGTGGTCCGGATCCGGACAGCAATCCACGTTTGCGCCTGCTGGTGCAGAATGCCCGTGGATGCAACATGCCGAAGGACACGTTGCAGCGAGCCATCAACAAAGCTAACGACAAGGACGCCGCCGCAATGCAGGAGCTCACCTTCGAGTGCCACGTCAACCACGGCATCGCCCTCTTCATCGAGGCCCTTTCGGACAACAACAACCGCACCGTTGCCAACATCAAGTCGATCATGAACAAATTCGGCGGCACGCTTGAGACCAACGGCAGCCTCAGCTTCCTCTTCACCCGCAAGGGCGTCTTCGTCATCCCGCGCAAGCCGGAGATGAATGTCGAAGAGCTTGAAATGGAACTCATCGACGGCGGACTGGAAGAGATGGAAGTCGACGACGACTACCTGACCCTCTACACTGCCTACGAGGACTTTGGCAATATGGTCAAAATGCTCGAAACGATGGGCATCGAGTGCGAGAGTGCCGAGTTGCAGCGCATACCGAACACGACACGCGAGATCGACGAGGAGTCGATACGTAAGGTAATGAAGGTCATCAACATCCTTGAAGAGGACGACGACGTGACCAACGTCTACCACGATATGGAAATCCCCGACGACTTCGAGGAGGAATAAATAGTGACTATTCTGAAGGATTGGATTTTGGAGATTTGACAAAGAACAGTAACAGAGCGATTCAAAATACATGATTCAGAGCTCGAAATTATATTTAGTACCGACGCCAGTAGGGAACCTCGGCGACATGACGTATCGTGGCGTCGAGGTTCTGAAGTCGGTAGACCTCATACTTGCTGAGGACACACGGACGAGCCGAGTGCTGATGCAGCACTATGGCATAGAGACGCCGTTGCAGAGCTACCACATCTTCAACGAGCATAAAGTTGTTGACGGGCTGGTAGAGAAGTTGTTGGGAGGTATGAGCATAGCGGTGGTCACCGATGCCGGAACGCCCGGTGTCAGCGACCCCGGTTTTTTATTGGTGCGCGAGTCAGTGAAGCGAGGCGTAGAGGTGGAATGCCTGCCTGGAGCCACAGCTTTTGTGCCTGCGCTGATAGACAGTGGTTTGCCGTGTGACCGTTTTGTGTTTGAGGGTTTTTTGCCGCACAAGAAGGGCCGTCAGACCGCGCTGCAACGTCTTGCCGAGGAGAGCAGGACGATGATAATATATGAGTCGCCATACCGCTTAGTGAAGTTGCTGGAGCAGCTGATGGAGGTGTTAGGCGAGGAGCGTCAGGTGAGTGTAAGCCGCGAGATCAGCAAGATGCATGCTGAGACGGTGCGAGGCAACCTGCGTGAGGTTCACGACCATTTCGCCGCCAAAGAAGTAAAAGGCGAAATCGTCGTCATCCTCGCCGGAAGAGAATAGTGAGAACGGAGAAGTGAGAACGGAAAACTAAAAGCCTGAACGCGTCAACTCTCTTTCCGCTTTCCGTTTCTATAGGATTTTCATTGCTATCGCTACACAGGCTTCGGCATCGGCAAGGTCGTTGTGGTGGTTGCGCAGGTCGAAGCCGCAAGCTTCTGCCACCGTATACATCTGATGGTTAGGCAGCCGTCGGCCAAACACGCGCCACGCCGCACGGCAGGTGCAATAGAACCTGTAGTCGGGCCAATCCATACGATACACCTGCATCACCGCCCGCTGACATCCCTCGTCGAACGGGGCATTGTGCGCCACCAGCGGCAGCCCTTCAATCAGTGGCTCCACGCGCTCCCAAACCACAGGGAACATGTCGGCATCGTCCGTATCTTCGTACTCCAGCCCGTGCACCTGCTGACAAAATCAGGCATAATAGTTCGGCTCGGTCTTGATAAGGCTGTAGAACGAGTCCACCACCCCCACCCTAACGCACCACAACCACACCCACGCTGCACACTCTACTACGTTGTCCATTGGCCGTCTCGAAATCAATCACTGAAAATCAGTCTTCGTCTTCTTTGTACTTGTTTATCATTTCGTTTATTTCACCCATAATGTCATCCCGCAGACTTTTAGGCTTCAGCACCTCGACAGTCGCGCCAAGCGACAGGATTTTCTGTTTGAAGTCGAACGTTGGCCGCACTCGAAGAGCAAAAACCGAATACTGGTCGTTGCGTTTGATTTCGTGCTGCGATTTATGCAGAGGCAACGAACGGACAAAATTAGCCTGATAAGCATCAACCTTCAGCCACACACTCTCGACCGGCGCATCGTCGATGATAATACCATATGTGCCATCAAACATATCGTTGACATCAAACCTGCTGTCGCGCACAAAGGATTCTTCTTGCATCTCGACATTCGACATACGGTCCAAAGCATATATCTTGCAAGGCTTAGCCGTGTCGTACTTTCCAATCAGATACCAGCGCCGTTCGAACATCTTCAAGGCATACGACATAAAGTTGAAGTAATGCGAAACGCCGTCTAACCAATATGGCTTGTAGTCAAACGAAATCAACTGCTTAGCTTTCAAGGCATCCAACAGAACTGGCAACAAAGAGTCCTGACTTGGTTCGACAGATATAAGCTCCGACACCTCGCGGCTATCAGCGACAATGCGGTTTACGGCAATAGCATCCATCATCCAGCGGCGGAAATAATCGTTCTTCCCTTCGTCGGCAATCCTGTAGCGATAATCTATGCCGGAATTATAGCATTCTATCTCAATTCCGAAAACATCCAGAATGTCGCCCCTGTGCCTGTGGAAACTGCGGTTAGAGAAAGCCCCGTTATCGTGCATCGCATCGTCACGGTCCCACAAGTCTCCAATCTGCTCCAACGTCAAACCCTTCTCGCCTGCACGCATCAGCGTCCCCACCAGCCAGGTGTATTTCTTCAGTACGTTCATAGGTTGTTCTTGTTTATGTTTCCCATACTATTACGGCAAATAGTTATAAAATGTCCATATAATTCTCTCGCGTGATGGTCTTGACTTCCACGCCGGGATATGCTCCAAGAAAGGTTTTGCTGATTTTAGCCTTTTTCGTGGGGCTCCACTTAAACTCGTATGCTTTCATCCGTCCGTCGCACTCTTCAATATAGTCAACTTCCTGTTGTTGCGTGGTACGCCAGAAATAGGGCTTTGCAAAGGTGAGGTCGTAGCTGTTCTTTTTAAGCAGCTCACTTACCATATAGTTCTCCCACAAGATACCTATGTCGGCACGCATGTCTATCGGCGACAGGTTGCCGATAAGTGCATTGCGGATACCGTTGTCGTAGAAATAGATTTTGCGTCCCGATTTTATTTCTGTTCGCAAATTACGGCTGAACGCACCGAGTCGGAAAATGACCTGAGCCTGCTCCAGCAGGGTGATATACTTTTCCACGGTGGCACGGTCGAGTTCCACCATTCGGCTCAGCTCGTTGGCCGACACCTCGCTGCCCACCTGGAACGCCAAAGCCTGCAACAACCTGACCACTTTGTCGGGCCGCTTGATACGTTCCCAAACAAGGACATCTTTGTATAGATAGCTTTCGGTGAGATTGTTCAGCACCTCGCGTTCGTTGCCTGGATTGCATACTACGTCGGGGTAGCTGCCAAACACAAGCCGCAGGGGGAGTTTTTGCCA
>Ga0310694_10003612_pt1 | contig 15145 bp, 14 predicted proteins | sample 174DNAGHGhighgp2_FD_203884 | JGI IMG/M metagenome (GOLD analysis project Ga0310694, IMG submission 203884) | Sheep rumen microbial communities from Palmerston North, Manawatu-Wanganui, New Zealand - 1742 DNA GHGhigh gp2 (v2) (version 2) | ecosystem: Host-associated > Mammals > Digestive system... | reverse complement strand
CCCTGTGGGGTGCCCTCATCGGATGCGTACCCCAGTGCGGGTTCAGCGTGTCCTGCGCCCACCTGTTCAACGGGGGCATCGTCACCGCGGGCACCCTCATCGCCGTGTTCCTCTCCACCTCCGACGAAGCCCTGCCCGTGCTCCTCTCCCATCGGAGCGCCCTGCCCGTCATCTGGAAGCTGCTCCTCGTGAAGGTGCTTTTGGCGGTGGTCGCGGGCTACGCCGTGGACCTTATCTGGAAGCGGGAGCAGCAGCGCGAGAGCTTCGCGAAAAAGAACATCGAGCATGAGTGCCACATCAAGGAGAGCTCCATCGGCGAGCTTGTCTGGGAAGCCTTCAAGCGCACCTTGGAGGTGTGGGCCGCCCTGTTCATCGTGTCCATCGTGCTGACCTTCGTCATGGAACGGGTGCCCAAGGAGAGCATCCAGCGGTTCCTGTTCAGCGGCTTCTTCCAGCCCTTCCTGGCCGCCCTGTTCGGCTTCATCCCCAACTGCGCCGTGTCCGTGGTGCTGGTGGAGCTGTACCTCTCGGACCTCATCAGCTTCGGCGCGGTGGTGGCCGGCCTCTCCTCGGCGGCGGGCCTGGGCATCCTGGCCCTGCTGCGGGGCAAGCGGGGCGTGAAGACCTACGCCGCCATCCTGGCGGTTTGCTACCTGGCCGCCTCCCTGGCCGGGACCTTGATCCAGCTTTTGGAGTGATATGGAGATCACGGGCATCGTCGACAGGATCATATTCCGGAACGCCGAGAACGGGTACACCGTCCTCTCACTACGCACGGATTCGGAGGAGGGTTTCGCCACCCTCTGCGGTACGTTGCCCCTCGCCTCCCCCGGAGAACAGCTCCGGGCGGAGGGGACCATCAAATATCATCCCAAGTACGGCCAGCAGTTTATGGTGACCCATGCCGAGACCCTGGCTCCCTCCACCCAGCTTGCTATCGAAAACTACCTGGCGGGCGGCACAGTCAAGGGCGTGGGCCCCGCCATGGCCCGGCTTATCGTGGACCGCTTCGGCATGGACACCCTGCAGATCATGGAGAAGCAGCCGGAACGGCTGTTGGAGGTGCCCGGCATCGGCCGCAAGAAGCTGGAGATGATCGTGGGCTCCTTCCGCGAGAACCGGTCCATGCGGGACATCCTGATGGCCCTGGCACCCTACGGGATCACCGTGAACCAGGCCTACCGCATGTACAAGACCTACGGGGATCTGGCCCTCGCCAAGGTCCAGGAGAACCCCTATCAGCTCATCGACGACATCGACGGCATCGGCTTCATGACCGCCGACGCCATCGCCCAGCGGGTGGCCGGCTTCGAGACCAACTCCGCCGCCCGCTTATTCGCTGGAATAAAATACGCTTTGCAAGATGCCAAGAACGAATACGGACACACCTATCTGCCCGCGGAGAAGCTGGTCCTGAAGGCCTGCGGGCTCCTGGGCGTGGATTCCGAACTGCTGACGGACGCCGTGGACGCCATGATCGCGGAGGGTTCCTTGGTGGAGCAGTTCGTGGGCGAGCAACGGGGCGTGTTCCTGCCCTATATCGCCCGCATGGAGTCCAGCATCGCCCAGAAGCTGATGGAGCTTTCTGAACCCCCGGTGGCCAACCCCTTCTGGGACGTGAGCCAATACGAACGGGAGCTGGGCCTAACCCTGTCCGAAAGCCAGCGCACGGCGGTGACCCGGGCCCTGGACGCCGGCGTCATGATCATCACCGGCGGCCCCGGCACCGGCAAGACCACCATCATCCGCTGTATCACCCACGCCTTCGCCGGCATGGGCATGACCTTTGCTCTGGCCGCCCCCACGGGCCGGGCCGCCAAGCGCATGACCGAAGCCACGGGCGCCGACGCCAAGACCATCCACCGGCTCCTCGAATACAACCCCCAGGGGGGCTTCGTCCGCAACAAGGAGAATCCTCTCATCTACGATCTGGTCATCGTGGACGAGATGAGCATGGTGGACGTGCCGCTGATGCACGCCCTCCTAAACGCCCTCCCCCGGGGCACCCGGCTGCTGCTGGTGGGGGACGCGGATCAGCTGCCCCCCGTGGGCTGCGGCGACGTGCTGCGGGACTGCCTGGACAGCGGGCAGCTGCCCGTCATCCGGCTGACGGAAATCTTCCGCCAGGCGGCCCAAAGCCGCATCATCACCAACGCCCATAGGATCAACCAGGGGCAGATGCCCATTTTGAGCAGCGAGGAATCCGATTTTATCTATGAGGAGATATTGCCCCCGGAGCATATTTTGGAGCGAGTCAAGCAGCTTTGCCAGCGGGAGTGTGCCCGACTCAATACCTCGGAACCGCTGATGGACGTGCAGGTGCTGGCCCCCATGAAGAAGGGCATGCTGGGGGTGGAGAACCTGAACCGTGTGCTCCAGGCCGCCCTGAACCCCGCCGCCGGGGACAAGCCAGAGCACACCTTCGGCGAGACCCTGTTCCGCCAGGGAGACAAGATCATGCAGATCAAGAACGACTACAAGATCGCCTGGTACCGGCAGGATGAAAGCGGCCTCATGCAGGAGGGCACTGGAGTCTTCAATGGGGATCTGGGGACCCTCTACCGACTGGACACCGTCAACCGATCCATGCACGTGCTCTTCGACGACGGGCGGCTGGCGGAGTACAGCTTCACCCAGAGCGACGAGCTGGACCTTGCATATTGCATCAGCATCCACAAGAGCCAGGGCAGCGAATTCCCCACGGTGCTGCTGCCCCTCGCCGGCGGTCCCGGCATGCTGCTGAACCGAAATCTGCTCTACACCGCCGTCACCCGGGCTAAGGGCCTGGTCTATTGTCTCGGGCACCGGGACACTGTGGCGCGGATGGTGCGGACCGTCCAGTCCCGCCGCCGGTACACCTCCCTGTCCGTTCGCCTTCAGGAGCTGTAGATATGGATAGGACCCGTGAGCTCCTTCTCTCCCTGGCGGCACCGCCGCCCCACCGGTGCTGCCTGTGCGACCGGGAATCCCTGGTGGGCGAGGACGGCCTCTGCGACGAGTGTCGCCGGATACTGAAGATGGCCATCTCCCCCGCCCCGCCGGAGGGCCTGGACGGGCTCACCGCGGGCCTTCGTTACTGCGACGAGCTGGGCAGCGTCTTCTTCCGCTTCAAGGTCATGGAGCGCCGGGATTACACGCCCTTCCTGGCCCAGTTCATCTCTATCCCCGAGGAATGGCGCGCGGAATTACTGGTGCCCGTGCCCCTCCATTGGCTGCGGCTTTACCGGCGCACCTACAATCAAAGCTTCCTGTTGTCTGAATACGTGTCCTCCCGGTACGGCATCCCCATCTGCCAGGAGCTGCTGGTCCGCACCCGCCCCACCCGTCAACAGAAGTTCGCCAAGAACCGTCGCAAGGGGCTCAAGGGGGCGTTCCGGGCCGCGCCGGAATGTCAGGGCCGGTCCATCGTCCTCATCGACGACGTGGTCACCTCCGGCACCACCCTCTCCGAATGCGCCAGGGCACTAAAAAAGGCCGGCGCAAAGCATGTTTACGCGGCCTGTGTTGCCTGTTCCGACAGGTAATATCACATTTCTTCCTTTTCGTGCAAATATTTCTCCCTGGTCGCCTGGCCGCCGCGGATATGCCGCTCGGCCTTGTTGGTGTCCAGTACCCGGCGGACCTGAGCGTACAGGCTGGGGTCGGCCTGCTTCAGCCGCCCTGTGACCAGCTTGTGGACCGTGGACTTGGAGGTGCCGAAGAAGTGGGCGGTCTCCCGGACCGTGGCCCCGTTCTGCACCATATACCGACCGTACAAACAGGCTTTTTCCTTTCGATCTTGCTTCATGCGCTCCCTCGCTCCCTGACCTTTGCTCCACTATATGCGGTCGGGAAAGAGGGTATGCGCTTTTAGAATTGATCGATATTCACCTTCTGCACGTTATCGGCTGAAACGGCGTCCAGATACCGGCGGGCGATGTCCAGAAAGCCGGTGTCCTCGTCGCTGACGAAGTAGGACACCTGATTGGGCGCGCCGCTTTCCGGCAGGTCGAAATCCTGCCTGAGCCCGAAGGAGAGGGCCTTCCCCACGTTGACGAAGGTAACGTCGGGCATGTGGCGCTCCAGGGTGTTAGCGAGGAAGGGATAATGGGTGCAGCCCATGATGACGGTGTCCACCCCCGTCCCCTGGAAAGCGGAGAGATACCGTTCCACGGTCATCTCCGTAATGGGATCGTCCGGCGCGAAGCCGTTCTCGATCAGAGGCACGAACAGGGGGCACTCCACCCCCCATGTCTTCGCTTCGGAACACAGCTCCCGTATTCGGCGCTCGTAGGCGTGGGAGTTGACGGTGGCCCGGGTGCCGATGACGCCGATGCGCTTCGTCCTGGACGCCTGCAACGCCGCCTGACAGCCCGCGTCGATCACGCCCACGATGGGCAGGGAAAAGTTTTTTTGAAGTGCGGGCAGGCAGTTGGTGCTCACCGTGCCGCAGGCGATCAGGATGGCCTGTACGCCTTGGGACAGGAGAAAGCGCACGTCCTGCTCCGCATAGCGGGTGATGGTCTCCACCGTGCGGGAACCGTAGGGGACCCGGGCCGTGTCGCCAAAGTAGACCACGTCCAGGCCGGAGTTGTATTTACAGACCTCGTTGAGGACGGTGAGCCCGCCCAAGCCGCTGTCGAATACGCCCAATCGTTTCAGGGTGCCCATGAGAAAATCCCCTTGCTTCGTATTATTCCCAGTCTATGAGACCCGCGCTCTCGAGATACGCTTCGCTGTACTCCATATAGTCCTCCACGAACCGCATGGCGTACATCTTCTGCTCCGGGAAGGCTTCCTGGAGCTTATTCATCATATACTCGAAGGCCTGATCGTCGTCGTAGACCGCCCCGTCGTTGACGCCGGCCTCCGCCATAAACGCTTCGTCCAGGTCCATGACCTTGTCCAGCATCTTTTCGAACACGTCCTTGGGCAGGATGTTGAAGTCCCCCTGGGCCGTGAACTTGTCGGCGATATAGGCTCGCGCGTCCGTTCTGCTGTACTCTTCCATAATTTGCCTCCTGATATCTGTTTGTGGCATAGTATATCATTTTCTAGGCCTGCCGTCCATAAACCGGATATGAATTTTTCATGACGTCGTAAAAGTTCACCGCAGTTTCACTTGTCATCCGGGCCTTTTTTTGATACACTTTCCTACATGAAAACCATATTCTCCATCTTCATATGCCTGGCCATGCTCTTCGGTTGCACCCCTGCGCCCGTGAAGGGCATGGATATCTACACCTTTTCCGTAGGCAAGGCTGACTGTTCCCTCCTGTCCTTCGATGGGTACAACGTGCTCATTGACACAGGCGAGGAGGACGACGGGGATGAGATCCTTGAAGCGCTGCATCGACTCGAGATCGAGAAGCTGGATCTGGTGATCCTGACCCACTTCGACAAGGACCATATCGGAGGCTTCCCCGAGATCAGCGACGGCATCCCCATCGACAAAGTCATCCTTCCGGATTACGTACGGGACAGCGACCTCTATTCGGCCATGACGGCGGCCCTCGAAACCCATGCCATCCCCGCGGAGCGGCTGACGCTGGATACATCCTTCTCCCTGGGCCGGGCCGTTTTCGATGTCTGGCCCTCCACCAAGACCTACAACCCGGAGAAAGGGAACGACAACCAGATGTCCCTGGTAACCCGCGTCGCCTTCGGCCAGGTCCGCCTCCTGTTCCTGGCGGACGCGGAGGGCGGCTGGCTCAAGGAGCTGTGCTATTCCACCTATGAACTGGGCTGCGATATCATCAAGATCCCATGTCACGGTAAATGGCAGAAGAATCTCCCCGTTCTCCTTACACTGTCCCTGCCCCAGTACGCCATCATCACCGATTCCGATAAGAACCCCGCCGCTGTGGATACCCTGGACACCCTCAGCGCCATGGAAATCACAGCCCTGCGCACCGCGGACGGCGACGTACATCTGTTCACCGACGGACAAACCGTGACGATCCCGAAGGGCTGATACGGATAATAAATGGAAAAGGTGACGGTTTTGCGGCCGTCACCTTTTTATGTTATTTCTTTCCTCTTCGTACGATCGTGATAGGAGGTTGGTCCTCCTCGTCAATCGGCTCCTCTTCCGGCGGCGCTTCCTCGTAGGGCTCCTCCTCGGGTGCCGTCAGGATTTCCTCGTCTTCCTCGTCGTCTTCAAAATATTTGATGCGAGCCTTGTTCTTGCCCCGCCGCACGATCATGAGCGTCAGGACGACACAAATTAGGAGCGCTACCACGATGAACAGGCCGAATACGATATAGGCCAAAACATCGCTGTCCCCATTGTTCGGCTCAGGCAAGGGGCTCGAGCCGGGAGAAAGCGTCACCTCCGTCACTGGGAACCTGGGCTCATCCGTAGCCACGGCTGCGGGAGGCTGGCTGTTGACCGGCGTACTGGTGAAGGGTGGTATGGTGGTGGGAACGCTTTGACCGGTGATCCGCCCCAGATTGATGGTGCCGCCCGTATAGCTCTTCTGTGCGCCGGAACTGGCCGTCACAAAGGAATAGGAAACCTTCTTCAGCACAAGCATGGTGCTCACAGCGGACAGGATCTTGAAGCGAACGTGCATCAGCACGCCGCTGCCGGAGCAACCGTCGGAGGAGGCGGCCGTATAGGCCACCGAACCGGTCTTGGTCGTCACGTTGCAGATATACTGGACGCCGAGGATGTTCATGCGATCCTGGGAAAGCTCCTGGATGCCCACAAACTCCAAAGCGGCGCTGTCATACTCCAGCACGAACTGCAGGGAATCCATGGTCTGTCCCAGCTTGGGCGGCTCGATGGCGATGTTGATCGCCACAGTCACCGTGTCGCCCACGCTCCCCCGGACGTCCTCTGAGGTGATGGCCACGGGGGTCCCGGCCGCCATGGATACGGATATAGGCAGCAAAAGCAATGCTGCTAAAAGAAGAGAAATGATCCTTCGTTTCATCCAAAGCTCCTTCATGTAGTATGCGCTCACCGCGGGGACCTATGCCCGCGGTCCATGCCATCGTATCGAAAGTATTGTACTATCCCTTGCCTCATAAGTCAAATTCGGATTGACAACGTCATGTAAATTTCATATAATTTTCTAAATTTGACAGTGAGAAAGGGATCATTCCATGTACATTTACAATACCATGACCCGCAAGAAGGAGCTGTTCGTGCCGCTGAAGGAGGGCCAGGTCTCCATGTACGCCTGCGGCCCCACGGTGTACAACTTCTTCCATATCGGCAACGCCCGCCCCTTCATCGTGTTCGACACCCTGCGCCGGTATCTCGAATACCGCGGCTACAAGGTAACCTTCGTCCAGAACTTCACCGACATCGACGACAAGATGATCCGCCGTGCCAACGAGGAGGGTATCACCGTCAAGGAGCTGGGCGACAGGTTCATCAAGGAGTATTACACTGACGCCGACGCTTTGGGCGTGAAGCGGGCCACCGTGAACCCCCGGGCCACGGAGCATATCCAGGACATCATCGACCTGGTCGAGACCCTGGTGGAGAAGGGCCACGCCTACCCCGCCCCCAACGGGGACGTATACTTCTCCGTCCGCAGCTGGCCCGGCTACGGGAAGCTGTCCGGCCAGAACATCGACGATCTTGAAAATGGGGCCCGGGTGGACCCCACCGAGGAGAAGCGGGACCCCCTGGACTTCGCCCTCTGGAAGGGACAGAAGCCCGGCGAACCCGCCTGGCCCTCCCCCTGGGGCATGGGCCGTCCCGGCTGGCACATCGAGTGCTCCGCCATGAGCATGGCCATCCTGGGCCAGAGCTTCGACATCCACGGCGGCGGCCAGGATCTGATCTTCCCGCACCACGAGAACGAGATCGCCCAGTCCGAGGCCGCTACGGGCAAGCCCTTCGCCCACTACTGGATGCACAACGGCTTCATCAACGTGGACAATCAGAAGATGAGCAAGTCCCTGGGCAACTTCTTCACCGTCCGAGACATCGCCAAGGAATACGATCTCGACGTGGTGCGGCTGTTCATGCTCAGCGTCCAGTATCGGAACCCCATCAACTTCTCCCGTGATTTGATCCAGCAGGCCGCCGTGGCCCTGCAGCGGCTCCGCACGGCCCTCGATCGGCTGAAGGAGGCCCCCGTAGCCCAGGAGGCCAACCACGACGAGCAGGCCTTCCTTGACAGCCTGGAGGGTTACCGGACCCGGTTCAACGAGGCTATGGACGACGATCTCAACACCGCCGACGCCCTGGGTGTGCTGTTCGATCTGGCCCGGGCTGCCAACACCTTCGTCAGCGTCCCTCGGACCAGGAAGGCCATCGAGGCCGTCATGGCCCTATATACAGAGCTCATGGACGTGCTGGGGCTCATGCCCCGGGAGAAGGCCGAGGAGTTCCCCGCCGAGGTGCTGGCCCTGCTGGACGAGCGGCAAGCTGCCCGCAAGGCTAAGAACTACGCCCGGGCCGACGAGATCCGGGAGCAGCTAAAAGCCCTGGGCTACGCCATCGAGGATTCCCGCCAGGGCGCCAAGCTGAAGAAGCTGTGAGATAAAAGGAGTACCGCCTATGTTTTTTAGTCTGTTGCTGTTAGTCGTAGCCGGCGTGCTGGCCGTCCCCGTGTTCACCGGCAAGGGAAAGATGATGAACACGGAGAACATCAAGAAGGACAAGCTCCCCACCTATAGGAAGTGGGTCCGTGTCCTCTACGCCCTCATGATGGTGACGGTTCTGTTCATGGCCTTCTTCAACTTCGTGGAGAAGGTAGCCTATACCCAGACCAACTATTTCGAGTTCACAGAGCCTTACGTGGGCGCGGACGGCGTCACCTACGCCGCCGGGGAACCCCATACCACCGATGAGATGCGGGAGATCCTGCTCCCCACGGAGACCAGTCAGAGCCTGTGCAGCCCTGTGGATACGGAGAGCCTGCCCTACCGGTTCGTGGAGACCACCTACACGCTGGATGAAAAGTATGCCTTCCTGGACTTCGTCCCCTATAAGACCGCCCACATCCTGAACTTCGTCACCTTGGGCGTCTCCATGGCGGTCATCTTCGCCCTGTTCGTGTTCATCAACATGATGACCGACAAGGAGGCCCAAAAGAAGAACTCCCGGGCGGCGAAGCAGAACCCCGTCCGTCCCTCCATGCCTAAGGGCGCCTTCGACTTCTCCGATTACAAGGACGAGGTAGAGGTCAAGGACAACCGCTTCGACGGCGAACCACAGGAGATCCCCTCCAAGAAAAAATGACCATCTTTTCTACAGAGAGGACCGGCAGCGCCGGTCCTTTTCGCATACAAAAACGGCCACCGATGATCTCGGTGGCCGCATTGGTTTTGTGAGAAATTACAGCTCCGCGAAGTACTTGATGGTGCGGACCATCTGGCTGGTGTAGCTGTTCTCGTTGTCGTACCAGGACACGACCTGGACCTGGTAGGTGTCCTCGTCGATCTTCTGGACCATGGTCTGATTGGCGTCGAACAGGGAGCCGTAGGTCATGCCGATGATGTCGGAGGAGACCAGCTTCTCGGTGGTGTAGCCGAAGGACTCGCTGGTCTGGGCCTTCATGGCGGCGTTGACCGCTTCCTTGGTGATGTCCTTGCCCTTGACGACCGCCACCAGGATGGTGGTGGAGCCGGTGGCTACGGGGACGCGTTGGGCGGAGCCGATCAGCTTCCCATTGAGCTCGGGGATGACCAGGCCGATGGCCTTGGCGGCGCCGGTGCTGTTGGGCACGATGTTGGCGGCGCCGGCACGGGCACGCTGCAGATCGCCCTTCTTATGGGGGCCGTCCAGGATCATCTGGTCGCCGGTGTAGGCGTGGACCGTGGTCATGATGCCGGACACGATGGGGAAGTTGTCGTTGAGGGCCTTGGTCATGGGCGCCAGGCAGTTGGTGGTGCAGCTGGCGGCGGAGATGATCTTGTCCTCCTTGGTGAGGATGTTGTTGTTGACGTTATAGACGATGGTGGGCAGATCGTTGCCCGCAGGAGCGGAGATGACGACCTTCTTGGCGCCGGCGTCGATGTGGGCCTGGGCCTTGGCCTTGCTGGTGTAGAAGCCGGTGCACTCCAGCACCACGTCCACCTTCAGCTTGCCCCAGGGCAGGTTCTGGGCCTTGGGCTCGGCATAGATGGTGATCTCCTTGCCGTCCACAGTGATGGAGCCGGGGACCTTCACGGTCTTGCCGTCCTCTTCGAAGACGGGCTCCTTGGAGGTGACGGTGTGCTTGTTCTCACCGATCACGCCGCAATAGCCCTTCTGAGCGGTGTCGTACTTCAGCAGGTGAGCGAGCATGGCGGGGCTGGTGAGATCGTTGATAGCGACGATCTTGTACCCCTTTGCGCCGAACATCTGACGGAATGCAAGACGACCGATGCGGCCGAATCCATTGATTGCAACTCTAATAGCCATAGAAGCCTCCTTGTTTTGATTTCATGTTATTATACTATAAGACCTTTTGGTTTTCAATAAAAAGATATAATATTTTCAACGAATCACAGATTGATCTTCTCCGCCACGATGTAGAGGGGCCTCGCCTTGGATTCCTCGAAGATGCGGCCGATGTAGGCCCCCTGGACGCCCAGGAAAAAGAGCACCGCGCCGAGGAGCAGGCAGACGCCGCACAGGGCCCAGAGCCATGCCGCCGCGCCCACGGTCAGGGCGCAGATGAGCACCGCCAGGAAGCCCAGCAGAGAGAGGCCCATCACCGCCCCGCCCAGGTAGAGGGGCATGGTCAAAGGTTTGGTGGAGAAGCCGGTGATCCCGTCCAAAGCGAGCTTCAACATCTTCTTCAGGGTGTACTTGGTCTTCCCCGCCGCCCGTTCCTGCCGAACGTATTCGAGAGGCACCGCTTCAAAGCCCATCCAGGCGGACATGCCCCGAAGGAATCGGCCGTGCTCCCGCATCTTCAAAAACACGTCCGCCACGTTCCGGCCGATGAGCCGAAAGTCGCCTGTATCGAGGGGGATCGGGTAGGCGCTCATGCTGGTGAGCAGCCGATAGTAGCAGGCGGCGGTGAACTTCTTGAAGAAGGTCTCCCCCTCCCGCTTCTTGCGCTTCCCGTAGACGATGTCAGCCCCCTGCCCCCACAGCTTCACCATGTCGGGGATCAGCTCCGGTGGGTCCTGCAGATCCGCGTCGATGATGATAAGAGCGTCGCCGGTGGCCTCGTCCATGCCCGCGGTGACGGCCAGCTGGTGGCCGAAGTTCCGGGAGAAGGACAGCACCTTCACCCGCTGGTCCTCTGCGGCGATCTTCCTCAGCTCCCGCATGGTGCCGTCCCGGCTGCCGTCGTTAACGAAGAGGATCTCGTAGTCGTGCCCCGTCAGTTCGAGGGCCGCCTTCATCCTTGGATAGGCGATGGGCAGCACCTCCTCCTCATAGTAGACCGGAACGATCAGAGAAATCTTTTTTTCTGACATAGCCCGAAGCCTCCTCAAGCACTTGATAGGGAAAGTATACCAGTTCCCCGACCGTAAAGCAAACCTGGACGGGAGTTTTTGCAGTTTTGTTACAGTTGCATTTTTCCGTTGCCGCTGATATAATGAAAAAAAACGAAAAAACTATAAAGGAGAATATTCTATGGCAATCGTAACCACCAAAGAAATGTTCAAGAAGGCCTATGACGGCGGCTACGCCATCGGCGCGTTCAACGTGAACAACATGGAGATCATCCAGGGCATCACCGAGGCCGCCATCGAGCAGCACGCCCCCCTGATCCTTCAGGTGAGCAAGGGCGCCCGGGCTTACGCCAAGCACGTGTACCTGATGAAGCTCATCGAGGCCGCCATCGAGGACGCGGAGCAGACTGCCGGTTTCGACCTGCCCATCTGCGTGCACCTCGATCACGGCGACACCTTCGAGCTGTGCAAGAGCTGCATCGACGGCGGTTTCTCCTCCGTCATGATCGACGGCTCCAGCAAGCCCTATGAGGAGAACGTGGCCCTGACCCGCAAGGTGGTGGAATACGCCCACGACCACGGCGTGGTGGTGGAAGGCGAGCTGGGCACCCTGGCCGGCATCGAGGACGAGGTCAACGTGTCCGCCGAGGCTTCCTCCTACACCCGTCCCGAGGAAGTGGAGGACTTCGTCACCCGCACGGGCGTGGACTCCCTGGCTATCGCCATCGGCACCAGCCACGGCGCCTACAAGTTCACTGCCGCCCAGTGCACCCGGGACGCCGACGGCAAGCTGGTGCCCCCGCCCCTCCGGTGCGACATCCTCCGCGAGGTGGAGAAGCGCCTCCCCGGCTTCCCCATCGTGCTCCACGGCTCCTCCTCCGTGCCCCAGGAGTTCGTCAAGATCATCAACGAGTGCGGCGGCAAGATGCCCGACGCCGTAGGCATCCCCGAGGAGCAGCTTCGGGAAGCGGCCCGGATGGCCGTCTGCAAGATCAACATCGACTCCGATCTGCGCCTTGCCCTGACCGCCTGCATCCGCAAGCACTTTGTGGAGCATCCGGACCACTTCGATCCTCGCCAGTACCTGAAGCCCGGCCGGGAGGCCATCAAGGCCATGGTCACCCACAAGCTCATCAACGTGCTGGGCTGCAACGGCAAAGCATAAGCCTCCTACTCAACTACAAAGCGCAGCCTGTGAAAGCGGGCTGCGTTTTTATCTTTCATGCAACCGACCAACGTTCTTTCGGCTCTATAGGGGTGTAAGCGCTTACAGAAAGAGAAAGAAACATGGATCAACAATACTTTGATCGAATCTATGAATCCACATACCGGCCCCTGCTCCGGTACGCCATCGTGCACCTCAGCGACCCCACGGACGCGGAGGACGCCCTGCAAAACGTGTACCTCAGCTTCTACCGCCGCATCGAGCGGTACGGCCATCTGGACGTGCTGTTCCCCAAGGCGTTTTTGCTGAAGATGCTGAAGCGGGAGATCATCGAGCAGTACGCCGAGCGGGAGAAACACGCCGTGCGCCCCCTGGAGGACGTGCCACAGGAGCGGCTCAAGGACGACTGGGTCTTCGAGGACGGGGTGCTGGATCGGGCCTTGGCGGAGGAAATCCTCATGGAAGCTAAGCGCCTGCCCCGGGACACCTATCGGATCTTCGTGCTGTACTACGGGTACGAGATGACCATCTCGGAGATCGCCAAGGAGCTGGGCATGGGAGCGGAAGCCGTCAAGAGCCGCCTGTTTCGAGGGCGGAACGCCATCCGGCAATATCTGACGGCGGAGGATGCGGATTCGGAGTCTGGGAGGTAAAAGCATGAAAGAAACGAGATTCTACCATAAAGCGCTGCATATGTCGCTGCTGGACGGCAAGGCCGTCAAGGCGGCGCTGGACCAACAGATCGCACGGGCGCCCAAAGAGGCCCGGGAAACCGTCGGCTTCCCCTGGCGCCGGGCAGGCATGGTGGCGGCAGCCGTTCTGGTGCTGCTGGCCACCACCATCATGGCCATCCCCTCCACCCGAGCGGAGGTCTTTTCCTGGCTGGGGATCATCTCCCGGCCCCAGGATTATCTGACGGCGGACCCCTCCGAGCGACCCAGCATCCCGGCCCTGGAGGGCATGATCGCGGAAGCGAAGCCGGAGGATACGGAGGTTAAGGTCCTGCCCATCGACCGCACGGATTCCCAGGCAGTGAACAGCGAAGGCGCGCTCAAGGTGGCAGAGTTGCTCAAAAAAGATGTGCGGATCACGGTGGGCGACACCCTTTTTGACGGGAACACGGCCTATGTATCCCTGCGCCTTGGCGGCACGGCGGCCCTGCCTCTGTTGGACAGCTGGACCGGCGGCGGCACCACCCTGGTGAAGGTGGACCCGAAGCGCATGTATGATTTCTTTGAAGGCGGCCCGGGCGAAGAATACCTTTCCGGCAAGAAGGAGATGTATTGGCGGCCCACGTCGGAGCTACTGTTGGTGTTCAACGACGGGTCCAGAATGTCCGGCTTCCTGGATCAGTCCGAAACGGAGGCCTTCAAAGCTCACTGGGCAGCCCTGGAAGCGAAAAACTTCCATTGGGACGACCTGAGCCCGGCGGAAGTGGCCGAGATCGATCGCATGAACCAGGCCTTCCTGGAGAAGAACGAGATCGTCGCCTATACGGAGATGGCCGAAGGACGAGAGATACTGGATAAGAACGCGGACGAAAACGGCATGGTCACCGCCAAGGCCTATTTCAAGGTGTTCGTGGAGGAGGATTACGACCTGCCCGCCACGGAGCTCTTGAACGTGGAGGTGGGCACGGTGCGGTTCAATGTGACCGGGTACAAGACCATGGAGACCCGGGCCGTTGAAGCAAGCCCGGGGCAAGTCGTCTGGCAGGGCGATACCATCTTCACCTATATGGAGCTGGTGGACGAGCAGGACCACACCAAGCCGGCTGCGGACTGGAATAACGCGCTGCAGGTGTTCACCAACTGCTCCGCGTCTCTGGACGGCATGACCATGGAGGCCCTGCCCGGCGCTCACGGGGACGATCTGGGCATCTACGATCTGGACGTGAAGATCACCCTGCCCGACAGTATGGAAGGGGACGCCCGGAAGGCATGGACCAACCTGGTATCCATGCTGCCCATCGACTTCAAAATACTCATCGACGGACAGGAAGGCAACTGGTATAAGGGCGGCTTTGGCCTGAAGCCCAACGAGGACGGCACCTTGACCTATCACATCGTGGATATACAGGGGTTGAACCTGGAGACCGTCATGGATATCCGGACCGTGACGCTGATCCCCGTGCTGCGGTACGTGACCGGCTTCGAGGGCCCAGGCGGCGCCTATGTGGAGCTGCCCCTCAACGTGCGGACGGAGAACCCCAAGACGAGCGACGGCGCCTACATGGGGCAAAAATTCCAGCGGATGGAATACCCCCAATACGCCCTCACCTTCACCCTGGGATAAACGGCGGACAGCAAAAGAGCCGGGGCTCCTCCCCCGGCTCTTGGTTTGTTTTGGGTTCAGCAGGCGCTCTTCTGCTCGTGCTCCAGCTCGCTCTCGTCCAGGACGAACTTCTTGCGGAGCACGTACTCCTCCTTCTTCCCGGCGTTGAAGTTCTGCACGGGGCGCAGGTAGCCCACCACCCGGCTCCAAACCTCCGTGGGCTTTCCACACTCCGGGCAGGTGAAGTGCTCGCCGGAGATGTAGCCGTGCTCCTCGCAGATGGAGAAGGTGGGCGTGATAGAGATATAGGGCATCTTGTACTTGGTGAAGATGGTGCGTATGAGGTCCTTCACCGTCTCCACGTCGTTG